>ERZ1740058.691-NODE-691-length-22568-cov-6.841736_pt1 | contig 22568 bp, 17 predicted proteins | sample MGYA00581745_ERZ1740058 | MGnify/ENA primary metagenome ERZ1740058 (study PRJEB43018, sample SAMN04849742) | marine metagenome | isolation source: floating plastic debris | place: Pacific Ocean | collected 2008-08-30 | study: EMG produced TPA metagenomics assembly... | reverse complement strand
GGTGATTGCGGCAACTTCTGCCCACTGGTTTTTAGATGATCTGGCCCCCACGCTGACGGAGTTTAACCGTATTTTGAAGCCCGACGGGCAGCTGGCGATTCTCTACACCATGATGAGCGAAGCTAGCCCAACTACTCAGGCTCTAGATACGATGCTGCGCCAGCATTGCCCGGCATACTGTCACGGCACAATTGGCTTTATTAATCATCAGCGTTTCGATAGTCCCAACCTACCGGTTGGCGTAGCCGCTCACTACATTGAAGCGCCTATCGAGACTATTCAATACCATTTTCAGGTGGACTATACCTGTGAATATTTTGAAAAGCTGTTGCGCACCTACTCCTTTTTTCCCAGTCAGTCGATTGAAGCTGAGGCTATGACAGCTCGGCTTAAAAAGCTATTTGCTCAGTTTGCAACTCATAAAGGGACCTTGCCTGAAGAAAAAATAATGACTATCGACTGGTCAACCCATCTTCAGCTGGGGCGGCCCAAGTCCGTAGAAGCGTAACGCCAGAAGCGTAACGCCGGAAGCGACTAAGACGACACGGTCAGCTGTGGTGGAAGCTGGGTTAGCTGCTCTGTATTCAGTAGAAAAAGCGGCGGCTTCTCGGGTTCGATAATGAGCGAGCTAACGCATTGAATATTGACTTTGCCTGCGTAGCTGGGCGGCAGCGGGGAGAACGCCGATAGCGGGACGCGGCGAACAGTAGGCGATTCGGCAACGGGTAGACCAATGAAAACATTTTGAGGCGATCGCGCAACAATCAAATAGTTCATTGGCGTGGGTTCTAAGACGTTTACCGATGGAACAGACGCCGATGAACTAGTCCGAATAGATCGTCTGCCAAAAACGTGACGGGCAACATCTAGCACTACCAGCTCTCTGCCTTCGTATACTGTAATGCTGCTGCCAACATCGTTCGGGTCTCCGTAGGTTGTCCCCATCGGCACTACTTTAAAGACAGCTTTGATTGGCAGCGCAAATCGCTCTTGGCACACTTCAAAAATAATCAGCTGTTGAGTTTTCTCCGACTGCTGAGTTCTAGTCCGTGAAAATCGTCTGGGAGAGATAATAGCCATAGCGTGAGCCTTTTAAGGATCATAAGCGAAGGATCATAAGCAGAAAATGAATTTACCTGACGGCAAGACTAAGATGGCGGGTTAGCGCTTTTAGCAGCTCATGGTCTTGATACGGCTTGGTGAAATAGTCGCAGGCCCCGAGACTCATCGCCATTTGACGGTGTTTGTCACCGCTGCGCGATGTCAGCATAATGACGGGTAGCCGCTTGAATTGTGGTTGAGTTTTAATCTCGGCCAGAAATCCGTAGCCATCTAATCTGGGCATTTCGATGTCACACAAAACGGCTTCTACCGACAGGCCGCTGTTGAGTTTATCGACGGCTTCTCGTCCGTCTTTGGCCTGCTCTATCCGGTAGCCAGCGCTTTCCAAGGTGTGCGCTAAAAAGCGACGAACATTGATCGAATCATCAACTACTAAAACAGTTTTGGCTTCAATCGGTGCTGATGAACGCTTGCCAGCAGCGCCGCCATTAGCGCGGTTAGCGTTTGCTGTAGTCGCAGCGTTCGTAGCTGTGCCATTTGCAGTTGCGCCATTTACAGTGACTGGCTCCGACGCTTGCGGTGGCAATGGCGTTTCGCTGGGCTGAAGGACCAAGTCTGGCTGAAGCAACGTATCGATGTTCCCCGATCTGTTTTTCCAGCTCATCAGGTTGTTGGGTTTAGTCGCTGGCTGCGCTGTAAACTGAGTCGAAATCCATTCGAGCAGTTTGAAGGTATCGGCAATCGGCACTGCGTGCCCGTCGTCTAGAATCGTGCAGCCGATAAAGCCAGTAGGCAGCTCAACGATATTTTCAACCTGGCGAATAACAATTTCTTGCTCTCCCCAGAACTTATCAATGTAAATACCTTTTAGCCCGTCACCGTGATAGACAATGAGCGCGATAGGTTCATCAATTAAGGGTTTTGTGTCTCGGTAGGATACGCGGCGATCGCAGTTAAACGTCAGCCACTGGTCGAGCCGGATTAAGGGAACGTTCAACCCTTCCCAGCTCAAAATATCCTGGCCGACTGAGGGGTAAACCGAGTGCGATTTTAGCCGGATGACTTCTTGAATACCGTCGGTGGGAAAGGCCATGCGAATACCGTTAGCCTCAATAAGCAGCGCTCGAATCGTAGAGAGCGTTAGCGGCACGCTGATCGTAAAGGTCGTTCCTTCACCGGGCTGGGTGCTGATTTTAATATCGCCCCTAACTTTACTCAGGTTGGTACGCACAACATCCATCCCAACGCCCCGCCCAGAGATGTCGCTAACTTGACTTGCGGTACTAAACCCGGGCTCAAAAATTAGCCCAATCAGCTCTTCTCGCTCCACCTCATTAAGCAGCGCTGGGTCGAGGCCCATTTGCAGCGCTCGTTCTCTTAGACCGTCTAAATCAATGCCGCGACCGTCGTCTTGAATCGTAATCAGCGTCTGGTTGCTGCGATGAGTGGCCCAAATCTCAATTTTTCCTTGAGGCGATTTCCCGATGCGCTCACGAACTTCAGGTGGCTCAATGCCGTGATCAAAGGCATTGTTCACAAGGTGCATCAGCGGATCTCTTAGCGTTTCGAGAATAAATCTGTCTACTAGCGTTGAGCTGCCGCGAACCTGGAAATCTACCTGTTTGCCATAGCGTAAAGACAGGTCTCTAACCAGCCGGGGAAACTGTTTCACTATGTCAGATAGAGGCCGCATTACCGCGCGCGTGACGTTGACCTGCAGTGCTTCAGCAGTCCGTTCAAGCTCGTTGCCAATCTGTTTGATCTCTCGCAAGCTGAGCTTCATATCGGCGGTGGCTTCTTTCATCTGCACCACGGTTTCGCCCTGCTCTTGCGACAGCAAATGAATCTCGTTGTAGCGGTCCATTTCAAGCGTGTCAAAGAGCTGAGCCACATTTCCAGCGGACCCGTTAGTCTGCTGGCTGCTGATCTGCTGGCCATTAGTTTGTGGGTAGCCATTCGAACCGACCACTGGTGCTATGGAAGAGGGCGCTATAGGCGATGAACCGATGTTTTTTGCTACTGCCGCGTTGGCTAGATAGGTAGTGCTCAGCGGCTGAGTGGTACTACTTTCTTTCGAAATGGCTGGAATCGCTGTCTGGATCGCCATTCGATTAGAGAAGCTTTGTAGCTCTCCTTTCATGCGCTCTAGCGTTTCAGTTTGCCTTTCTACTCGATTGACCAGTCCATCAAATTCTCCCAGCCTGGAGTTTAAGGTTTTGCGTTGAATGATCAGCTCGCCAAAGAGATCGTTCAGCTGGGTTAGGAGCCTGACGGGTACTCGCACCATACTCTCTGGTGTGTCTGCAGGTGGTGGTGTGGAGAGGCTTTCTGGCTCCTGATGAGGCTTAGGCTTGAACTCTATAACCTCTTCTATAATTTCAGGCGATAGGGTTTGTGTGCTAAGTGCTGAAGGTACGAGTGAGTCTGTCGAGATTGGTTCTACCGCTATTTCTGTGATGTCGTCTGCGCTTGGGTCGGTATCGGTGTCGGCGTCTAGGTCAAAGGCAAAATCGGCGGACGTTGCGGACGAGCTTTCTGATGGATGATCTAGCGTATCCTCTTGTAAGCTGTCTGGTTGTAAGCCGTCTGGGCTGTTGGGTCGGTGCTCGGCTGGGACTGCTGTTGCCGCTGTGTTGCTGGCTTCTTTTGTGTCGTCTTCTGTATGTGATTCTGCTTCTTGAGTGTCGGTTTCAAAGAGAAGATCGCTAGCGATCGCACTTTCTAGCGCCAGCAACTCTTGCTCAGACAGCGCAGGCGAGTCAGTATCTGCTTCTACTTGAAAATTTTCTAGCTGAGCCTCGTCCAGCTGAATATCTTCTAGCTGAAGACTGGTATGCTCCGATTGGTTCGCTTCTGCTTCTAGACTGGCTGCTAGATCTTGGTCTAACTCTAGATCTTGGTCTAACTCTAGATCTTGGTTTGCCTCTGATTCCAGCTCATCTAGACTACTTAGATCAAGTGCAGCTATATCTGCCTCATCAAAAGCCGTATCCATATCTGACGTATCGAAAGCTTCGGCTTCTGGTAATTCGGCTGGTAGCTCCGCCGTGTCAATAGAGAAAAAGTCTTCTGCTGAAAGCGAAGGATCTAATTCAAAGCTTTCATTGTCAAAGCGCTCACTCTTAAGCTCTTCACCTTCAAGCCCTTCGACTTCAAAGTGAGCCGGTAAGTTTTGGGTTCGTCCAATTAGGACCAAGGCCTGAGTTTGTCGCCAGTCTTTTACGGCTTGACGGGCGATCGCTTCGACATCCTGCTCAGACGTGATGGCCAGCCGCTGAATAATTGCGTTACTCAGGCTGACAAAGGCGTCAAGCTGTAGCATTTGCCCCAAATCGACAAATTCTTGGGCAATAATATCCAGCTCTTCTCGCAAGCAGGGAAGCGTCTGGTTAGCAAGCACCCCTTCTATTCGCTGTAGTAGCCCCTCAACTTCACTCTCGAACATCACTGCTGCAATATCGGTGCGCTCTGTTTGCGCTAGCAGCGTGGCCTCATCTTCTTTTCGCAGCTCTCCCAATCGACCGTGTAGCTTAGCTATGACAGGCTCTACCTGCTTTTCTAGCCAATCTTCCGCCATCGGCTGCTCTTTTCGAGAGAACGCGCTGATCTGACGCATTTTGTCTAGTACTTCTAACAGCCAAGTCTGTAAGTCGCTGTCGATCTCAACCGACTGGCGAGCCTTTAGTATTTTGAGATAGTCTTCTAGCCGGTGCGCCAGCTTGCTTAAGGGCTGAGTGCCAATCATTGCCCCGAGCCCTTTAATGGTATGGGCCGCTCTCAAGATGGCGTCCATTTGCTCGGCGTTCGAGCTGTCGGTCGCCGCGTTGGCAGTGAGTGCTAAAAAAAATGTCTCAATCGTATCGAAGTACTCATCAATTTCATCGAGACAGTTGAGTAGCGCTTGGCGATCTAAATTTTGTGCCATCGTCTTTAATGCCATTCTTGAGGGGTTCGAGTGCCTGAGAAAGTGCAATTTCTGCTCTATCGAGATCTGGCGAGATCTGGCTAGCTCTGGCCCAAAGGAGGTTAGGTTAAAGGAAGCCTCCTTTGAAGCTTTGCTAGCGCTGTTGTCTCAGATAAGCCGCTATTCTCAGATAAGCCGCTATATAGTTAGCTAGCTAGCCGTGACGATTAGCCAAAATTGCAACAGCGTGGTTAGGGTTTCAGTGACGGTATTCAGGCAGCTTCCGATCCAACTTTAAATTTATCGATAGCAGACTCTAGCTCTTTGGCTACGCTAACGGTACTCTGCAGTGCATCGTCTACCTGTTTTGAGAAGACAGATGTCTGCTGAGAATCTTCTGTGATTTGTTCCATCAGCTGGCTGACGGTTTGCGAGGTGGTTACCTGAGAAACTGTAGCCTCAGAGATAAATTGAACGAGCTTGTCAATCTCTTCTGAAACGTTCAGAATCTGCGTCAGACTTTCTTTGGTTTCACTTAGCTTTTGGGTCCCTTCTACCACCTGGGACGTGCTTAGCTCCATGGCTTCTACTACTTCGCGAGTACCGTCTTGAATATTGCGGACAATTCGCTCAATTTCTTTGGTCGCTGATGCTGACTGCTCTGCGAGTTCGCCGACCTCACCTGCAACGACTGCAAAGCCTTGACCTTCTTCGCCTGCATGGGCTGCCTCAATACTGGCGTTGATAGCCAGCAGGTTCGTTTTTAGCGCAATTTCGTTAATCAGGGCGACGACCTGAGAAATCTGCTGAGAAGACTCACCCAGCTGTTTTACTTTTTTGGTCGTTTCAGCGACCGTTGAGCGCAGCCCTAGAATACTATCTACCGTCTGATCCATGGCCTGACCGCCCTTTTGCGCGGTGTCAGAAGCATCGCGAGCGACCGCCGCTGCTCTTTGTGCGCTGTCTGCTACAGACTGAATAGGCTCGGTCCTTCGCTGTACCGATGTCAGCGTTTCGGATATCTCTTCTACCTGAGAGAGTGCTTTATCGGACAGCAGCCGCACAGAATCTTGGTTAGAGCCGATGGAGTCATTAACCTGTGTCGTGGCCTGTTTTACCTGGACAACAATTTTCCGCAGGCTCTCTACAATAGAGTTAAATACGTCAGCAACAATGCCAATTTCTCCTGACGAAAGCTCAGCGCGAACGGTTAAATCGCCTTCAGACGCTCCCTCTACCGCTCGAATTAGGCCAATTAGCTCTTGCTGCATTGCTTCGCTGTGCTGCTTTTGCTCTTCTGCTGCTTCTGTTTGAGCCTGCATAATTCCCTGCTCTTGGGCAGATTCTTCAAGCTGCAGCAGCAGCTCTTGCAGCTGGTCGGCCATGGTGTTGATGTTAGAACTTAGTACCGCAAATTCGTCTTCTCCGGTGACTGCCAGGCGAACATCAAGGTTGCCCTGTCCTAGCTCGGTGACTGCTTTGGATGCTTCGCTGATAGGTTCTAATGCTCTATTGGCCAAATAGTTGGCCAGTAAGCCTGCTAGTAGCGCTGCAATGATGGTGCCGCCTGCTAGCGTGAGAATGAGGGTACGACGAGCGGCAAATGCGATCGCAGTTGGCTCATACACCAAAATGCCCCAGTCTTCTCCAAGCCCAGCTGATTCAACGGGCGCGTAGGTCACTAGATAGCGCTGATCGTCTGCATTAGAGACCTCTGTTTCTGTAGCGATGACGCCGCCTTCTCGCAGCGCTGAATAGTTAGAAAAGAGCGTTTGCGCCTCGTCACCAACGCCTTGGTCGTCACTGGTCACAAACACACGGTTCTCTTTCTCGATAATCTCCCCACCGGGTTCAAAAGGCTGTCCATCAATAATAACCGCGTCGCCTTCTCGCTGAATACGCGTGGACACGATCTCTTTTTCATTGCCTTCTTCGGTCGTTTCGAAATAGGCAAGTGAGTGATCCATAACGCTAAACTTGACCGGAGTCTCGCCTCCCGTTTCTTCAACACTAGGCAGCAGCGCGCCTACCCGCTCGTTGATTGCGCTTGAAAGGTCAGTTGCAACGGTCCGGCTGTATACGACACCTGAGAGCGTGTTGCTGTTGGGCGCAAAAGCAGGTGTAGCAATATAGAAAGAAGATTTTCCGGTCGCCGATGAGATACGAATAGGAGAAACGGTTGGCTGAAGGGTATCTCTTACCGCCAGAAAATAAGGAACGTTCCGTTCTGCGAAAATTCTGTAGGTTGGATCTTGAGCTTCGGCTGGTATTTCCTCCCCAACCACAACAGGAACATTGCCGTCTAGATAGGCATAGGCACCGTTGGGCGCTGTCACTGTGAGCGCTGAGTAGGAGGGGTCTCGCTCTAAATAGCCGTTGAGATAGTCCAGTACACTATTGGGCTCGGCGCGATTGCGAATGCCAGAGTTAAAGATCAGCGGATTATCAGCGATTGACTGTACATCATTTAGTCGATCCTCTACAAACTGAGCCATCTCATTACTGACAGCTGCAGCCAATTGCTCCTGGTTATCAATAACCGTTTGTGAGAGCTGCTGGTTAGCAATGACGGTTGCAACACCCCCGACAATCAGTACAGGCAATGTTCCTAACCCTAGGGCTACCAGTGTGGCCTTTCCTTTTAGCGTTTTCCACCTGGGAATTGGCGCCGGGCTAACTGTTGTCTCAGGGCGTGGCCCTACGGGAATGCTAACGGCTGTGGCTGGCAATGTGGAGGGTGCTGGGGCAGTCGTCGGTGCAAAAGGCACTAGGCCGTTGGTATTGGTAGGCGCTGAAGGGATTGAAACGGGAGCGTCTTTTGAGTAAGTCATAGCAAGGAGCCTTTACACAGTGAGATAAAACTTAAATCGACCAAAAACTTCTCAAGCAGGCCTTGGTCGTAAATGCCTGCTAAACGATGACCCAGCCTCTAGAGCAAAAGCATTTGAAGCAGCTTTCCTAGAGATAAAGAAGCGCGTAGCGTAAGAACAACCTGTCGCCCTAGCTTGGCATCAAGCCAGACTGTAGTCGCGAGGATCTAACAATGGCTTCTGCATCTAGCACCAGCAGCATGCTGTTATCTTGTAAGATGCTGCCCCGGACAAAAGGAGCGATTTCAGGAGAGAAGTAGCCCTGGGGTGGCTGAATAGCCTGTTTAGACAGTTGAACGCTGCCCTTAACGTCGTGAACAACCAGACCTAGCAGTACCTGACGATGGTCTCTGTTCATAGACTGCTCTTGGTTGACCCACTGAGGATCGACCTTAATAACAACTACCTTATACCGCTGAAAGGCAGAAGCGCCATCTCTCATGTACGACTTGCCTAACAATAGATGAGCAAGATCGGCGACCCACATAATACGGCTACGTCGTGTGAGCAGCCCTAACAAGCAGGCAGGCATGTTGAAAATTGGCGTAAGCTGCCTTGGTGAGATTACCACAACCTCTTGAACTTGTTCCATAGGAAAGACAGCTGAGATCTCTGCGTCAATCTGAAAGCGAAGAAAAACGCTGCTGTCGTCTGTGCCTTGCGGATTTTGCGGCTGGGTTTGAGAAACGAGTGCAAGATTGTTCATTTGCCCAAGCTGTATTTGACGGCGTTGGTAATTTGTTCTTGGGTGAAGGGTTTTGTCACATAAACATCAATTCCTTGTTTCATCGCCCAAAAGCGGTCGATGTCTTGCGTTTTAGAGGTGCAAGCAACAATTGGCGTTTTTTTTGTATGGTCGTGAGTTTTAAGGCTGCGACAGAGCTCTAACCCATTCATTCCAGGCATTACCAGGTCAGTGACAACAACATCTGGTTTCTGTTCTATGGCCTTGTTTAATGCTTCTTTGGCATCAGTGGCCATAATTACTGTATGGCCGCTTTTTCTGAGATAGCTACTCACTAGCTCCAACTCAGAGAGAGAATCATCCACAACTAAAACTGTACTCATAGCGACTTTCCTGACGGGTAATTAAAAATTCATAAGAACTTGGCCAAAACCAAGGTTGTGCACATGATTCCATTGCTTTACCAAAGCCTTCGTAGCCTGCAAAGCAAGCGTTCCATACCCAACCTCTACTAAACCGATGCTTTCTCCAAACTTAGCTTTCGGCTTCTGATATGTTTGGCGATCGCCTCTAGCAAATTAGCCCGGGTAAACGGCTTGGTAATGTAATCTGATGCGCCAGCAGCTCTGGCCTTCATTCTGACCAGTGCGTCTTGGCTGCCCGTGAGCATAATAACGGGCGTGTGGTGAGTAGAAGGATGACTTTTTAACATTTTACACAGTTCGTAGCCGTTCATCTTCGGCATGTTGATATCTAAGAAAATAAGATCGGCGTTAAGTTTTTTGATTTGGACGATTGCTTTTACAGGCTGTGAAAATTTAAATATGTTGAAACTGTTTTTTCCTAGCGTGTTTTCAATTTTGTTGAGTATGCTAGGGCTGTCATCTACACAGACAATGGTGTACTTGTCTCTGGTTTTGCTCCCAGTAGCGTTCTTAGCCTGTCTGTCTCCAGCGCTTTGTTGAGCCTGTCGAAGAGATTGCGGAGATAAATTGTTGCTTAAAGGCCGCTCTCTGGAGACTGGCGTTTTGTTTAGCGTACGCTGTGATAGTGAGGGTGAGGGCTCTGAAAATGATGGCTGAATCCGGGGCAGCTTGATGAAAGGCGGGGAGGGCTCTTTCAGCTGAATCGCGTTCATTACAATGTATGGATACAAAAATTTAGCGATCGCTAAATCATCACATCGCAACAAGGCTGCTAGCTTGCGGAAACTGTAGGAACGCTCTAGCGCCGGCACTAGCTTTCTTTTGAGCTTGAGCTGAGCCTCTGAACGATGATTTTGGCTGAGAAAAGCCTCTTCATCAGTCAGATACAGCCTCTGGTAGCCAGAGAGAATAATCGGACTAAGCTTATGACAGTTGCGTAGCCGATCTTGGCAGCTTTGAATATTATCAGGCAGTGCCTGCTGATAGAGTCCCTGCATCGCAGAGATCGGCATTTCTACTATCTGGTAGGGCCCGTCTGTAATGCACAGCAGCTCAAAGGCTTCATCGAATAGCTGGGTGGCCAAAGCGCCTGCTTCAGTCCGGTTGACGTAGTTGTGATAGAGCAGCCAACACAGGGCTGAATAGTCCAGATTTCCTGGAAACTGACGGTCGATGGGGCTTTGCAGAACGGGGCTTTGCAAGGTTGTCTGCTGAGTGCTTTTGGCCAATACGGCAGCGGCTGACTTGTGGTGCGATCGCTCTAAGCACTGCGTTACTCTCGTTAAAGGCAGCTCTGGGTAGCCCACAACAGAATAGGAGGCATAGACCAAGCAACCATCTAAAATGCAGACCTTCCAGTGTACTAAATCACTAGATATCTCCAAAAACTTGCTTGAGTCCCCCCCCAACAGCATGTCGAGCAAACCACTTTTACGAGTTGAGAGAGAATGACTATCACGAAGCATAGGGCTGGTCTCTTAACATCTACTTAATATCTATAAGTTCAGTGGAAGGATTCAAGGTACTGTAGAAAGGCTGAACAGAACCTCCCAATGCGCTGCTAACACATCAGCAGGCCGTGTTTTTGCCCTGTCTTTTCATAAAATATTTGTAAAGAATTCAGCAGTTCCACGGATCTCCACATAGAACTTATTACACTGTCCGTTCTGCTGATCAGTACGATTTTTAAGAAAAGCTAGATTAAAAATTGCTTGCTCACACGTATGGCTCATACGCATTGACTAGAAGCCCTGTGTATATAACCTCTGCCGAGTTGCTTAGGATGCTACCTTCGGCTGAAACCGCTGCGTAGCAGCCGGTAGCCGACTCGCCAAGTAAGGATGCATCCCTACTTGGCTGTATGCGAGCTAAGAATAGAAAGGCAACGCAAGCAGCGGTTCTCGAATTCGTTCGAGAACCGCTGCACCGTAATTTATTCCAATGACGTGCGTTAGTAGAGTGCGTCAGTAACGCGTTTGATAACGCACCGGGTTAGTGAGAGAGAATCACTCAGTTACTGTCTGGCTATTGCTACTGTCTGGCTATTACTGTCTGGCCATTGCCGGGCCGCTATCCAGCGACAGGCTTACTTAACGTGCGTTTTTTCTTTTTCTTCTGTAATTTTCTGACGGCTGGTCGTTGACTGTCCGCATCGGTCCGTCGCTGCCGTCGCTGCTGAATCTGCTCCATAAAGAATTCTTCTAGCGTGGGTTTGGCCACTGCTAACTTGGCCACTGTGGCATTCATCAGTCTGGCCGTTGCCATAAACTCGAAGGGGTTGCCATAGAGGGTGCCGTGCCAGTAGCCATTGGCAAAGGTAATGTCTGCGAGCCACTGATCTAGAATATCGAGACTGCCGCCTTTCCCTTGTACTTTGTAATAGTCAGGGTTGCCTAGCAGCTGTTTAATCTCACCGATACAAACGATTTCGCCCTGGTCGAGGATGGCAATGCGATCGCAAATCTTTTCTACATCTGATAGCACATGGCTGTTGAAAAACAGCGTCTTTCCCTGCTCTTTTAAAGACAAAATGATCTCTCGTACCTGATAGCGCCCCGTGGGATCTAGCCCAGACATGGGCTCATCTAAGAACACGATCTCGGGATCGTTCATGAGCGCCTGTGCCATGCCCACCCGCTGAAGCATTCCTTTTGAATAGCGCCGCATTTGCTTTTTACTCGCAGAGCGCATGTCCAGCTGGACGAGATCTAGCAGCTCATTAATTCGTCTTCTTTGCTCTATTCCTCTGATGCCAAACAGGCCCGCCGTATAGCTAAGAAATTCCCAGCCAGTGAGATAGTCATAAAAGTAGGGATTTTCGGGCAGGTAGCCAATGTTCGCCTTGGTTTCGCTGTCGCCTGCGGGTTGACCCATCAGCGTTGCGCCGCCAGCGGTAGGCCTGATAATGCCTAGCAGTAGCTTGAGTAAGGTGGTTTTGCCTGCGCCATTAGGGCCTAGCAAGCCAAACGTTTCACCCTTGTAAATTTCTAGAGAGCACTGTTTGAGAGAGGGCGGTGCAGCTTTGAGCCAGAACCCAGTTCTGTAGACCTTCCGCAGATCTTGCGTTTCGATAATGATAGGCTGATGCACCAGTGCTGAAGAGCCTGCCGGAGGAGGCGCTGAAGAAGATGCGGCAGGATTAGGAACCGGACTCATAAAATAGATCTCTCTACAGTAAAAAAGTACTAAAGAGTAACCTCTAGTAAACTAAGGCAGTAAGCTGAAGCTGCGAGGTAGAAAGATGGATCGCTCGAAGATAGTTGCTATTGGCACTGGGGTGCTGTCTGTTCTGCTGGCGATCGCATACCTGCTACTTGTTCAGGTGCTTGATTTTCGCGGAGAAATGCTGCCTGCACCAGTGAGTTTTCTAGGAACTTTTATGTAGCAAATGAGAGAGTTGGTGTAAGTTAAAACTCGCAGCGCTGTCTTCTTTTCGATGTAGACGCTGGCTAACTGGGCGTCTGCCAACTGTCTGCTGATAGGCGTCTGCCGACTGGGTTTCTAGCTAGGTGCCGAGCCAGCTTAGTCGAGTGCAAACCATTGAGATAAGTCACGATCGAGCAAATCTTGTAGCCGTCTGACGTCGTCTCGGTAATAGTCTTCTAAAAGCTGACGATCTTCTGCTGAAAGCGGGAGGTCTTCTTTGCCTGTGGCGTTGGCGGCTAGAAGGCGCGATCGCAGCTGTTGACGCTTTTCGATAGGCATTACCTGTCTCAATACCGACCCGGCAACCTGCCTGAGGGGGTTGTTGGTCTGTAGGACCTGCTGAATTGTCTGGCTCTTGGGCACCTGTGCAGTCTGCTGTCTGCGTCCGGTATCGACCTCAAACGTAGAATCGACACCAATAAACTCGTATAGCTGCTGCATAAGTTCGGCAGCATCTTTGCGCAGCTCGTCGTACAAAAATACTTTGACCTGATCTGGGCCAAACGCTTCTAAAAAGTGCTTCATCCCTTCGTAGTAGCGTCCTTTCAATAGCGTGTGCGAAGAGTCTGCATCGACCGCTACCTGTGTCGCGAGTGGCTTGCGGTTACCGACAACGTCTCGCACATGCATTAAATAATCTGAGTACGCTCGCTCAACCGGGTTGCGCAAAATTGCAATGAGTTTAGCCTCCGGCACATATGCCTTGATGCCCGGGACGGCCTGCTCATGCCTAAATAGATAGTTAGGTGACGCTTCCCCAATGGCCCGTTCGCTGGTGACACCTGAAAACAAAGATTCGTAGTCTTCAACGGTGAGTATTCTTTTGCGTCCGCCTTTGGTGAACCGTGGCTCGTCAGCAGGAACAGGTTGAGTCAGGTCGCGGCAAAAGAAGTCGGTTTCCTTTCTAGGACTGGTGTAAACCTGCGGGTGTTGCTTCAGGTAACTATATATAGAGGTTGTTCCTGATTTTTGAACGCCGAAGATCAAAAAGTTTGGAAGAGCCATATTGATATGAGAAGAAAGGCGCTATCGGATAGCGACCGCTAGATAGTAATTGCATTGCTAAAGCTAATACTACCTACCTACTCAGCTGAGTCGCTCAGTGCATTTTCGGCATCTTTAATGGCCGCGTAGGTGGGATTTTGTTCGTCTGCATCGTTGAATAGGCCGAGCAAATAGCCTAAAATCGCCCCAAATACAAAGCCGCCTGCGTGGGCCCAGTAGGCAACACCGCCATTCATCCCTACGTCTGCCTGCGCTCCCAGGCTAGTGACACCGTAAAAGGCCTGCTCTACAAACCAGAATCCTAAAAATAATAAAGCGGGCACGCGGACAGAAGCGAAAAAGATAGGGATGAAGGTCAAAACGCGAACGTTGGGAAAGCGGAAAATGTAAGCGCCCATAACGCCAGCGATCGCACCACTCGCCCCCAGAGAAGGCACCGTTGAACCCGGCGCAACATACCACTGACACAGCGACGCCAGCACGCCACATACCAAGTAAAACAGTAAAAACTTTAAGTGGCCTAGCTGATCTTCCACGTTGTTGCCAAAAATCCACAAATACAGCATGTTACCGGCAACGTGAAAAAAGCCCGCATGCAGAAACTCAGCGCTGAGCAACGTGCCCCATTCTGAAATGTGAGGTGTGCCAAAGCCAGTGTTAAAGCTTAAGCTCAGGTCGCTAGGTACCACTGCAAACGTATTAAACAGCGTAGACAAATCTGTTGAGCTGAGGGTCATCTCGTACAGAAACACCAGCACATTTAGCCCGATTAACCCATACGTCACGTAGGGTGTAATCGTAATAGGGTTGTCATCGCGAATAGGGACCACAGCCAGCGTCTCCAGTAATTTTTAATATCTGTCGATTTGCTTAAGATACTTCTAAGCGCTGTCGGCTAAAGAGTAGGAAAGCAACTCGATCAGCAAATGGCCTAACGCATCAGGCCATTTGCTATACCCGTAAATCTACCGGATTTTTCCTGGCGTCAGGCTCTACCTCCAGAGAGGGAATACTCATCAAGTACGTTTAATCTGCTGGTCTGCTTACGCCTGTCTGGTGAGTGATTTCCGAGGCTGATTCTAATAGTTGATTCTGATAGCTGATTTTGATAGCTGACGCTGTTGGCTATGCGTAGCCGAAGCGAGCCGCATCGACCAAGCGGTAAACTGACTGCTGTGAAATAAAAAAGCGGCGATGACTCATGGCAAAACGTAAGCGCTCTGGCAGCAAAAATGCTGGCAACCCAGCTACCGATAGAGTGGTCTATTCCGAGTTCGGCACAGCTGAGGTGACCGCTCGCCCCGAACCCGATTTGCCGCCGAATCAGCAAGACCTGCGCGTGCAGGTTTCTCGCAAGGGCCGCAAAGGTAAAACCGTCACCGTCGTCAGCGGCTTTACCCATAATGCCAAGACACTTGCCGCACTGGCCAAAAGTCTCAAGGCCAGCTGTGGCTCGGGTGGTACGGTAGCAGACAATACCATTGAGATTCAAGGCGAGCACGCTCCTAAGCTCGTCACTCTACTTACAGCCAAAGGCTACAAAGCTAAAATTAGCGGAGGTTAGTTCATCCATGGCCCACAGGCGGCAACAGTTCGGCATCGCATTTCTTGTCGGCATTTTCTTCTCAGCGCTCCTGAGCAACTTCACCTATTTCGGATTCAATCAGGCCCAGGCGACCACAAATAGATTCGCTGGTCACCCGATTGAGCCCTGCATACAGGCGCTGGTTTCTCAAAACGTTTTCGACCAGCGGGCCGTCAATAGCCGCTATCCCAGCAGCGCGCTTACTCAGCAAACCTATGCCGAAGCCGTACTTAAAGCTTTTCCAGGTGCCTTTGCGGCTAACAACGAATATTTAGGACTGACCTTCGATGAGGCTAGCTCGGAGGCAGAAGCGTTATTAATGGCGGCGCTAGGCCCAGACGTCCAGCTAGAACAGTACGCTAACCGGGCTCAGGCGCTGGCTATTTTGACCTCGGGTTCAGCGACGGCTTATCAGGCAGATGCTACTCGCGCCTTAATCCAAACGTTCCGCGATGGGCTGTTGATCCCAGACAGTACCCGTGAAGGGGTAGCCGCAGCGTTGGCCGCTGGCTACATCGTAGATAAAGAGGGCGTAACCGAAAATGAGCGACACCAGCTGCGGCCCCGTCGCAGCATTACCCTCGCTGATGGTGCTGCTTTTCTTTGCCGGGCTAGCTTAGATGCGACTACCGTTGCCACGATTCCTGATGAAATGGTCGTCGCGTTTACGCCACCGTCGACTATTGCTGCTCCTAGTACTGAGCTGCGTGGCGTTTGGTTAACCAATATTGACAGCGACGTTCTATTCTCTCGCTCGAATCTTGAAAAAGCACTCGATCAGCTGGCAGCGCTAAACTTCAATACGGTGTATCCGACGGTTTGGAACTGGGGCTATACGCTTTTTCCCAGCCAGGTTGCTGAGCGAGTGACGGGTTTCAAGCAGGGACTGTATCCAGACCTGGGTCAGACAGGGCGACAGGATGAGCTAGAAGCTGAGCAGGGCGATCGCGATATGCTGCTAGAAGCGATTGAACTGGGCCACAGCCGCAACCTGAAGGTCATTCCCTGGTTTGAGTTTGGCTTTATGGCGCCGGCTGATTCTGCCCTAGCCGCCCGCCATCCTGACTGGCTAACGCAAAAGGCAGATGGCACGCTGACGACCCCAGAGGGATCTCATGAGCGTGTTTGGCTCAATCCTTTCCATCCAGAAGTGCAGTCATTCATTCTTGACCTGGTCGGTGAAATATCCCGTAACTATGACATTGACGGATTTCAGGTAGACGATCATATGGGTCTGCCATTTGCCTATGGCTATGATCCCTACACAGTGGCACTCTATCAGCAAGAGCACGACGGCCAGTCGCCGCCAATCGATGCTAAAGACGCTGAGTGGACCCGCTGGCGAGCCGATAAAATTACTGACTTTATGGGTGACGTTTTTACCACGCTAAAAGCGAATCGCTCTCAGGCAGTGATGTCTGTATCGCCGAATCCGCACGTGTTTGCCTACGAGTACTACCTGCAAGACTGGGATACCTGGCTGAAAAAAGGCTATGTAGAAGAGCTCATTATCCAGCTGTATCGCGATGATTTGGGTCGCTTTGTGTGGGAGATGGGGCAAGAAGCTGCTGAATTTGCTCGCTCTCGGATCCCAACTAGCGTAGGGGTGTTGAGCGGTTTGAAGGGGCGCTCTGTGCCGATGTCACAGATTGCAGAGCAGGTGGAAGCGGTGCGCGATCGCGACTTTTCTGGCGTCAGCTTTTTCTTTTACGAGACGCTATGGAATCTGAGCGAAGAAGGCAGTGTAGACGAGCGACAGGCTGCGCTTGCCGAGCTCTTTCCCAATCGGGCGAACTATCCTCGGAGCCGTCAGTAGAGAGGCTTTGTCTACAGGCTCTCTATTTAAGTTTCTTTGTCTAAAGGCTTAACTCCTTTCCATTAAGGAAAATTTTCTCTCGCCTTAATGGAAAAAACGGGCAGCGTTGTTTAAAGTCTTATAGCTGCGCAAATACTCTTAAGTGAAAATCAGTAGCATTTATATCAATAACGCTTGATATATCTCTCTCAATGCTCAATATAAGAGTTTAGATTTGACAAGAGTCGCCAACGCGATCGGCGCTATGAAAAGTAGCTATTACGAAAGAATAACCTAAGGAAAGTTTATGGCACAAAGTTTTGGTGTAATCGGCCTAGCGGTCATGGGTGAAAATATTGCCCTGAATGTAGAGCGCAATGGTTTCCCGATCGCGGTTTACAACCGCTCCCGTTCAAAGACTGACGACTTCATGAAAAACCGGGCTGGCGGCAAAAATGTCGTGGCCACTTACTCGCTAGAAGAGTTTGTGGGCGCATTAGAGCGACCCCGACGCATTTTGGTCATGGTGAAAGCGGGCAAGCCTGTTGATATGGTGATCGAAAGCCTGAAGCCGCTACTCGATCCCGACGATATGATTATCGACGGCGGCAACTCGCTCTACGACGACACCGAAAGACGCGTTAAAGATTTAGAAGCAGCGGGCTTCAACTTCATCGGTATGGGCGTTAGCGGCGGCGAAGAAGGGGCGCTGAACGGCCCTAGCCTGATGCCGGGTGGCAGTAAAGCGGCTTACGATTCTATCGAGCCGATTGTCACTAAAATTGCGGCTCAAGTTGATGACGGTCCTTGTGTGACCTATATCGGCAAAGGCGGCTCGGGTCACTTCGTCAAAATGGTGCACAACGGCATTGAGTACGGTGATATGCAGCTAATTGCAGAAGCCTATGACCTGCTCAAAAACACGTTGGGCTGCGGCCAGGAAGAGCTGCATGAGATCTTTGATGGTTGGAACCAGACAGAGGAGCTAGATTCTTTCCTCATTGAGATTACAGCTGATATTTTTACCAAGGCTGACGATGACACTAACGGTCCGCTGGTCGAGCTGATCATGGATAAGGCGGGTCAAAAGGGCACGGGTCGGTGGACCGTTATGAGCGCTCTAGAGATAGGCGTGAGCATTCCAACGATTACGGCAGCTGTCAATGCCCGTATCATGTCGGCGATTAAAGAAGAGCGCATGGTTGCAGAAAAGCAGCTCACAGGTCCTCCGGCGCGCTTTGACGGCGACAAGAAAGAATTTATCAACAAAATTCGCGATGCTCTTTACTGCTCCAAAATTTGCTCTTACGCGCAGGGGATGGATCTGTTGAGCAAAGCGTCTGCGCTTAACGGCTATGATCTCGATCTGGGTGAGACTGCCCGCATTTGGAAAGGTGGCTGTATTATTCGCGCGGCCTTTCTCAACAAGATCAAAGCGGCCTACGACCAGGATGCTAAATTGCCTAACCTGTTGCTAGCGCCTGAGTTTAAGCAAACGATTCTAGATCGTCAGAGTGCATGGCGTGAGGTGATTGCTACGGCTGCCAAGATTGGCATTCCGGTGCCTGCTTTTAGCGCGTCGCTGGATTATTTTGACAGCTACCGCCGTGGTCGCCTACCGCAGAACCTGACTCAGGCTCAGCGAGATTACTTTGGTGCGCACACCTATGAGCGCACTGATAAGGACGGTGTTTTCCACACAGAGTGGACTGAGATTGAAGAAGCTAGCAGCTAGAAAGATGTGTTAATAGCTTGCTATAGCTTCTGTCGAGTTGCTTAGGACACTTCTGAAGGCTACAGCCTATAGCAGATAAAGCAACTCAACTAGCAAATGTCCTAATTCATTAGGACATTTGCTGAACGATAAAAGCCCTCCGTTTTTGGCTAGCGGAGGGCTTTTTGCTTCGTCGGGTGATGTGGCTGTCAGTGAATTATTCAGCAGTCGTCTGCGCAGTCTTTGAAACTGCTAGCTGGTCGCTGCTTGGCTTTGCACTAATGGGAGCGCTGTTCAAATCTACAAGGCTCAGGTAAACGCTCCCGATGACCAAACAGCTACAGCCCAGCGCAAACCAGGCCCATCGAATTTTGATGGAACCCGCTTCGGGTGTCTCGGACAGATATTGATTCATAGGACAGTATAAAAAAGCACGTCGTAGCGTTATCGTTCCCACTTAAGAGGGCTTTTTCTATCTGTACTGAGACCTAATTGATACTTTCGGTTTACGTATTCGCTAGAGGCGGCGGCTTTATTCTTCTTTCTGCTTTGTCTCCAATGCTTCGAGTCGTCCAATCGATACTTTAGCGGCTTCGGATACCTGAGAGTGGTCGTCTTTGGCCAGGTAGCGCAGCGCAGACATACTTTTGGTCGTGGGCAGGTTGCCTAAGGCCTCAGCTAGGCGCTGACGAACCAGCCAGTCTTCTGCCTGGGCAAAGTTCAAAATGTTATCGACTGCTTTGACATCGCGGATTTCGCCCAGGGCTGCGATCGCCGCCTGCTGAATGACGACTTCTGGACTGTTGAGCGCGGCAATCAGAACATCGTGGGCTTTGGGATTCTTGAGGTTGCCCAGGGAGACCGCTGCGCTGAACCGCACCAGCCAGTCCACATCTTCATAAAAGGCTTTGACGAGCGGATCAAACGCACGTGGATCTTCAAGGTATCCCAGCGCGCCGGCGGCATCTGCTCGGATGCCATAGTCAGGGTCGCTTTCCATAATCTCAACCAGCAGGTCGTAGCATTCTTCTAAAGGCTTCAGCCCTAGCGCAAAGATTGCCATAGAGCGCACCTGCCCATTTTTATCGTTGAGCACCTTTTTTATCAGGGGAACAGCCTGCTTTGCTGGGACATCGCGTAGCGCTGCTAGCGCTAGCTTACGAGCAACCAGATCGCCGGTTTCTAATTGCTGTGAAAGCAGGTCGAGATCGGGCGGCTGTGAGACGGTGTTGAGATCAGGCTGGGCCATGGAGGAACAAATGAAGAGGATGATATCTAATCATTATAAGTTCGCTTGATTTGCCTAGCCTCTAACCCTGTGTGGAATTCCATACAAGGAAATGCTGCATACGGAATTATGTGTGCTGTCTTGAAGATCAAAGCATCGTACAGCTGCTTGTGAGCTTTTGAGTTCACGCTTCTTGCTATGACCACTTTGCATGACGGCCAATCTTTCTACCAAAGCGACCACAAGGTCCCTACGACCAAGGGCGAAAAAGACGAAGTTCAAAGAACGGAGGACAAAAAAAGTGAGCTGGGCACTGATATACCCGCTCACGTTTCTCAAACTAAGGTTGTCAACTCTAAATCTGTCAGCTCTAAATCTGTCAAATCTAAATCTGCTAGGTATAGCAGGTTTAGATTGGCTCGGAACAGGTCGGCTCGGAACAGGTCGTCAAGCCTTGCTTCTAAGCTAGCAAAACGTTCGGGTCGGCGGAATCGCAGACGGGGATTTAAACCAAGACGGCGCGGAAGACCTCGGCGAACTGTCTCGGGTGGGAGCCGCTAGCACATTGCCTCAATTTTTCTGTTTCCAGAGGAGACTATTAGAAGAGAAAATTGCGCTGGCGATAGATAACGCGGGTGTTGAATCCTCTAGCGATCGCAGCATTGACTTTTGCTTCAGCGGGAAAACGAGTGGCAAAGTTACCAATATTGATAAACTCACCTCGGCGATCGCGATCGATATAAGCATCTTCAAAGAATTGACGGACGTTCGCTAGCTGATTACTATCCGCGATGACCGCAGCCACATAGCGATTTTCGCTAGATGCAGACGATGCTCCCGAAATACCGATTGCGCTGAGCGTATCTGGATCGGCGGTGCCTGTAACGTTCAGGCCCTGAACACGCTGATAGGTACGAACGGCCTGCTGGGTTTCAAAGCCATATACGCCATCGACAAAGACCGGAAAGCCAAAATCGTTAAGCCTTTGCTGTAAGACAATAACGTCTGTCCCCGAGCTACCGGGCCCTAAGCTACCTGCCTGTATAGAAGACGGTGAACTACTAGGCGGTAGTGGAATAGCGCTATTGTTTGCTTGAGCAGCGGGTAAAAAATCAAACTCCATGTCTCGCAGCGTGGCTTCATCGGCAATGCCTGTCGCAGGCAGATCTCGAATTCGCTGGTAGGTCGCGACAGAGTTAGCGGTTTCCTGGCCGTAGACGCCGTCGATCATGAATGGATACAGTCCATTTCTGCTTAGATAGCGCTGCAGCACGCGAACGTCTGCGCCCTCGTCTCCGATTTGTAGGTTGCGAGCAGCGAGCGCGACTGCTAGCAGCTGCGGTGTCTCGGTGGCGACAGGCGCTATACCCGGCTGCGTACGAGAAGCAGGCTCGACGTTTAAAGCTGGGTTATTCGCAAGCACGGGCAGAGGGCTGAGCGTCATCAAGGCCGCACCTAAACCCAACCTCAAGCTGCGAACTGAGAACGGATTCATAGTGACTACAGGGCTCCACATTAGTTTTATGGGTATTAGTTTGATGAGTTAGTATTACCCATCTATACATTAAAAAATGATGTTCTGGGCGGGTTGTCTGTGCAGATCATTTGTAGAGATTACACTTGTGGTTAACCGTTATATCACTGAACTGATCTGCAATCAGGTATTATCCATAGGTTTTTGAATGGCGACCGCCTCTTCTGCGCGAAATCTCAGCCTTATCTACGTCAAGCTGGTGGCGACAGCGCTGATTTGGGGTGGCACCTTCATTGCCGGCAGAATTGCTGTGCAGACCCTGGGGCCTTTTACTGCCGCGTTTCTGCGATTTGCGATCGCCTCTATCGCCTTACTGATCGTTGTGGGGCGAGTTCATGGCAAAATTCCATCGCTCAAGCCAGCTCAGCGTTGGGCTGTGCTGGGGCTGGGGATAACCGGCATCTTTGGCTATAACGCTTTGTTTTTTGGCGGATTGCAAACGGTAGAAGCCGGAAGAGCGTCGCTGATTATTGCGCTCAATCCTGTAGCGATCGCTCTGGGCGCGGCCCTCTTCCTACAAGAGCCTCTCAGTCAACGCAAAGGCGCTGGCATTCTTATTTCCTTGCTAGGCGCGGCGTGGGTGATTAGTCGTGGTGACCTTAGCACTTTAGGTGCCAGCCTCTTAGGAGGCGACATTCTGGGAAATGGGGCGTCGGCTAGCGCGGAAGCTGCTGCTAGCGGCTTTGGTTGGGGCGAGGTGATGATAGTTGGCTGTGTAATCAGCTGGATGAGCTACACCTTAATTGGCAAAGCTGTGATGAGCGCCCTATCGCCTTTGGTGGCTTCCGCCTACGCTTGTTGGGTTGGCACTGCGCTGTTGCTGCCGTTTGCCTGGCAAGAAGGGTTGTGGCAATCTCTAGTATTGATGCCTTTGGACGCTGCTATGAGCGTCCTGTACTTAGGTCTGTTGGGGTCTGCGGTTGGTTTTTGTTGGTATTACGATGGTCTTAAAGCCATTGGCCCAGCAAAAGCCAGTGCTTTTATTAATTTGGTGCCTGTATCAGCGATTTTGCTAGCAGCTATTGTGCTGCACGAGCCGCTGACACCGAGCATTGCTATAGGCGCTATCCTGGTGATTCTAGGCGTTTCTATTACTAACAGGCGCTAATAACTCGTATAGCTTCTGCCCGGTTGCTTAGGACATTAGCCATACAACGCTTTCGATAGTTTGACTATCACATACTTTTTTCCATCTGTTAGATCTTCCTATAGGTGTTTCCTCTCACATACACATTCCCCTCTGATACATCTTCCTATAGGTGTGTTCTCTCACATACACAGACCCCTCTGAAACATCTTCCTATAGGTATGTTCTCTTACACACTCAGACCCCTC
>ERZ1740058.690-NODE-690-length-22579-cov-21.752042_pt1 | contig 22579 bp, 24 predicted proteins | sample MGYA00581745_ERZ1740058 | MGnify/ENA primary metagenome ERZ1740058 (study PRJEB43018, sample SAMN04849742) | marine metagenome | isolation source: floating plastic debris | place: Pacific Ocean | collected 2008-08-30 | study: EMG produced TPA metagenomics... | reverse complement strand
ATTCCGGCTACGGCAACTTCTCGGTTCTGGTAGCCCGTTACTTTATCTAGCGTACAAGTACAAAAGCTCTCGATCTCTAGTTTAAACTGGTCCAACGGGTGTCCCGAAATGTAGAATCCGGTAACCTCTTTTTCAATCTTCAGCTTTTCCAGTTCGGTATAAGGCTCGCAGTCAACCACGCGGGGTTTGGGTACTTCTAATCCACCAACACCCCCGAATAGGGAAACCTGAGCGGCTTCTTCCTCTTGTTGTAACGTCTGAGCATACTTAGCCGCTTTCTCCAGTAATGAAGCATCGCCGAGTGGCACATGCAGGTACTGCCGACGGTGCATATTGGGAAAACAGTCAAAAGCCCCCGCCATCGCCATACACTCCAATGTTTTTTTATTAACTGTCCGTAGGTTAGTACGCTTGGTAAACTCAAAAATATCCGAGTACGTCCCTTGCTCGTCCCGCTCTTCAATGATAGAAGCCACCGCACTTTCACCTGCGCCTTTGATAGCTCCCAACCCAAAACGAATCTGCCCTTCTTGATTTACCCCGAAATCGTAATCACTCTCGTTCACATCTGGGCCTAGCACCTTAATTTTCATCTGCTTACACTCGTCCATAAACAGTGTCACCTTGTCGGAATTGCTCATGTTGTGGGTGAGTACGGCGGCCATGTATTCCGCCGGATAGTTTGCCTTCAAATAACCCGTTTGGTAAGCCACGACTGAGTAAGCGGCTGAGTGCGAACGGTTGAAGCCGTACTGAGCAAACTTCTCCATGATGGAGAATACCTCTTCGGCTTTCTTCTTATCAATACCATGTTTTTCCTCAGCGCCCTTCACGAAGATGACCCGTTGCTTGTTCATCTCCTCAATCTTCTTCTTACCCATCGCCCGGCGCAGCAAGTCCGCACCTCCGAGTGAATAGCCTCCCAGAATTTGTGCGGTCTGCATAATCTGCTCTTGATACACCATAATTCCGTTGGTATTCTTCAGAATAGGCTCGAGCAACGGATGCGGATACTCGACGGTTTCTTTGCCATGTTTACGGTCAATAAAGTTGGGAATGAACTGCATCGGGCCCGGACGATAGAGGGCGTTCATCGCAATCAAATCCTCAATATCAGTAGGCTTGAGCTTACGCAACCACTGCCGCATCCCCTCCGACTCAAACTGGAATGTGCCGATGGTATCGCCTCGCTGGTATAGTTGAAATGTCTTTTCATCATCCAGCGGAATGGCATCGATATCAATATCAATACCGTGGTTCTTTTTAATTTTTCTGAGAGCTGTTTTAATGATGGTCAGGGTTTTTAATCCCAAGAAATCCATCTTCAGCATTCCGGCTGATTCTACCACTGAGCCGTCAAACTGAGTAACGAATAAGTCAGAATCCTTATCCGTTTTCACCGGAATATATTCCAGCAAATCGTCGGGGGCAATGATCACTCCCGCTGCATGAATTCCAGTGTTCCGTACTGAACCTACTAGTGTGTGCGCCAGATTAATTACTTCAGCTTGCTTATCCGAGCCTCGCTTGATCTGCTGAAGTTCAGGTACTTCAGCCAGGGCTTGTTCAAAGGTAGTTCCAGGTTTCTCCGGCACCAGTTTCGCTAATCGGTTGGCATCGACTAATGGTAGCTCACTCACTCGCGATACATCCCGAATGGACATTCGGGGAGCCATAGTACCGAAGGTTACGATCTGGGCTACCTGATTTCGTCCATACTTCTCAATCACATAGTTGATTACTTCTTGCCGCCCGTCGTCGTCAAAGTCAATATCAATATCGGGCATACTAATCCGCTCGGGATTCAAAAAACGCTCAAAGAGCAGATCGTACTCGATGGGATCAATATTGGTAATTCCGGTGCAGTAAGCGACTACCGATCCGGCGGCTGAACCCCGACCCGGTCCAACCGATACTCCCATTTTCCGAGCCGCATTAATAAAATCCTGCACAATCAAGAAATAACCGGGAAAGCCCATGTCCTTGATAATCTTCAGCTCATGATCGAGCCGATCCTGGATTTCAGGGGTAATTTCGCCGTAGCGAGGCTTCGCTCCTTCGTAAGAGAGATGGCGCAGGTAGTCGTTTTGATCGGCAAAGCCGTCGGGAAGTGCGAACTTAGGTAGCAGAATATCTCGCTGCAGAGTTAGTTCTTCAGCTTTCTCAGCAATCTCAAAGGTGTTGGTAATTGCGTCGGGACGGTCGGCGAAGAGCTGCTTCATCTCTTCTTCGGTCTTGAGGTAAAATTCGTGGTTGGGCATTCCGAAGCGGAAATTCCGACCCCGACCGATAGGAGTAGATAGTACTTCGTTGTTCTTTACACAGAGCAGGGTATCGTGGGCATTGGCCTCTTTCTGATTAGCGTAGTAAACATTGTTAGTAGCAATCACTTTTACGCCGTATTTATCAGCCATACGAAGTAGCACTTCATTTACCCGATCTTCTTCCTCCAGGCCGTGCCTTTGTAGTTCTACATAAAAGTCGTTGCCAAATACCTCCAGCCACCACCGGAAAGCTTCTTCAGCCTGATGTTCACCCGTATTAAGAATCAAGTCGGGAATTTCGCCCGAGATGCCTCCGGTAGTAGCAATTAGGTCTTTAGCATATTCTTGGATCAGCTCCTTATCTACCCGAGGAAAACCACCGTAGTAACCTTCAATGTAGCCCAGCGAACAAAGCTTTGCCAGATTTTGATAACCGTTCTGATTCTTCGCTAGTAATAACTGTACCGAACGTTGATCTTTAAAATCTTTAGTAAACTTCTTTTGATGCCGATCCTTCGTCATGTAAACATCGCAGCCGATGATTACTTTTACGCCCTGCTTTTTTCCTTCGGCTACAGCCTTAAATGCTCCGAACAGATTACCCAGATCGGTAATGGCAATGGCAGGCATATTGCGCTCCTTGGCTGCACTGACTAGTTGCTTAATACTGGCAGTACTTTGTAAAATGGAGTATTGTGAATGAACGTGCAGATGACTAAAGGGAGCGGTTTCAATTTTGTTGACATCTACCTTCTTCCGCTGAGGCGGCCCAGCTACCTTCGTTTTCTGCGAAGCATTCTGCGGCATATCCCGCACCGCTTCCTCCAGATTGGGTCGCTCGTAGTTAATTCCTGTTAGCGGAGTGTTATCAAATGGAGTAATGACTTGCTCCTTCAGTAAGCCGAAGAAGCAGCGAGCAGTAGCATCTACGTCGAAGGCTGAATTATGCGCCCCATCGAACGGCACGCCGAATAATTTTTCGTGCAACTCCGAAAGGGTAGGCCACTTGTACTTACCGCCCCGCCCCCCAGGAATTTTACAGTAATCGGTAGAGGCGTCTTTAGTATCTACCTTTTCAATATTGAGCAGCGAAGTCTCCATCTGTGCCCGCAAAAATTCGGCTCCGGTTACATTGAGGTCAAAATCAACATTGTGCCCGATGGTCTGCCGGGTATGCTGAAGGTCTTCGTTAAATTTACTAAGAACTTCACCCAGTGGATATCCTTCAGCTAACGCCCGCTGGGTAGAAATGCCGTGCACCTTCTCTGAGTTAAAGGGAATGGTAAACCCTTCGGGCTTTACAATATAGTCGTGAGCTGACCGCAAGCTACCGTCGGCATTATGCAGCTGCCAGGAAAGCTGTACGAGCCGAGGCCAGTTATCCAGATCGGAAATGGGAGCGTTGTAGTCGCGGGGTAGGCCAGTGGTTTCGGTATCAAAAATTAGGTACATAGTTTCGTTCTTTTCCGTTACTTGTCTTTTATCTTCTTTTACTTCTCTCTATCAGCTACTTACGGTGTTTTACTTTCTTTTAGTATGTTGTTATTTGCTTTTTCTTTGTTGCCCTCTTGTTACTTTGCTACCTTAGGTAACAAATATTTGTTACTCATGTCAGTAAAGTTACGAGAAAAGCAACTTAAGAATGGTAATCTAAGTCTTTACTTGGACATTTACCATAGGGGTAAGCGAAATTACGAATTCTTAAATATTCATGTTGTGAAGCCCGCTAGAACATCCGTAGATAGGCAACACAACAAACAAGCAAAAGCCTTAGCAAACAGTATACGTTCTAAAAGGGAACTAGAATTACAGGCCAGTGGGTACGAGCAAACGGCGGCCTTCAAGCGAAAGGTGAAGTTTCTAGACTTTGCTAAGAAGATCGCCGATGAAAAGAAGAAGAAAAGTAGCCGTAAAGCTTACGAGTTGGTAATTAGAAAGATAGAGGCGTTCGCTGGAAGTGATACGTTAACATTTGAGCACATTAATAAGCAGTGGTGTGAACGGTTCTACGAACATCTACTCGACAGCTTGTCGATTAATACAGCCTACGATCAGTTTACTAAGTTTAGCTACTTTTTGAATGTAGCTGTTCGGAAAGAGATCATTGTCAGGAACCCGGCTGAGAAGGTAGAGCGGAAGAAGCGGGAAGACACCAAGCGGGAGTATCTGACTTTTGAAGAAGTGCAGCGATTGGTAGAAACACCTTGCCACCGAAATAACTTGAAGCGAGCATTCCTATTCTCCTGTTTAACTGGTTTGAGATGGTCCGATGCAAAAGCGTTGACCTGGGGAGCGATCCAATACTCTGAACGACTAGGTTACTACGTAGATCATCAGCAGATCAAAACCCAGAGCTACGAGAATCTCCCGGTGTCTGAGCAGGCCATACGGTTGCTAGGAACGCCGGGGAAGCCGGAGGATAGCGTGTTTGAGCTAGGGGAGTACACAACCGTGATGATGCGAGATTTGAAGATGTGGGCGATTCAGGCCGGGGTAACTAAAGCGATTACCTATCACGTATCTCGGCATACCTTTGCTACCTTGCAGCTCACCAACGGTACGGATATAGCCATTGTGAGTAAACTGTTAGGCCATAAGGATATTTCGGTTACTCAACAGTACGCCCGAGTGATTGACTTGCGTAGGCGGGAAGCAGTGGACAATATGCCTAAATTGAATTGGGATGCCAACCGGATGGGAGGTGAGGAATGAATGATTTATACCGGACAATTGAAGCAGACTTAAAAAAGATACCAGTGTTAGCGGATCGTTTTCGGTATTGGTATGAGGAGGTGGAAGAGAAGTATTATCCATATAGTGAATATGCTCATCGATCTACATTTGACCGTCAAAGAAAGATAGCTGCTACATTCCCTAATACCCCTGGCGTTCAGTTCATGATAGGGGTCATTCATTTGACAATGCCAGAAGAGTTTTATAACAAGTATTTTGATGGATGGGAATCTGATAAAAGAACATTCGAATTTTACATTAGAATTGGTGCTCAACATCATTTCGAGTACAGCTTAAAACCCACATTTGAAGAAAATTTGGCGACTGAAGTTGAGAAACATAACCTAATTGAGGCTCCCTTTGACCAAATAGCATTTATGCAATCTGCAATTCAAGAACACAATGAATTAGTTCATCGAACTAAAGATAGAAGCAGTGCCACACAGGAAGGAAGCCAAAGCGCTGTACATAGTTTAGCTCACAGTCACATGATAAAATATTTAGATGAACTTCGCTCAAAGGCTTTATTAGGATCAAGAAGCAGCGAACAAAAAACACAGGGTTCTACACCTTCCGAGTATCAAACCTTTGAGGATTTGTTTGTAAACCAAAGCTCTGAACACATAGCAGAATGCATCCAAGTTCTCAGAGAAGTTGAACCTGCCATTATTAACCTCGGAGATGAACTGTTGGCTGAAAAAGGGGCGATGGTGGTGTACATAGAAGCCCTTCGCAACAGAAGTCTAATTCATCGAGCCTCTGATAAAATTTACACTCGACTTTTAAGTGAGAGGTTCAATTTTACTATGAATGCTAGTTTGTTTAGAAAAGTAAATTCAAGGGCTGTAAAGAAATACCGCGAAGAAATTGATCATTTACTTTCACATCTTTCCCAAGTGTGAATGTTCGGAAAGTTGTGAATTTTATCCTTTGTTTCTTTGTCTCAATCAAATTATGAAACGATGAAGGAACAAGTTTTTATCTCGATGCCCATTGACCAGTTTAAGGTCATGCTTACTGATACGGTTAACGCATGTTTGAAAGAAGGAGCCCGTGAATTTGACAAACACATGACTGCGGAGGAGCTTGCAGAATATATTGATGTTGCTTTATCTACGGTTCATAAATGGAGCTCTAAAGGAATAGTACCTGGTTTTAAGAAAGGAAAAAGATTGTATTTCAGTAAAAAAGAAATTGATCAGTGGCTAAGACAGCAAAAGAAAAAAACCTTAGCTGAAATTGAATCAGAAGCAGCTACCCATGTAGCATTAACATAAAAAAGCCCAACCGGGCGGGTCAGGCTTGATGTCTGTCAGCACAGAGCGAGCGATCAAATAGAGTTAATAACAATTCGAAGATAATGAAAATCTCTCAGATTTGCACACTGTCCGAAGTGTGTCCAGAAGACTTTAGTAAGGTCATTGAAAAGCTCAAATCTACTGAGCCTACGCCTTACATTCGGAAGCGGTGCTTCTGTGATGAATTTGGAGACTGGAAGTATTGCCAGACCTATTTTGACTGTCAGCGTAGCGGATTGATAGGAAAGGAGGGATTCTGTGGATAGTTTAGAGGTATTTATTCCAGAAGGGACGAATCTGAACCCTCCCGAAAAACCCAAGCCTGAAACTTCGCTTCTCGTAACTACCTCTACCAATCAATCCATCAAAAACGCTATGAATCGTCCCGTCCCTAAAATGTGCTTCAGTCAATTTATTCATGAAAATGAGTTAGTGATACTGTTTGCTGACACCAATGTAGGTAAGTCCATAGTGGGGGTTCAGGTAGCTGATCTTACCAGTCGGGGTAACCCTGGTGAGATATTCCGTTACGAACCACTAGACCCCAAGCGCGTTTTGTATTTGGACTGTGAGCTTTCCGACAAGCAATTTGAAGGTCGTTACAGTAATAATTACCAAGATCACTACCAATTCTCAGAACGTTTTTTCATCAGCCGTATCAATCCAGAGCATATTCCTGAGGGCGACTTTGAAGCGACACTTTTTGAAGCGTTAGAGCGAGATATTATTGAGCATGAGATTAACTTTCTGATAATTGATAATATCACTTACCTAAGAACAGAAACCGAGCAAAGCAAAAACGCATTACCGTTAATGAAAGAGCTTAAACACCTGAAAGCTCGACATGATTTAACCGTTTTGGTTTTGGCTCACACTCCCAAACGGGATGCAACCAAGCCAATCAGTCGTAACGACCTGGCCGGAAGTAAAGCACTTATTAACTTTTGTGATGCTGCTTTTACGATTGGTGAATCTTTCAAAGATAAATCGCTCCGCTACCTGAAGCAGATAAAAGCGCGAGCAACCGAGGTAGTCTACGACACTGAAAATGTGATTGTATGTGAGGTAACCAAACAGCACAACTTTTTAAAGTTTGAATTCCTTCACTACGGAGTTGAGAGAGACCATTTGAAGCAGACATCAGAAGATCAGAAGAAGCAAGAAAGTGAAGAAGTCAGGCAATTACACAGTGAAGGAAAAAGCATTCGGGATATTGCTGCACAGCTATCGATATCGAAAAGTAAAGTTCATAGAATAATAAAATCTTAGTGTCCCATATTCTCCAGTGTCCCACAAGTGTCCCACTTCTCAGAATGGGACAATTATTAAACTATTCTTATAAAATGGGTACAAATAAGCCTATTCAAGCAAAAATAAGCATGTTAGCATTGTACTTAGGTGTCCCACCCTACGGGACAAAGGACAAAGACCTCTTTTATAAGTGGGACACTTGTGGGACAGAAGAATGCAATTTAGAAAGGGGCTTAACTCCTCTAAAAGAGCATTCTATCATAGAATTATTGGACAACTACAAAAACTGTCCCATACTGGATAATATGGGACAAGGTGGGACAGTATGTAAAAATGGGACAGTCTATGGAGTCAGTGCTTAACACGGAGGTTTCTTGCTTTGAAAGGTATTCGAAAACTGAGAATCCAGTTACGATTAATCTGCTTACGTGGCTTCAATCCGACAAGCATTACCCAGTCGTGAAACGTATCCGTAGTCTTAGCAAAAAAAAATATCGGGACGCTGTAAAAGCCCAATTGCCATGTATTACACCTCACGGCACGTTTACCCAGCGCGGAGCAGAGTATCTAATAAAGCATAGTGGCTTTTTACAGTATGATATTGACTTGGCGGAAAATAAGCACATTACAAACTACGCACGGCTAAAATCTCAGCTATGTAACATTCAGAATGTAGCGTATTGTGGGCTATCGGTTTCCGGCACGGGCTTTTGGGGGTTGATTCCTATTGCCTACCCGGAAAAGCACACAGCCCACTTTTTGGCTATGGAGCGGGACTTCAAAGCGTTCGGAATCATTTTGGATACTAAGCCAAAGAACGTGGCAAGCTTACGCGGGTATAGCTATGATGAATACGCTCACTTTAATCACCAAGCACAACCGTACCAAAAGACGTACACACCACCTGTCAAAAAAGTGAAGCTTGCCAAAACGAACTATTCTACTACTGGAGATTTTGATCCGTTCGCCTATACTATGGCTAAGCTAGAATCCGATGGAGAATATTTCACAGATGGCAACAAGCATAGCTATTTACGTCAGTTTTGCCGAATGCTGAACGGTTGGGGTGTCGAAGCTGATGAAGTGCGGGCGTATGTTTATCAGCATTTTGTGAGCCCAGATCAGGTAAAGAGTAACTGTTTAACTGATCCCTTTACGCGGTATGCTCATGAGTTCGGTACTTATATCAAGGACAGCAATAAATCATTCACTAAGAAACCTCTTAGTAATACACCGGAGAATCAATCTAACATCCAACAATTTACTAGCACCCTAACCGGGCAGAAATTTGAATTAGAAATCAACCAGCATGGCTATCCAGCGATGTGGGATAGCTAAAAATATCATTCACTCTAAATTTTTATCACAATGAATCAACTCATCGAATCAGTCAGCAATTTTCTCACTAATGAGCAGAAATGCCATGACTACAAAGATCAACTCAGCATTATGCAGGAGCTTTCCAGGACAGAGGAGAACCTTACTGAGATTTGTATCCACATCATTGCCTTCAATGAAGATGCTGGTTGCTGGAGTCCTAAAACATACCCGTTGTGGAAAATCTATGGACACTCTGACTGTACGACCCTTATTGATTTTCAAGTATTCTTGGCGGAACACTACAGTTTTGCTCATGATTATCTTCAGAAAAAACGAGGTATCGAACTGAGTCAACCCCCGGTTACACCCACCCTTGAAACCGAAGAAGAACTCGACTTACCCTTCTAGCCATGCGAGTAGAATACGACCCATCAAAAGACATTCCTCACCACGTGCCCGCCGATCTACCCGAGCACATCCAACAGCAACTCGATAAACAGTTCCACGCAGCCCGACGCAAAACGCTAGAGCAGGCCAGAATTGAGCACGACCTACTACACACCAAGTACATACCCAATCAGATTGAACACTCAGAATCCGAAACACGATGACAAAGACAGAATCAGATCGCCAAGCCGTAGAAGCCTTACAGCAAATTAACCGTCGCTACCAGCAGCGAGAACAGCTCACCCTACTCTTTCAGAATATAGAGGTTGAGCCGACCAGCAAGGATACTAGCAAGCGGGAGCATCCCGTCAAATATGTTCAGTTGCTAGAGTCAGCAAAGCACCCAGCGTATGTTCAGAAATTATTCCGAGATCCACTACCTGAATCTGAAGCTCGGAGTAAATGTATGCAGTTGCATTTACGCTATCAGGTAAAAAACAAGTATAGTTATCGGAGTCCATAAAAAAGGCAAGAAATTTCTTAATCTCAATAGTATGATAGATCAAAATAATCAATGGCTTACTAAGCTTAGTCAAACCAAAAAGAACAAGACGGAGGCTTTTATGGAAGAACTGTTTGAAGCGGTTGAGCAAGGCGACAAAGAAGCTGAATTGCTTGCTTTACGAATCATGGAGGGTGAAAATCTTGATCCTGAAGACCTAGAAGAGGAGGAATCGGATTCCGCACCCAGAGCGACTGAACCTAGTAAGGAGGTGCCAGAATCAGAAGATTCAGAACCAAAAAGTTTACAAAAGTTTACAAGAGAAGAATTGGCTTCTTTTCTTAGAAAATTTCCTGACCTCACTAAAAAGGTCTATGGAAGCAAGGAGTTGGAAGAAACGCATTTTAAGTTCAAACAAATCTCAGCGGAGCGTGCCGAAGAATTGATGCATGGGGCTATTACGCTCTATCCTGAGCAGTTTAACGAAGAAACAAAGAACTTTACCTGGCAGCAAAATCATAATAAGATTCGCTCGGTCATGCATAATCTCATAGTAGAAAATCGAGGAATGCCTACAACCCAAGACATTGCTGAAAGAGCAGGCCTAAGCAGGATGACCGTTAACAAACATCTTTCCGAAATGAAAGTGCACCCCATGTTTGACGAAGAGCTAAAAAAGTTTGAGATGTTGCAGTTTTCTATTCTTACCGCTATGGCAATGGAAGCTTGCAACGGTAATGTAAAAGCTGCCCGGCTCTACTTTGAAATTATGGGTAATAGTAGTCCAGCAGTAAAAAATCAAACCAACAACTTCCTAACCGTCAACAACCTAACTATTACAAGAGAAGATGTTGAAAAGCTGCCGGAGGATAAGCAGCAACAGCTCATTTCTTTGTTCAAAAAAGAGTAATTGGATTAGTTAACTAATCAAGAAAATTGTATATTCGTAGAAGCGACTAATAGAGACATTAGTTGCCCCTGCAATCGCCTGGTTGCAGTAGCGTTACCTGAAGATTCGTTCTCGGGCGTCATAGAGTTACCCTAGCAAGTAAGGGCTACAATGCTGTTTGCCAATATTCACTCATTGCGGGATGCTACCCATCTGTAAACCCTAACGGGTGCCATCCAGCAATCACACGCTTTTTACGTATGGATAATCCAATGATCTGGCGTCATGTCGGATTACCTGCCGAGTGGTGGGTTGCTTTAGCTGAACTAGCGAAGCAGGAGAAAAAGTCAAAGCCTGCCCTGATCCGGGATCTATTACAGCAAGCGTACCCCCATAAATTCACCAATCATGGAAGTCACACTTAACGATTTTGAACAGCAGCTATTCGCTGCCTTTCGAACCGCATCTCCACACATGAAAATGCACATACTTCAGTTTGCTGATCTCTCTGAAGCTGATGCAAAGGCGATGCTCGACCAAAAAGAAGAAGGTGCTGAACCCGATAACACCATCAAGGATGGTCCTTATGCGGGAATTAACAGTACCGAAGCCTTTGACCGCTACTTAGAAGAAAAGGGAATCAACCCCTATTCTGAACAGGCCATTCTAGAGCAGACCGCTTTTGCGAAGCTGCGGCCTGACCTTTATCCCGAATTAGAACCCTCAAAATAGAAATTAACATGCCGACACTTGTTGCCAAAAACGATAGTAAGATTAGCGAGGCTACTAACGAAGCCTTCCGCGTTGCCCGGCTCGTGGGCTACGTATTAGATGCTACTGAACCCTTCGGAGTACCTGTAGCCGAAAATGAGTTGTACCAGCTGATTGATCAGCCTAGAAGCTTCATTGAGAACAAACTCATGAATGCTATGTCTGATGAAACCATTGCTGGCTTTTCCGTTTCCAAAAAGAAGAAGCTGGACATGATGGAGTTACCGAGTTTTACCGCCGTTGAAAAGACGGCAGGCGAATACCGTAACCAGCAACCTAAGCTTCGCTACGGAGCGTCTCTGAGTGCCCTGGAAATGACAGGAGCCTACACGGTCGCTGTAAAGCAATCGTATTTAGATAGCCTGGACAGTAAATACTCCACCGTAGCTAACACTACCGAAGAAGAAGAGCTATTCGCTCAGGCTACTGCTTTTAGAGCAGCTTTTAACACGTTCAGTTCGTACATGGAATCCATTGGTGAGACCAAGTTCAGCCAGCCGCTATTCCAGCAAAAAAATATTGAGAGCTTGGATGAGTTGTTCAATCCCGTAACGGTATACCGTCGTTACCACCGAGCCGTCCAGTCATGAGTGAGGTAGTACAACCTATTGCTTTCACGCTAAAGGATGGAAAGGAATTTACCGTAGAGTACCCCGAACTAGTACACGTTGAAGAGCAACGGTCACGCCATGTTGACGAGCATTGGCAGTCCTTCAGCCATGTAACTTGGTACGATCCAGGAGTATTTGAAAACAATATGAGAAGGCAACTAGGGAAAGGGTTCTGGAAAACGGCGGTCGTGCGCTACCATCCACACATTGGCCTGGTAAATGCTGAAACCGCCCAGAGCTTTGTCATCCCTGAAGATCCTTGTGAGAACTGTTAATCACCTTCATCTATGGATGCAGAACTGTTAATCAAACTCGCTAGTGATGGAGGCGTAGAACCTTTGATTGCTGACTTAGAGAAGATGTATGCTATCTTGCAGCAAATAGACAAGGTAGGTGGCAACGTCAAAGAAGTCTTCTCTCAGGCAGGCGCAGGCCGCGATATTCAACAAACCACCGAAGAGCTACGAAAACAGCAAAAGGTTCTACAGGAAACCAATAAAGTCGCTCAGGCCAAGGCCAAAGCCCAGGAAATGGAGATTGGTATTGTTGAAGCCCTGAAGCAGCGGCAGAAGGAACTTCGGCAAGAAATACAGAAAGCTACTTCATCCGATCAGGTACAAAAGCTACGCACTGAATTTGAGAAGATCAAACTCACAATGACGGATCAGCGTAGCGAGACCCGGCGCCTTGTCCGCGAGCAAGCAGCTTTACAAGGAAGCTACAACCAGATTGTTCTAGAAAACAAACGGCTTCGGGTAGAGATGAACAAACTACCCATCAACGATACGTCAGGTAAGCTGGAGAAGCTCAAACGAAAGTTTCGGGAGAATACCCAAGAACTCAAGCGGTTTGATAAAGAGCTGGGGCAGAACTTTAGAAACGTCGGTAACTACTCTTCAGCCATTGAAGGGTTACTTGCTCCTCTTCAGCAGTTATCCGGAGGGTTAAACATCAAAGGCGGAGGGGCTTTAGGTGGACTTGGCGGTTTAGGCGGTGCTGCGGGGGCGTTAGGTTCTGTTGCTCGGTTTGCCGGTCCCATTGGCTTAACGCTTACCGCTGTACAAACCCTAGCAGGTTCAGTAGGCGATCTGACTGCTTTCAATACCCAGTTACGCGATACACAGAAGCTCACGGGCTTGGTAGGTGATGAACTGGAAGACTTAACCGCAGAACTCAGAGCTACTTCCCGTGTCTTTGAGCGGGATTTCAACGAAGTATTACGGGCGAATAATGCGCTTACCGAGCAGTTTGGTATTTCAAACCTAGAAAGCCAGGATTTAATCAATGAAGCCCTATTACGAGGCGTAGATATCAACAACGACTTCTTAGACCAGCTCAGCGAGTACGGGACGTTCTTTGATGAAGCAGGCTTCAAAGCCGATGCCCTGGTAAAAACGATTCTTGAAGGAGAAGACAAAGGGATTTTCTCCGATAAAGCGGTCGATGCTGTCAAGGAAGGAGTGATTCAACTCCGAGAGATGGAGCCCGCTACCAAAGCCGCTCTGGATGGTATTGGACTAGCCTCCGATGAGCTAGAACGGTCTTTACGTGATGGTACTAAAAACGTTGGTGATATTCTAGCTGAAGTAGCTACCAGACTCGATGAGATAGAAGATGATTCTCCTGAAGTGGCTAGAGCGGTGGCTGCTATTTTTCGGGGAGCGGGTGAAGATGCTGGTCTTGACTTCATCAAAAGCCTGAAGGATATCAATCTGACGCTGGAAGAAACGGAGCAGGCTACGGGAGTTTTAGCGGACAGACAACGGCAGCAGCTTGAGGTGCAAGAGAAGCTTCAGAAGGAAGCCTCCAAGCTGGCAGGCAGTTTCAGTACGGTAGGCACTGAGATGTCTATCATTACCGACTCCATTTCACTAGGACTACTGAAAGGCTTGAACGGCTTAATCAAGTTGTTCAGTGGGGCAACGAGAGCGGTAGAGGATTACCGGGAGTCTCTCAAAGAAGCCACCGCTTCAGAATTGGAAGGAGAGATTACCAGCCTGGAAGAACAAGTTACCAAAGCCAAAGCCGCCCAAGACCTGTACAATGAATCCCTAGAATATACCTTTGGTAGCGTTATGCCAGCAGGATTTAACGCGGTGGCAAATCAAAGTGAGAAGGTTGATGAGCTAACCGGAAAGCTTGAGGCTGCCCGCCAAAAACTAGATGAACTCAACCAGGGCAGAACGGATAGCAAAGAAGCGACGGAAGAAGAAGAAAGGGCAACCATCAGTCTTACCAAAGTTCAAACTGAGCAGCTTGAACAGTACCGCGAGCTAGTAGATGCTTCTCGGGACTACAAAACAGCCCTTAGTCCTAGTGAGATCAGCCAGCTAGAAAAAGCATTAGACGATGTAGGAGATCAGGCAGAAGAGACCGCTCGCAGAATCAAGAAAGCGGCTGAAGCGGCAAAAGACGAGTTTGCCAATATTACCAAACTAGACCGGACGGGTGAAAGTGCCGATACCGATTCTCCTACTCAGCGGTTGCTACGAAGTGTATTAGAGCTGGTACTAGGAGACGTAGAAGATATTGAGGATGTCATGCAAAATACGCTGGACAAATATGACGAGCGTATCAATGAACATGCAGAAAACTTTAAAGAAGCCGAGCAAGAAAAAACAAAAGCAGCCCAAGAAGAAGCTCGGCAACGTGAAGAAATTCAAGAGGCTGCTATTGACCTTTTAAGCAACGTAGTGACCACAGGCTTTGATGTAGCTAGAAGTAACCGGGAAAGAGAACTAAATGAAATAGAGGCGAACTATGCACGCCGTATTGAACTTGCCGAAGGTAACACCGAACGCCAAAAGCAGTTAGAAGATGAGCTCGACGCTAAGCGGAAAGAAATCTTCATTAAGCAAGCCAAAGCTGATAAGCGAGAAGCATTGTTCCAGGCAATTATTCAAGGAGCGGCTTCGGTAGCTAGGGTAGCCTATAATCCGGTGTTAGCGGCTATTGTTGGTGGTATTGTAGCAGCGCAAGTAGTAGCGGTTGCTGCTCGACCTATACCTCAATACTACAAAGGCATAAAGTCATCCCCTGAAGGTTTTGCAATGGTGGGTGAGCAGGGTCGGGAGCTTATCACTGAACCATCAGGCCGGACGTACCTGACCAACGATGGGCCACAGTTAGCGTATCTTCCTCGGGGTACAGAAGTAAAGACCAATACCGAGACTGAGCGATTGTTAGAGCAGGCTAGGCAGATTGTGTATCAGCCTAGTGTAGATGCTCAGGCGTATGAGCGGTATGAGCGGGGTAAAGCCCAGCAGGACACAAAAGCATTAGCCGAAGAATTGTATAAGCTTATGAAGAAAGACCAACAGTCTACCGTAGATGGCATCTCTAAAGGCTTAGTGGGACTACTCAACCAAATTGGCATTCATCAGATAGAGATTGATGAGCGGGGATTAGGTAGGTTCTACAGAAAAGGAAATACTAGAGTTAAAAATTTAAACCAAAGAAATAAACTAGGAGGCCGTGGGTAAACAATCGAATCACCGACCGAAAGCAGAAAAAATACTGAATGAAGTAACGGTTCAGTCGGCACTTGCTGAAATGAGCCTGAAGGAAGCGCTCATCTTTCACCTTGATATCTTTGATCGCTCTGATCAGTACATGCTGGAAGGGTTCAATCAACAGAAACTCGCCGATGTTGCCAGAAAGAACCAGCAATGGAAGAAAGCCAAGAAGCACAATCAGCAGGCATTGAAATTATTTGATGAGTCTGACCGATTGGATAAGCTGGCTGAGCAGGTCATGGCACATATAAAGACGATGGAAGGGTAACATATTGTTTTCATGTATTGGTGTTAGACTACTATTCTAGGACTTGACATTCCAAGTGGTGGTTGGTAAAATGGGAAAAGCCTATTCAGTATCGAGTAGGCTTTTTTGTAACCCAGACGGTTCAGCGATAGCTGCTCGGCGAACCGATAAAAACTTCACACTTTTTACACTATAAAAAAGGGCAGCAAAAAAATACCCTCGTAGGGTTTATTCTTCCATCACAATAGCCCCCCGCTCGATAGCGTAGGGGAGGAAGTCGACTAAGCTGTCGGGTTCAAAATGACCAGTTTTGAGATTTACTTGGAAGTTAGCCGTTGATGAAATTCGGGCAGAATCTAGAATCACGCCAACTAGCCGAGCATTTTGAAAATTAGCCTCATTGAGCAAGGCACCACTAAGATTGGCCTTAAATAGGTTCGCATATCTAAAATCAGCTTTTATGAGTATTGCCTCCCTTAGCATAGCACCTCGAAGATCAGCATTTCTAAAATTGGCACCAGTTAGATCTGCACCAGCAAAACTGGCACCATAAAAATGAGCATCCTGAAAATTAGCGCTATTAAGACTTGCAAAAGTAAGGTTGGCTTTAATAAGATCAGCATTTCTAAGATCAACAGAATCAAGATTGGCGTATACAAGATTTGCGTTTCTTAGATCACTATTTCTAAGGATAGATTTACTAAAATCGGCATCACGAAAATAGGCACTTGTAAGGTTGGTTCTTGTAAGAATAGCACCTCGAAGATTGGCATTAATAAAATTTGAAAAACTAAAATTTGGGTTTGGGTTTAATGGAAACCTAACTTTCATGGCTACTAATGCCTCAAGCAACTCTCTTCGCTCTCTACTTACCAACCTCGTTTGATCATGAATAATTGAATCGTACGGAGTCAGTGCCTCCGAAACAGAGAGAATTCTAAAGACTAAAGGCTCCGGAACATCCCAAGCACTATCAGGATGGATACCTTCTTCTTTCCGTGCTTCATACAAATCACCAATCAAGGCTGAAACCATCTGCCCGTTAGTGGCCACTAGCTGCTGCCTATTCTGCTCTTGGAAGAGTTTATTCTGAGCAATAATCTGCTCATTCTGACTGCTCATTAATGCAGTCTGTTTAGCCATCGTTTCGTTCTGGTCTTTAAACTCTAGCAACGTTAAAATCGCAATAATACTTCCTGCTAAGCCTGCTACTGAAGCAACAATAATGGCGGCGACTCTCCTTCGTAGTAAATTCTCTACTACTGCCAATAGAGCTGCTAATCGCTTTTCTTTCTGCGCTTGACTACCATCATCTTTTTCTCGGTAGACGGTAAACACCCGTTGAATCGCAGGGATTAATCGATGCTCCTGACCAATCAGTTTGGTTTCAAGCTCTTCTTGCTGGGCTGTTAGTTGAGTGACAACAGCACTAAGCTGTTCGAGCGTTACGGGTTCAGAGTTGGTTGAAGCTTCTTCCTCGGAGGCGGCTCCATTTGTCGATTGCCCAGCGGTAGGCTCGGATTGGTTTTCGTTTTCACCCATTGGTCGTGTAGTATCTTATGAAGATGCGAATTTTACCCTACACTTGCTAGTGGTAAACTTGGCAAGTTGGGGAAGTATCAATATGAGAACGATAAGTCGGTTGATTTGCTAAGGGTTAGATGAGTCTTTTTACTCAGGAAAACCAGATAAGGAGTAATTTTTTTCTAATCAATTAAGCATGATGGTATATTTCAGTTGTCGCTTTACAACTAACTTAAACAACACACTTAACTATGAACGATTCAAAAAAGGAGTCTAACAATGGCTCGAGACTATCCATCTGGATTCCTGTAATAGTAAGCATCATTGCAGGAGTATTTTCTTTGTTTCAGGCTAACATTTCTACCACTAAAGCTCAAGAGGCTGAAACAACGGTAGCTAGTAGCAAGCCATTACCTGTAGGAACAATAATAGCCTCATTTATAGAGCCTCGTGAGTTTTATAAACTCATGGATAATAGAGAAACATTTGATAGAGAAAAAAGTACTTGGTGTTATGCAGATGGCGAAGGGAATATTTTGAATACCCCCTATTATGTGTCTAGAGGCGCAAATGAATCAAGAATAGAAGACTTACGAGGCTATTTTCTTAGAGGGCTTGATCCGACAGGAAGGATTGATCCCGATGGTTCATCTAGAATAGCAGGTTCGGATCAGCCTGACACTTTTGGTACGCATAGTCATGCTATGACTTATAAGGAAAAGGGCGATAAAGGTGACGCAGCCCCAGTAGGAAAAAAGGATACTGATATTGCGTTTAGAGGTGCAAATAATTTTAAATATACTAAGAATCCAGGCAGCATAGGAAATCCAATGAAAGAGGAGGGTGGTCAAGAAACCAGACCAAAAAATATTGCTGTTTACTATTACATTAAAATTAGGTAAGTATCTCGCTAGTCAAATTTCAAGTAAGAACTACCATCCAATTGCTTGCTATCCGCCTTACATTGGTACAAATATCGCTGTAGTACCAGCATGAATAAGCTCTCTCTATTCATCGTAGTATCGGCTATCTTCTTCCTCACTTCATGCAGTGATGGTACTGATCCTGATCTAGCCCGGTTGGAGATCCACGTAATCGAAGGTGGCCAGGTACCACAGTCCTATTCGCTGAACGTTTACCGGGGAAAGAAGCTAGTGAAGGCTCATGAGTTTGATCAGAACTCAGGGCAAGAGAATAGAACAGTTATTGAGAATGCTTTCCCAGGAGCGTATTACATGGAAGTAGAATCGGGTGATGTATCGGTAAGAGATACCGTAGCGTTGTATAGGGCTAGTCGGAGGGTTGTTACGGTGGATCTGGTGAGGTGAGTAGATAGGTTTTGTAGGCTAATGATAACCGTTGTACGCTCATACTGGTTGGCTTTTTTATCATTAGAATAGTACTTATAACGGTGTATGTACAGATCCCTTATTTGTGTATAATAACTAATACAAAGTGTTAAATTCGGCTAAAAAATTACACTTTGTTTGTTGTTGTTATAAATATTTTGATAATTGTGAAAAATACCAATTTATTTATTAATTCTGTTTCTTTCTTTCTCGTATAATAGACTGAATCTTTTTTTCTACAATTCACCATTGACACATCGGTAATTTCATGGCTAAGATACCAATAAGGATAACACCTGATCCTATATTTCAAGCCGTCATAGAAATTAGGTTTGTACCTACTGAAAGATTTAATATTCCCCAAATCTTTGCTCTTCTTGGTAATGATTTTACAGATTATCAGCAGAGCGAAATTCCTAGGACAGTACGTGAGTCTGATAGTAGTCTTAAATATAGTCCAGATGGCGAGTTTATTAAAGAAAATCTTACTTTCGGATTTGGTAAGTATGTTCTTCTATTTAGAAACATCGCCCCTTACTTAGGTTGGGATAAATTCTATAACTTCATAAAGACAAACTGTCTTAAATTGTTACAAGTTGGAATGATAGGTAAGATTGAAAGAATAGGTTTGCGATATTATAACATCTTTAAAGATGTAAATAATCTTCAAGAGTTTACTCACTATAATTTGGTTCTTAGTGAAGAAGAAGAGTATACTAACAAAAGTGTAGACTATAAAAGTCTACTAATTCGTGAGCGTTATCACTTTAATTTAGGATTAAGAACACACACTAATGTAAAAACACTAACTGAGAGCATGATTGGAACTTTAGTTGACATTGATGCATTTGTAGAATCTAATTTACCAGATAGTTTGAATAGTGAAACACTTGAGCTGATAAATAATTTACATAGTGAGGAGAAGAAACTGTTCTTCTCAATATTAACGCAAGACTATGTTGATAATAATTTAAATCCTGAATATGCCTGAAATAGATAACTCGTATTCAAATATTTCAAGTAAAGACTTTAATTCTGTAACTATATCGCATGGGATTGGCCGTAGTGCAACCTATGATTTCTCAGAAGCATACAACGAAGCCAACGTCGCCTTAAAAGATTTTAAAATTTTAAATAGTGCTCACTACTCTTTAGATCAAGGATTAACGTACTCATCAAGTACATTCCGCAAAGCAGTAAAGGATATCATTAGAAGGCATAACATAAATAAGAGCCTGGTGGAAATGATGGATTTTGAGATTATCCAAAACAAAGGTTTGTCAATTTCATCATTAAATAGCATAAAAGGCTGGTTTGACATACTCCATTCCTTGGTTTTAGAATTAGATGCAAAGGACGCATCAATAGAGTTAGTGAATTCTACTGCTCTGTTCTTGGTCATCAATCTAAAAAATCAACATGATGTCCATATAAAGGTGTATTTTGATTCTGATCTCTATGAAGCTTTTTTAGCCATATATGATGAAAGCGATGAGCTAATAATCCAGGGTGCTGGAACATTTAATGATGTCAAAGAAGATATTTTCAACTCTATAGAGAATGAGCTATCCGTCGGAACTTTTGCCTCAGGTAGGCTATAAAGAAAGAATTAATACTGATTGGTTACCAAGAGAAGCAACATTAATTAGAAGGGCGATAACAAGTGAAGATAATACGTTTAATGCAAAAGGTGATATTCGAATAGATGCGCTATTCTTAAGTCCTGAACACTGCTTAGCTTATTCTTGTAATCTTCTTGGAGTATTCCAGGTTGATCATATTATTTTTAAGCCTGGTAGAAATAGCAAATGGAATACTGCAATTGAACTACCCAATCCAAATGATATACCATACTCTTTTTATGAGCATTGTTATCCACTATTTATTGATGTATCAAAACTTCATCAGAAACCAATTAACTACAGTAAGATAATTAATCAAAAATCTACAAAGTTTAATGGTAGAATTCTTGTTGATCATGAACCTACTGTCTCAAACTACTGGCATTTTGAAGTTCATGTAATAGATGAAGACGGAAAAATAATAGAGCAGAAATCAAACAATTGGAGAAAAAGACTAGGTGAAGATTTGGCATCATCAATGTTCAAAAAACATGCATACACTCTTAGAAATTCTATACCTCCATTATATACAATTGAAGAAAGAGTTTACATAGATATATTGTAGTTCTAGACAGACTGATTAAGTGTTTACCAATTGTAAGGACAAACCGGCACTTAATCTTTCGTACTCACCAACAACTTCCGAATATCCACGTCCAAAGGATGAAGATAGAGAGGGGGTATAGTGTTATAATATTGTTTGCCGAACCCTTTCAACCAATCGCTTAATCATCTTCTCGGTAACCTCCTCTTGCATCTCAACGAGTTCTTCATTCGTAAACCAAGCTCCGCTCGCTTTCCATCGGTGTAGTGTTCGCTCCGATACTCCGGTTAGCTCACTGACGCGCTTTTGAGTGATTGTTTTGGCTCTAGGCATGATTGGTGTATCGTTGAGTAAAGTAATATTGTTTATCTCTTTATTCGCTCTACTTCTGAGCAGTGGACTAGGTACTTCCCTCCTACTTTGCGATTAGGATTTGTCCGAATCAACCCTTCCTGTGCAAACCGCAATGCTTTCCGATACGAGATACCCGTAGCTGCCGCAAAAACTTTTAAGTCGAGCCACTCCTCTTCTAGCCCGAGTAAGCGTAGAATCACCTGGTTCTGCTTTTTAACTTCCATCAAATGAAGCCGAATCGTTTCTATCTGCTGTGATTCTGTTGGGGTCATGGGTTAGCTTTCAGGCTGGGTTGGTACTAGTAATTCTCTGATGTCTACCTTTAAGTAATCGGCTATTTTCTTGAGGTCTTTTAGGTGGGGTTGACTCTTGTTATTACAAAAGGAGGCAACGGTATTTACATTCTTATCCAAGTATTTGGCTAACTCCTTTTGTTGAACCTCTTTCTCTGCCAATACCACTTTGATTCTGTTAATTCTTTCCACAATCTTTATTATATGTATACAATATACTAATAATTGTTTAACCAATAAAAATATAATATAAAATTATATGATCACTTGCTATTGATATGTGTTAAACATATATTTGTATCAGTTACAAACTTAATCATATAATTATGAACCCACAAACCAAAGTAGCCCAAACCAAATCTGGTTCCAGCACCTCTCTCTACGAACCTGACCAAATGGTTCAACTAGCAGCGCACTTACAAACCTTCTTCGCGGAGAACAACCTACTAGCTGAAATCCAGGGTAAGCCCTATGTGAAGGTAGCTGGCTGGCAATACGCAGGTACCAAGCTGGGTATTATTCCGATGGTAGAGGAAGTTACCGACCAATCCACGGATAAGCGTACCCAGTACCAAACCCGTGTAGCCTTACTCAACATCAAAACAGACACGTATGTAGGCTGTGGCGTTGGTCTATGCTCTTCTCAGGAGCCAGGGAAGAAGAACAAGCCTGCCTATGCTATTCAGAGCCTTAGCCAGACTAGGGCTATTGGCAAAGCGTACCGGAACCTATTAGGGTGGGTCGTTGAGCTTGCTGGCTTTGAAAGCACACCCGTGGAGGAAATGGCCGGAGTCAATACTGTGCAAAATTTACACAGTACTAATGATGCCCAAGTATCTGACAACTCCGGAGGCACGGCCACCAACGCCCAGCGTACCGATCTACTCATGACTCTGAATCATGAATGCATCAGCCAGGAAGAACGCGATCAGATGTTCTCATGTATCTATTCCATGTCTTCCGAACGCTGTGAGCAGGCCATAGCGAAGGTGCAGCAGAAGATTAACGAGTATGATACCGCTAATCATTAAAGCTATGAGTGTCCAAGAAATCCAAGAGAACCTAGCCATGTACCGCCAGATGCTTAAGCAAGAACAGCAAAATC
>ERZ1740058.689-NODE-689-length-22592-cov-6.316635_pt1 | contig 22592 bp, 23 predicted proteins | sample MGYA00581745_ERZ1740058 | MGnify/ENA primary metagenome ERZ1740058 (study PRJEB43018, sample SAMN04849742) | marine metagenome | isolation source: floating plastic debris | place: Pacific Ocean | collected 2008-08-30 | study: EMG produced TPA metagenomics assembly... | reverse complement strand
GACCTTCCCTTATACCCACTATCCGAGAGGCTCCATATCCAATTTCTTGTCTTCCAAATCTAACGGTTGTCTGTAAGTTGGAAGCATTGATAGGCTTCCATTCCAGGAAACCTTGATGCACATCTATTTCATCAGATTCAAGAAAAATCCTCTCATTACCTGTTACGTAACTGCTGTAAAGTTCTCCGAATAGGCGAAAGTGAGAACCTAATAGCAAAGATGCATGCAGACTGACTCTTTGAGAATAGTAGGATAAATCTTCTGATGTATAATCTTTATTTTCAATGGATTTTTCGATTTGATCTCCATTGTATTTTGACAATACTACCCAGTTCATCTTGGGTTATTTCTATTCAACCAGTAGACTGTATTATTAGCCTACTGGTTGAATTTTATTATTGTGGACAGCCACGTGCTAGATTGTCAAAAGCACTTATTTCGGTGGCACAGCCCCCAAATGTACTCACAAATTGAAGCTCATCATTAGCATTGTATCGTGTGACAGTGTAGGTCACAGGGGAAGTATCTAAAAGGGGTTTTCTTAGGTTATACTCCCCGGTGTCAGAATTGTCAAGGTCTCCAATTTTCATCGTAATTCCGTCATCTAATAGAATCCCATCTACCCACATACCTTCTCCATAATCCTCCAAAGGTTCTATTTCCCAATTTTGATGCCCTTCTCCGTCTAGTGTCCAGGCATGCTTTACCCACCATTGACCTGTACCACCTCCTTGCGTTAGTTCTTCACCACTTCCATTGAGATAAACTGCATTGGGATGAAAACATACAGTTTCTCCACTAAACAACGTTGTACATTCGCCGGGTTCAACTTGTGGTGGACTTAGAATTTGTCCATTCACTATCATTTGTGCATATACTGTAACCCTTTTTGTAGCAGCATCAATATGCATATCATTAATAACCGTAATTGGAAAGGGTATATCTGGATTTTCAACTTCCTCAGTCCAATATCCTTCATGTTTATTAAGATCAGAGCAAACTCTTATAATAGCATTTTCAACGATCGTAATAGCTTCTTGCGGATAACCTTCTACAGTCAAATCACTAATAAAAGCATCGCTAACACTTTCGTCACACCTTGTTTCTATATTCAGTGCTAAGTCATTTAGAAAGTTGGTAATGTTCGCTTCTTGGATTTCTTCTAAGCTACTTAGTTCATTGGTTTCTTTGATACCATTGGCTAACCAACGTCCTCCTTTATCTAAAGGGTCAAGTAATGCCAAGGTGCTTTCATAGTTTACAATTTCTACTGTTAGCGAATCATCTTCATCGCAAGAAGTTAGTAGAATACCAATACTAATCAATAGTGCTAGAGCAAATCGAAAATTCATTTTGTTCATTTTTTACTGGTTTGAAATTTTGTTCCGTAATCCAGTGCAAATGAATAATCATTTTGAGTTTCTTCATAGATGAAATAAAGTGGATTGAACATATTGGAAGGTGGATTGAACATGGGATTCAGAAATCCCTTTTTGACTTTTTATTACAGGCAGTGAACGTTTTAGCCTTAGTGGTGGTCAGTTCCCGTTTTCAGCCGCTTTGAATAACACTTGTTTCTCGGTTAAAACCTGGGATTATTTTTTCCTATTTTCGGTTTCATGCTAAGTCCAAGGCTCCTGCAAAAAGTCATTGGCGTTAATTGTCGGTATACTTTTTTGATTTGAATTCTCCATCTATCAGATAGATATCGATTGTTATTTTTTATTGACTGGCTGTAGCAGTCCAGGCTATGAAATCGTGATTTGATAGCGGTATGTTTTATAGCCATTGAGTGCAATAGTTATTTTTTTCTAAATTCATCACTATTTAAGCTCGCAGCGTATGTTTGCAGCATTTGGTTTATAAGACATGCATCCATATGGTCATGTTCATCTCCTGACATTGTGTGCATGGCCAGCTTTGAATAGCCCATTAATTTCGGCAGTACACCCATCCCAATCGATTTTTTCTTGATCGGAAAGGCTTCTCCTTCATAGACCGTTCCCCAGATTTTGAGATCTTTCAGTATTTCTGAGTCGGCAGTAAGCGGGTTCTCCTCGAAAATGGTGAAGTTGGCTTTTTTTCCAATGTCAATGCTCCCGATCTCATTTTCTTTGTGCATGGCGAAGGCGGCATCAATGGTAACTGCCCTAAAGGCCTCTTCTACATTGACTTTCTCCTCTGGCCCTAGTACTTTTTCTCCTGACAGCCCAATACGATTTACTGCAGCCCAAACCAAAAACATCGGACGGGCAGGTGCCATGGGGGCATCTGAATGGAAGGACAGTCTGATGTCTTCATCCAAGACACTTCTTCCGCGAGCCATCACTTCTGCTCTTTCTGGCCCAACGCCAACATCTGAATACTTTTCTCCCAACAAATGAAGGTAAAATGGATTGGAGCTAATTTCAGCGCCTAGTTCAGCTACTCGAGCGAGCTGGCTTTTTTCAGAAAAAGCAAAATGGTCGAACCGAAACCGATGGCCAAATCGTGGATAGCGATGCATCATTCCTTCCAGGGTATTTAAACCCACCTCCATTCCCAAGTCGCCGTTTTGATGTACGATGATTTGATAATTGTTTTTCCAAAAAGCCCAAGCCGATTTCGCAAAGTCCTCCGGGGTCTGGATCCATTCTCCTTCATGTCCATCCAGATAGCCATCTTTCATCTGCATTAATTGCGAAAACACAGCGCCGTCTGTGAACAACTTGATCTGGTCATCTACCCATTTTACCTTTTCCCCATTGTTTTCTTTGACCATTTGTTTTGCTATTTCAACGGTCAGGTCAGCATCTTTCTCATTAGCGTCGTATATGGCGTTTCCAGCAGGGATCAAATAGTAATCGAAGGGCATCGGGCCACTCTCGAGTACATTGACCATTTGCCGTATTAAATCACCTGGTAGCATTACTCCTGGATCGCTAGCGGTGGTAATTCCGCCCGCATGCACATATTCGCGGGTTCTTTCCAAACCTTGCTCAAACTTTTCAGGAGATGCGATCATGGGAAAAATTTTGTCGATGACCATGTACAGGCCTTTTTCCCATACGTGTCCTTCTTCCCAACTAGACATTTCGGTGCTTTCGCCTTTTCCCTGCCAGTCTTTTTCTTCAAGCCCCATAAGCTCAAGGGCCTTCGTATTGAAAAAGAACTCGTGAACCGAACGCTGCCATACAAAGATAGGACGGGTCTTTGAGACATCATCTAGGATTTTTCTGTTGAGTTCCCCGTGGAATGCTTCGTGGTACCCCCAGGTAAAAATAACTTCTTTGGGATCTTTAATGCTGCCATCCAGTTCTTTCAAACGCGCGATGTAATTATCTTGGCCAACCACTCCTTTTACATCGCCCCAGGGCAACTGCCAGTCTGCGGGTGTAATGAAGTGAAAATTTGAGACGAGTGCAAAAAGCCAAAAATGCAAATGGTTGTCTATGAATCCAGGAACGATGACCTTGTCCTTAAAAGATTCGTCTACCTTTAGGTTTTCGGCAGATTTGAACTTTTCTATCAAGGCATCCTTTTCTCCAGCTTCAATGATGTAACCATCTCGCACTGCAATGGCCGTAACGTCATTCAGCCTTTCGGACATGGTTACGACCTCTTTGGCCGTAAATATTGTTATATCTTCAGGTGGGGTCAATGCTGTCTGGAATAGATCCTGCAGGGACTCCGTTCCCTTGGTTGCCTTTTTATCTTGAGCTTGACCAGCCGCGACAATTATTAAAAACGTGATCATCACACAGAAATATTTTTTCATAGCCCAAATTTGAAGGTGAAAACCTTGATTTTTTAATTTGGAATTGTTGCCAACGGCCCGGCTATGAACCGTATCCCGAAGAGCATGGCTCATAGGTTTTGTTGTGCATTTGTATCCGTCACTCTTCGTCTAAAATTAAAGAAAATTTAGTAGTCGGTTTCGGTTGGAAAAAATTAGCAGTAGCGAGAGACCTAAACAGCATGCAGCCGGACCTACTCCAGAAAAGTCGTGAAGGAGATGAAATACGGTAGCATTAAACATGATGGCCGTGATCAGGATAAGAGCAATGGGAACCACTCGATTGATGAGTAACCCCAGCCCTCCCACTATTTCTAAAGCACCTACCAGTTGTAAAAAACCTGAGCTGATATAAATCTGCATCAAAGTTCCACCATCGCCGGGTGGACTTGGTATTTCAGTGAATACCAAAAATTTGTTGAAACCAATCACAATCATGAAAAGACCAAGTATGATCTGAACAGCTTTTATAATTCGTGAACTCATAACTTCATGCTTTAATTTTCGTGATTATTCAGCAAGCCACTGCAGGCAATACGTCGCCACTTCTTCCCAACCGGGTTCCCCACAAATAAAGTGGTCTTTGCCCGCATAGAATTTTGAATCAACAATGCTGCTGGGGTCAGAGTACTTGGCTATGGTCTTTTGAAGTAGCACATTGGGAACAATTACATCGTCGAGGCCACCTACAAACAGCAGAGGCACGTGTGGTTTTTGGGTGTCAATCTTCGCAATATCCTTGGTGGCTGCGCGGGGTGTTTCTCGACTTTCGGGCACCGCAAAAGCATCAAACAAAGAATCTGATTCTGCCCGGCTTAAGGTATTGGTAATAGACGAATGGAACCATTTTTTGTATTTGGCTTCGTTGGGATTGAATACACTTTTCCCTTTAAATGGGCTAACAACTTTCAGGTTAGCTCTAATAAAACTGGGCTTAAAAGTGCTTACACCTTTGGGCGGGGCACTGCTGATTAAAATGGCAGCTTCGGCGTGACCTGATTCTACCAGCTTCTGCGCGGTAAGCCCGCCAAAAGAATGGCCAATTAAAATGGGTTTCTCGGGCAAGGTACCGATCAGAGTTTCAAGCTCGTTTATCCAGTCTTGAAACTGTACGCTCTCTAAGCCGGCGGGTGGATTTTCCCGGAGTTCTGCCGGACAGCCCTGGTGTTTTGGATTCGCTGGTGCATAACAGGTATATCCTTGGTTTTCAAAAAGTGTTTTCCAGCCGTTCCAGGTTTGGTTATTCATGAATAATCCGTGAATAAAGACAACCGTTTTTGAATTGATTTCTTTGTTCATTTCGTTTTGGTTTTCAGTTTGCGGAAAGGCCATATTGCCAGCAAAAAGCAGAGCTAGGGCAATGGCCACTTTTTTATTTTTCATTGGTGTTTGATTGTAATGGTTGCCTCAAAGGTGCTGATTACAAGCTGTGATTAATTTACCCTATGGTAAAAAGCACAGCAAGTAGCAATTCCATAGGGAACAAATGGTAACTCGCTTAATGCTCTTCAAAAAGGCGGTTAATGATTTTTTGAACCAGTGGGGCTACGTAAAGAATGGTAGGAACGACAAAGAGATAAGCGGTGAACCATGACCTTAGCCAGATTTTAAGAAAAAGGTTATTGAAGCCTACATTAATTGCTACTATGGTGAAGGAAATGACCACCGTAGTAATCATTCCCATAAGCAAGGCAAACACCACTCTTTTCCTTCTCTCTTTACTCTCAACTAACTTCAAATGATTCATAATCAACGATTTATAGCATTTTGAGAACTTTCATCTTGCTCTCAGAATAGCCATAATACTTCAAGTTGGTTTCAATAGCGGTAGGTTTATCTAAGACCGACTTGAAATGGGAAAAACACTCGAAACTCGCCTTGCCGTGGTAGCTTCCCATACCACTCTGCCCAACACCACCGAAAGGCAGGTTCGGATTGGTATTGTGCATCACACAGTCGTTGATACAGCCACCTCCAAACGGAATTTCACGTAGGAAACGATCTTTGATCTTGGTGCTATCTGAAAACAAATAAGCCGCCAGGGGTTTTTCTAATGACTTTACAATCTCAAATGCCTCGTCCAGGGTCTCGATAGTGATCACTGGCAGAATGGGGCCAAAGATTTCTTCTTGCATCACCGCGTCATTTAGCGTTACATTTTCCATAATGGTTGGGTACACCACCCGCATATTGCGATCTACCTTGCCGCCATAGTACACCTTTTCTGGATCGATCAAACTTGCCAAACGCTCCAGATTCGCGTTATTGATAATCTTGACATAATTAGCTTTTTCTTTAGAAAAGTGGTGTTTTTTGATTTCCTCGACGGCTAGTTTAAGAAACTCATCTTTGATGTCTTGGTGAACTAGAGCGTAATCGGTAGTGATGCACAGTTGACCTGAGTTGACAAACTTGGCCCAGATCATACGCTTAACGCTCATTTTAAGCGCACAGTCTTTCGCAAATATGGCGGGATTCTTTCCACCCAGTTCAAGGGTTACATTAGTTAGATGCTCAGCCGCTGCCTTATGCACAATCTTGCCTACTTTGGGGCTGCCGGTAAAGAATATCTTGTCGTAGCGTTGAGCCAGAAGGGTCGTAGTTTCCGGGATAGCTCCTTCAACAACGCGGATATAATTCGGGTCAAAGTTGTTATTGATGATCCTGGCCATGATTTTGCTGGTTTCGGCTGGGAGTTCACTCGGTTTTAAGATGGTGGTATTCCCACCAGCCATTGACCCAATTAAGGGTGTAAGTGACAAATTGTAGGGGAAATTCCAGGCACCAATAACCAGTGTAACCCCCAGAGGCTCGGGAACCAGGTAACTGCTAGCCGGAAAGTTGATGGTGTTGGTAGATACCCTTCGATGCTTTACCCAGGTCTTCAGGTTTTTCAGCGCGATGTTGATCTCATCAATCAGCGGAAAGAATTCTGTTAGCTGATTTTCAAATTTCGACTTGCCAAAATCCTTGAATATCGCTTGGTGCATTTCTTCTTCGTGTTCCAGCAACAATGCTTTTAGCTTTTTGAGTTGTTGGATTCTGAATTCTACCGGACGGGTAGCGCTGCTATTAAAAAATGCGCGTTGATTGCGTACCAGTTCCTGTACTTCTTGTTCAAATGTTGAGATTACCATGGTTACGGAAGGTAAATTAATGGTTGATTTCTTGTTGTTTTCGGATTCGGTTCACCACCATTTCTTTGGGTAAAAGCGGGGTGAGGGACAATGTCATTCGTTGTGACCAGGGAAGACCGGAAATCATTTGAAGCTTGCCAGCCAACATGGCTTGGTAACCATCCCTAGCTACATCGCCGGCACTGGCGGGCTTTTTATAGATGTCGGTTTTGTCCATACCGGAATGAGCCCCAAAACCCGTTTGGGTGGCTCCGGGAAGTAAGACCGTAGCGGTGACGCCGGTGCCCAATAGCTCACCAGAAAGCGAGTTCGTAAAGGATGTAACGAATGCCTTGCTAGCAATATAAATGGCTTGCATGGGGCCGGGATTGAGTCTTACAGTAGAAGATACATTCAGTATTTTTCCTGTCCCACGGGCGATGAAATCGGGTAAAAAGAACCGGGTAAGCGAAGCCAGAGCCAGCACATTCACCTGGATCATAGCCTGGTCTTGTTCCCAGGCCCGTTCATGAAATTTGCCTACTCCTCCAAAGCCGGCATTGTTGATCAGGTAATCAACCGCTATGCCCTCGCGAGTTACTTCTTCATAAATCTCCTGAGTGGCACTGTTGCTGGCCAGATTCTTTGGTATGGTATAAACGGTAGATCTTGGATGGCTTTCGCTAAGTTCACGTTGTAAGTCTTTCAGACCTTCAGCGTTGAGATCGATAGCCACTACATCACCGCCACGAGAGGCGTGGATTTTTGCGAATTCTTTGCCGATACCCCCGGCAGCACCCGTGATTAAAGCTACATTTTTCATTGTGATATTCTTTTTGATGTAACAATACCACAAAGTTGGCGAGGAGGCGACGGAAGAAATTTACCCTATGGTAAAAACGAACGGATTACAGATTTTTTCTAATTCTGCTTAAGCTTTGCTGGGTAATCCCCAGGAAGGAGGCAATATGAGATAATTTGGCCTTTTGGAAAAGTAGGGGATGTTCTTTCATGAGGTTCAGATAGCGCTCCTCGGCGGTTTGGGTGTGGAGGCTCATTACTCGTCGGCTCAATACCATAGCAAATTCCGCATTCATCTCCCGAAGAGCCTCCGACAGCTCAGGCTTATAGTGTAATAGTTTGTCTAATTGCTTGGCGCTGATCAAAATGAGTTCAGTATCCTCCAGTGCCTCGAAGAAAAGAATGTTTCGTTCATCTTTTACATAACTGAAAGGGGAGGTGATAATGGCGTCTTTGGCACAAAACCAATGGGTGATTTCATTGCCCTCAAGATCCAGGTAATACACGCGGGTAAATCCGCTTAACAGGTAGTACAAATGCTTACACCTTTGCCCTTCTTTTAAAAAGATTTCACCCTTCTTCACCGATTTATTCCTCAAGCCCAATCCGAATTCAAGATTCCATTTGATAAGCTTTTCAATATCTATGTAGAGTTTGGAACTGAACATTCGTGATAGAATTTAAACTACTGCACAATCTGCCTGTTGTGTATGCTGCACCTCCGGTAATGTATGGATTATACACCCATTGGCCGCAGTCATCTCGCTGGTTTAACCATAGTTCACCATCGGCTTAGTATTTCCTGTTGAGTTTGGGGGTTGGCATCATCTCGAGGATCTATAGCGATGCCTGCTTTTGCCTCAACAAGAATGGGAATTCCTTTTTCCTTCAGGCAAAGGTCAGTATTATTATCATTATCCCCCAAATCGGCTAGTTGGTAGGGGTGAACTGTGATAGTATCTGATCCGTTGACCATCGTAACCTGAAAAGCATCTAGTTCATTATCTCCTAGTTCTTTCCCGTTTATAGCCCTGACTCCTCCAGCCCAAACAGCTTTAACCACTACTTCGGTTTCCTCTTTGGGGCAGTCGCAACCAATTCCTCGTTTTACGTAGGGATAGTCATCATCAAAAATGAAATATTCGGCGTAACTGATAGTGGAGCCCGCTGGTAAGGGGATAACTTTCAGGCTCTGTCCTTTGTAATTCTGACCCGAGCGACTTTTGTGATCCCCCACAATTTTTACCGAAACTGGTGGATTATCCGGGTGGGTTCCGTACTCACCAATAAGCAGTACCGTTCTCAGTTCGTACTCTTCATTGGCTGGTTTTAAGGTGACAAATTCCACGGCAGATGTTTCACCGTTTTTTGTGGTTACTTCAAAGTCGGTATTTTCTAAGGTTGATGGATCAACTTCCTGAGAAAAAACCACCGGCATTCCATTTTTGCCAAAAGCCAAGGGGTACAATAGATGGGACTGAACAGGCAATGCGTCTAATCCAAAAAACGCGGTTAAGACCTTCGCTTCCCGGTATTTATCTAATTTAGGGATGGTCTCTGATGGCTTAATCCTGCGGAAATAAGCACTGTACAGTACAGCAGTGACCACGAGGATAATGACACTTATCAAAACAAAATACAGGCTTCTTTTCATCAATGTTGCCGCCAACTGTTTCGTGCCATAAACGAAACCCGAAGGCTGTATGCTAAATAAAATGTTGGCAAACTTTTTTATTTTTCAGTTAATTCAAATCGGGTGCTCTCATTAGCTACTTTCATATAATTCAGAATCGCTTCTTTGCTTTCAGGTCGATAAAGCCGAATTAGAATGGCCCAACCCGGAACTACCTCAATATTGTTTTTTGCACTTGGACAATTGAAGTGGAAAGTATAAGTTCCATCTTCGTTTGCTTCCGCCATTCTATTGTTTAGAGCAAAATTATCCGTAGCAATCCACCCTTCCTTATTGTAGGTTGTAACCGAGAAAAATCCTCCTTTGTCAAATTGAATTGGCGGAACCGGTAATGTTAATGAAGCACATTTACCTTGTTGAATTTCTTCACTTGGTTGAATCGTATTGAGATAGGCAGCGTGCTCAACGGGTAAACCAAAAATACCTACTGCGGAGGCGATTAAGAATTGAAGTGAATCAACTTCATCTTTCGTTCCGAAATAAAATTCAGGTTTTGTGGCTTCCGCCATTCTTGATTTTAACTTTGAACGAGTTTCATCCAAGGATTTTGTATCAAAGCCTTTTGCCTCATATGGCTTACTCGACTTTGCGATGATTTGGACATTATCCTGATGCTCATGAGCTTCCGCATAGCCTAAAGAATCGAGAGTTCGAACTCCGGTTCGCATATTCAGAAATAAGTGATTTCCAAGGGCAACATCATCGGTAGTAAAGGATTTGGATTCGCCCGGATAAACTACCCCAATAGTATATTGATTTTCATCAATGACCTGAATTACCGAATAAACATCCCATTCTGGATTAACCAAAGTTGCTCCTGCAGAAATATCCACCACAGCATGCGAATACATCACATCCTGATTCTCCCGGACAACGAACTGATTGTCCTTGTCCGACATTTTTCTGGAATGCCTGAAAGTGTTTACTTCATAATCTTTAGAGTGATTAACCATATACAAATCCGTTTCGGCTATGGTAAAGTTGGTTTCATCAACCAGTATTTTATCATCAGCAGTTATTTCATTAGCATAGCTCGGTTTCTCACTCGCTGGTTTTTTTGTTTCGTTATTACATGATAGTGTGGACAATGTCACAAGCAGGACTACTATTTTTTTCATCTTTCTTAGTTTAATTTTTGGACTTGTGGCACTACATATTCACCCTTTAAAATCTCTTCTCCCAGTAAGTAAACCCGCAACAGGAAATTCCAGCCTTCGGGGGCATCTAATCTGTTAGCAACATCCCCGCAAACATCTTCTGAACCAAAATGTACCGTAAAAGTGCTGTCTTGATTTAGTTTAACATTGGAACCATTCAAAAGACAGTTCTCAGTTTTAATGTATCCGTCTTCTCCGTAAACAGTAAGAGACCAAAACCCTTTGTTTTCTGGTACTTTATATGTGGCAGTATAGCAAGATGAAGAAGAAGCCCCTTCTGGCTTGTAGTTGAGATATGTGGCCGCATCTTCTGGGAGCAGTCCCCAAGCAGCCGCTGCTGCAATGTGTCTGGTTTTTTCATTTACTTCACCTCTCTTTCCCATCATACCTTCCCAACTTGAGTAGTTAGCGCTTTCCTCATTATACACTGCTCGTAATGAATCCAATGATTCCAAATCCCATTTGAATTCAGGAAACTCTTTTCCGGAAGCGGACTTAACCATGAATTGATCCTGAAGTTCATTCAGCATTGATATTTCTGCGTCATCATTTGCATCACAAACTTGCAGCCGAATAATTAGGTACAGGAAGTCCGTATTACCCTCAATTTTATATTGGCCAGGTTTATAAATTAAGTCCTGAACATAATGGTCATTGTCAATGATAAAGATAGACGCATACCGATTGTCGGGCATTTCGGGGAAGGTAATATCCAGACCGTTCCTCGCATCAAAAACCCCACCTGAATAAAGCACATCTCTATTCATTCGAATCACTGTTTGTTGGTCTAAGGGGGTAGGTGTTCGAAAGTGAAAAAATGAGTTTGTTTGTCCGGCATTCTCAATCATTTGCAAAAAGGCACGATCCGTTTCTGCTCTAATAAAAGTTGACAGTTCAACTACTTTAGCTTCCGATAAAGAATCTTTTTTCTGTTCATTCGAGTTGCTGTTTTGGTTACAAGCTACTAGAATCAAAACTGCAATCCCAAAAATTAATTTATTCATAACAATCCTTATTAATGTTTGCGAACGTTTTGACGTTGTGGTGTTGGGAACCTCAAATAACTTCATTTTCAATATCAAACTGAGCTAAATCCTCAATGACAAATGAGTGATCCTGTCACTGAGGACGGTGGTTGAATTAGCCATTGCACCCCTTATTACATATATCAGTTGTCCTGGATTCTTTTCCCCGGCCAGTCCCAACTGATAAGATCATCGCTCCAAGCAATGCCGATCGACGCATTTTTATCAAAGTCTCCTTCTCTCTCGGATTTAGGACCCGAACCATGAAAAAACATGATGTACTTACCCAGATTTTCCCTTTCCTTTAGGTTAATTACTACTGCTGCGGTGATTCTTCCTTTGGCCCAGTCCCAATCATCTTGTCCCAAAGTGATCAGGTTTCCCCAGTCAGTCCAGTTACTTAAATCGGGAGAACGTTTAATGGATACTCCATTGGTGGGAGAATGAAATAAGATATATTCATCGTTCTCATTCAAAACACATACATTTTCACCTGATTCGGTATACCCATGAAATGTCCAGTTTTGTAAGTCGTAACTGTATGACATACTTACCCCATTTTGCTTGTAGAAGCACCACCATTTTCCTTTTTCATCTTTGTCCTCTAACAGATAGGGATCAATCATTCTTCCCATATCGGCATTTTCCACATCAGGGCCTTTTACTTTGATTAGTTCGGGTTCACTCCAATGTTGAAGGTCTTGGCTACGTAGGGTAAATAATCTTGCATCCTTGGTCCCGTATCGTACTTCCTGATCCGCAGTATGGTTAGGGCGAGGGTAAGTTTGCAGACATAAAATCCATTCATTGTTATACCTGATAATATTTCCAGGACTCGAGAAATTTAAGGATTGATCTTTAGCAGTAAGAATCTTCTTAGGACTCCAATTCTTCAAATCTACCGAATGACTCTCGGCGGTGTAGGAATAGATCTTTCCGTTTTCGGTTTTCACCAAGGTAAAAAACAAATAAAATACATTATCATGGTACAAGACCGCTGGATCACGATAGGCCGTGGTATCATCCCCCTTAAAAATAATTGGGGACTCTAAGGAATAGAGTAGGTTATTTTGGGCTTCTGTCGGATTGGTAAAACCAGATAAAAAAAGCAATAAGAAACAGTTTAAAAGGTCACTAATCAAAACAGTGAATTTATTCATGACAAGCGATGAATAATTTATGGTATAATGTATCAATAAAGAGATATTCAAATTGGCTATAACGTGCGGACGGCTATGCGTCATACTTTGTATCTTCCTCAAGCATGACGTGTAGTTGTCTGCACCTTGTCGGCAAAGCGTAGTGTAGCATTGCTGCGAACGAGTTGGCGATAAGCAATAGCATCCTACAGGATGCTATTGCTTATAGGTTTTGTTAGCTATTGTTTTTTCATTTTTCACCTTGTCGCTATTCTAAATCCTAAGTCCTCTATTTTGAACGAGAAGGGATGACTTCTTCTTCGAGTTGTCGCCATAACACTCCTTTCTTGGTCACACCAACCACCACCACGAAAAACACGATATGAACCGTAAACAGTCTCGTCATATACATCCGAGCACCATTCCCAAACATTTCCTAGCATATCGTAAAGTCCCCAATCATTGGGCAATTTTTGTCCTACTTCTTGGGTTCGATTATTCGAGTTGTCTTTAAACCAAGCAATTTCACCTAATTCTCCGTGTCTAATGTCTTTACTTCCTGCTTGACAAGCGTATTGCCATTCAGCTTCTATTGGTAACCGAAATCCATTTGCTGTTGAATTAAAGGTTACAATTTGAGTTGTTAAGTCAATAGTATAGCATTTGTCTTTTCCTAAAGACTCGGATAGTGAATTACAAAAATTCACTGCTTCAATCCAGGAAACTGTTTCAACAGGTAATTTGTCGCCAATGAATGTCGAGGGATTCTCTTTCGTTACTGCTTTATATATTTCTTGGGTTATTGGGAACTTACAAAGTTCAAAAGAATCTATGTCAACCGACCAAGTGTCTTTTGTTCGGTCGTCTCTCATGTACACCGTTCCTGTTGGAATAGTCACAAACAACTTGTCTATTACTTCCCTTTCTATTTTTCCCTTTATTGTCTCCATACTGTTGCTTTTAACATCAATTAACGGTCAGCATAAATGGGCTGTGCTTCCATAGGGCATATGAACATTTTATGCTTTTTTACCATCTACTTAAAACCTCTACTTCGGTCATAGGATTTTTATCGTCATTGGGGTCGATGGCAACATTTTCATTCACTTGCACCAGAATTGGAATACCTGATTGTTTCAAACATAGGTCAATGTTATTTTCATTGTCACCTAAGTCTGCTAGTTGAAAAGGGGTTACTTTAAGGGTGTCTGAACTCTGAATTAAGGTGACCGTAAAATCATCTATTTCATTCTCCCCAAGTTCTTCCCCATTTACGGCTCTTACACCGCCAGACCAGACTGCTTTTACTACCATTTTCGTTTCTTCTTTCGGACAGTCACAACCTGCCCCAGTCTCCACATAGGGGTATTCTTCATCAATAGTAAAATATTCAGCGTAACTCAAGACAGGTCCTTCTTCTAAAGGAATTACCATTATACTGTCTCCCTTGAAATTTTGCCCTGTTCGGGCCATTAAATCACCTACTATTTTCACTGAGACCGGTGGGTTGTCAGGATGATTACCATATTCTCCTATGAGTAACACCGTTCTAAGCTCAAATTCTTCGTTGGCTGGTAGTAGGCTAGCTGCTTCAACTTCGAAGATGGTTCCATTTTCAGTAGTAACGGCAAAGTCAGCACCATCCAGGGTATTGGGGTCTAGTTCATGAGAAAATACGAGGGGCATTCCATCTTGACCAGGAGCATTTTGGTATATTGCTCTTGCCCGTTGGGTTAATCCATTGTCTAACCCAAAAAAGGCGGTTAATATTTTGGCATCTCTGGTTTTGTCTATTTCAGGAACTGAAGTTGATAGATAGAGTTTACGAGGATTACGATCATCACAGCAGACGAAGATTCCAGTAATTAGGACGGTCAGTAACCCTAACTTGATAACTTGATAGTTTGCTTTTTTCATCTGTGTTTTTCTGTAATTGCAGCTAAGGGTCTCCTATAAATGCAGCAGTGGGTTATACTTCTAATTATTAGATAGTTACATGCTTCAAACAAAATAAAAACAATTCAATTATTCCTTCAAGCCGTTGTTCTAGGTATACCAGGTTTTATGTCGTTTTCAGTTTAGAAGTTCAGCTATTTGTTCGTCATTTATTGAGACTTTAATATCTCTTACTCGGTCACTGCTTATATAAATGCCGCTACCTTTAATCGTTTCACTGAATGCACCTTTGTATAAAGCTTCAGCCCCATCCGTGGGGGACTTAAAAAGTAAATTTCTGATTGGTTTTAACCAAAACGGCATACCACTTCCTGAAGTCATCTTGGTTTTTATCGCCCCAGGGTTCACATTTACAAAACGGACATTTTTCCATTGTTTACTTAAATGGTTCATGAGGGCTACCATGGTTAGTTTTGAATCCAAGTAAGAACCTGTGAGTTTGGTGAACTTTTTGGGTTTTTTAAAAGCAGAAATAGCTAAGGAATTTTTCTTATCTAGTGTACCAGTAGCCGTATTTACCACAAAGGGATGTTCTGATTTTTCGAGCAAGGGCAACAAGGCTTTGGTTAACAAATAAGGACTAATGGCATTGATTTCTAAGTGCAATTCATTTCCATAATCTGAGAAATAAAGTTTATCGAGAAGCACCCCAGCATTATTAAAAATGCCGTCTAGCCGGGTAAAACTTGACTGTATTTCATTTGCAACCGATTCTATCTCTGCTCTATTGCTGAGGTCGGCTATGAAGATGTTCAATTTGTTTTGGTCTGAAAATAATGATTGGGTTTCGGCCTTTCGTTTTTCATTTCTAACTACGAGTCCGATGTGATGCCCCTCAGACAATAGCTTTTTTGATAATTCCAGTCCCATTCCAGAGTGTCCGCCGGTGATGATGATATTCATTTTAAAAATTTTCGATTAATATTCCCATTTTTCCTTGTTTACTGTCTCTCAGGGCCTCCATAATTTCGGTTTGTGAATTCATGACAAATGGTCCGTAGGAAGCTAGAGGTTCATTAATAGGCTCACCTGATAGCAACATGGCTCGGGTATTTTTACGGGCGTTGATTACTATATGCTTTCCTTGATTTTCAAAATATAACATCTCCTCTGCATTAACTTCTTGTCCATTGATTTCTAAGTAACCATCCAACAGATAAATCAGACAATTGAAATGTTCGGGGATTTCAAAAGAAAAGTTATCTCCCTTTTGACTTGTAAGTCGTAATAGGATTTGCGGAGTGAGCGTATTCGCCGGTCCCTTTTTCCCTTCAAATTCTCCCGCTACAATGGCAATTTCTGTATTTCCTTTCTTTACAATTGGGGTATCTTCTTTAGAAATTGGCTGATAAAATGGCGTGTCCATTTTCTTTGCAGCAGGAGAATTTACCCAGAATTGAACAATTTCGCTTTCCCCTCCGGTTTGGGCTAATTCCTTTCCAGGACGTTCACTATGTGTAATGCCTTTGCCAGCATGCATCCATTGTGTACCTCCTTCAGTAACCAGTGTGCTATGATTCATCGAGTCACGATGATGGATACTTCCTTTGAAAACAAAAGTAACTGGTGAAAAGCCTCGGTGTGGATGAGGGCCTACGCCTGCCTTGCGATGATCGGTGTTGGGGGCCAAGCTACCCGAACCGTGTTGAATGAGCAGAAATGGGTCAATTTGTTCAATCCCATCTACAGGTAATGGTTGTTTCATCACAATTCCGCCCATATCTACCGGTTTTGCTTTGATAACTTTGACAATCTTCTTCATAATTTAAACTAAGGTGGGTTTAATTCTCCGTGGCCTGCCTACTACTTAATTGCTACTCCGTGACTCATTGTCCCAAAGTAGTAAATATAATGGCAAGAGCCACCATGCAATTGTGACTATGCAGAAGAATTTGACTGCCCGGGAAATATTCAAGCGACCTCCTGAAGTAAAAAAACTACTTTGTGACGGCGGATTTTGGGGTAAGTGGAGGTCAACCAAGGCTATTTTGTCAATACTGTGGGGTAGTACGGCACAGCGAAAATAAATGCAAGATACTTTCAGGACCCGGATTTGGGCAAAAAATACTAAGCCTGGAAAAAGAATGATCAGTTGAAAAAAATGATTTTTATTGCCTCGTGGGCTTGTTCCGAAGTAGTCTGTATTGCTCCAAATGTTGGTTTGTCTTCGGCACAATACGGTAATGATAATAACTCAAATATGCGAGCTTTCAGTTAGGATTAGTGATCTGCTATTTTCATGATAATCCTTCCTCGTTTACCTGGTTCCCGCGTTCGGTCAAATCCATGTTGATAATCTTTTAGTTCATACGTTTTATCAATGATGGAAATTAACTTACCTTCTTCAACCCATTTGGCAATCTTGGTGAGTTTCCCGGAATCACCTCGGGCTACCATCAAATAGCCGACTTTCTTCTTTCTAAAGGGATTTCCTAACACTGCCGAAAGATGGTTGAAAGGATTAGCTGGAATAAATACCCCCCTTGGGCTAAGTAGGCCTTTAATGTCAGTAAACTTCACTTTGGTGGTTAAATCGAGCAGGATATCATAGGTATTATTAATATCCTGAAGTTTTTGTTCTTTATAACTGATTGTATTATCTGCGCCTAGATCCTTAATGAACTGCTCTTGCCCAGGCCCAACAACTGCGGAAACAAATGCTCCCAGTCTTTTTGCAATCTGCACAGCATACACGCCTAAGCCACCTGCTGCCCCGTTAATCAATATCTTGTACCCTTCTTTTATTTTCCCAACATTTTCTAGCCCAACGAGGGTAGTTAAAGCTCCTAAAGGTAGCGCTGCACTTTCAGAAAAATCAATAGTTGAAGGTACTAAAGCAATATAGTTTTCATTGATTACAATGAATTCTTGATGTGTTTTTTGTCCTTTTGCTAAGTCGGGGTAGCCATATACCTTATCTCCTTTTCTAAACCGCTGGCCATCAGATTCAACCACACCAGAAAACTCGAGCCCGGTCATTACTGGATATGTTTTTGCCCCACTGAGTTTTTTGAGCAAGGCGCTCTGCCCTTCAATAGTCTCTACATCGTAAGAGTTAATCGATGCGTATTTCACCTTCACCAGCACCTCATCCTTTTTGGGGGAAGGTACTTCCAAATTGTCTTGGAGGCTTACTTTTTTGTTCTCTAAAACCAGACCTTTCATATGCTTAATTTTAAAGCTAGTGTACTTCGCAAACTTAAATGACTGACGAAGCATTAGAAAGGACAATTGTCTATCTCGGGTTGATTTTTCGCAACCGACTTAAGTGTCTGGGGGTAACTCCCAAGTAGGAAGCGATATATTTCAGGGGGACATGCTCGATATATTCTGGATAATTATTAACTAGATTACTATATCGTTTCTCAGCCGATTCCATTTGCAGTGTTAGCAAACGGTCTTCCATGAGAACATAGGATTGTTCGGCAAAATGCTTCGAGAATTTTAGCCAAGCGGTACTGGAATCAATAAGTTTTCCGTAGTCCTTTTGACAAATGATAAATGCTTCTACATTGGATATGGCATGAATATTCTCGAAGGTTTGTTTATTCAGGATAAACGAAGAATATGCTGTGATAAATTTATTGGGGAAAGTTAAGCAATAGGTGATCTCTTCCCCTTTGCTAGAATAATAATAATTTCTAACCACCCCGGAATGTATAAATGCGATCCAGTCACAGGTTTTTCCTGCCTTGATGAAGTAGTCATCCTTTTTAAAGGATTTGGGAGTCATACAGTTTAACCCATTTTTAATATCCTTCTCAGAAAAATTGAAGGACTCTAGTATAGTTGCTAGACTATCATTCATCATTGCTCAGTATATGGCGAATAAAGGTTTCAAGTAGGAGGGGTAGAGGTTCAAGAAAAACCACTTTCTCGATTACAATATACTTGATTTAAACGAGAAAGCGGTTAGAGTAGAAACCCCAACCGCTATTGCTTATACACCTTGCAAGCGGTAGTTTTTTACTTCATGTATTTATCAAAGAAAGCAACCATCTTTTCGGGATTAACTCCAAAGTAGTTGTAGCCATCAAACCTACGGTTAGTATTTTCAATCCAAAACAACTCTTTTTCTTCCGAACTGATGTTATCGAAAATTTCCTGAGCATCTTTGGGATTATCCGTCCAAAGATCATCAATCACCTGGGCCATAAAGTAAGGTACTTTTACAGCATGAGCATAATTCTGCGGGCGCATTTCTCCGTTGGTAAAACCACCTAATTTAACCTGCTCTAAATCCATCAATTCCATGTATTTGTCTAATCCCATTAGGCCAGCAAAAGAAGTCATTAAAGCCGTCATAGAAACCGTTAGCGGACCGAAGAAGCATTGAATATCTTCAAATAACTCGGGGCGTCGGTACATGGCCTCGTAAGCTGCATTTCCTCTCGTACAACGATTATATAGGGCACATTTCATCTTGCTTAATTTCGGGTGATTTTGCACATATTGTTGTGCTCCCACTACATCGCGCCATTCATAGCGACCGATTCCACAAATGCCTCCATTCGCTGCTCCACTATTACCATGATTTCTCAAATCATAGGCTAGAATATTATAACCCGCTTCGGATAAGTGTTTCATATGGGCTACAAAATCAATTTCAAGCGTGTCAACTCCGGAGAAAGGTTCTCCAAAATGACCTGTAAAACCTGAACGACTCATCGGCATTGGATGATTGATAATGATCAGTTTGTCTGACTCACCTTGAACTGATGGAATATACCATCCTTCAAGAGGAGTTCCGTCCAACGACTGAAAGAATACATCTTCCCAATCCGTCATTCCATGATCAGCAGGGGTCTTGTGTACCGGAGTTCTGAACATTGGGCGTACTGCAAACTCTGCCAGATACTTAATTGTGCCGTAATGCTCTTCTGAAATAGAATGTTGCTGTTCTAAAGCTCTGTTATAGACTGCTTCGCCCATCCTCCCTTTAAGGGTGTTGTCAATTGAGTAATCTAGTGTTTTTTCGAAAGCCATAACTTTAAAATTTTGTGTAATACAAAATTCTAAAGACGCAGTAGAAATCAATTAAACAAACAAAGGAGAGATTTATACAAATTACTTATTTCTAAATTGGGAGGGCGAAAATCCTGTACTCTTTTTAAACAAACGAGTGAAGTAACTTGGGTATTCGAATCCAAGTCTAAAGGCAACTTCAGAGATTGATAGACTTTTCTCAGATAATAATCTTTTAGCTTCTCTGATAATATGTTGATGTATGTGATCTAAAGTCGATTGACCTGAGTAGTATTTAATCAAATCGCTTAGATAGTTTGGGGTAATACTTAGTTGATTAGCGAAGTAATGTACTGAAGGCAATTCAGTAGGGTTGTTTGATGGTTTGGTATAATATCCATTTAACAGAGAAAAGAATTTCTTTACTAGATGGTTGTATTGGTCTTTTCTGTCATCAAATTGTCTTTCGTAAAACTGAGCAACGTGGGCAAAAATTATATTGCAATAAGCCAGTATTAATTCCAAAGAATAAAAATTCTTAGTAAACTCATGGAGAGCAGATTTAAAGTTTTGGGTAATGATGACCTCCTCCTCTTGCTCTAAATAAAGAGGTTCATGAAGACCATAATTGAGGAATGAGTAATCTAAGTGCTGATTATTAGAAATTAGTTTTTCGGTAATGTTGATAAAGTATCCCTGCCATGGTTCTTCTGTTTCCCATTCAATGGGTTGATTTGGACTAGAGAAGTACATGAAACCTCTTTCTTTTTCATCTTCCAGACCGTACTTGATCGAGATCCGGTAAAAAGAGAGATAAACAGGACCAGATTTCCTTAAAAAGTTGCTCGGATATTCTCCAATATCTATTAATTCATGTTTTGGAGGTCGGACAAGCGTGTATTCATTAAATCTTTTGAGATTACTTAATTTCATGTTAGTCTAATTTACCGCCAAGACTCATGTATAGACTGTGTAATGTGATTAGGGAGCATAGGCTTAGGCATATTGTTGGCAGCAGGTTGGTATCTTTTAAAATCTTTTTTCCGAGTATTTAAGGTTCCAAATTTTATCATTCAAATTGAATTCTCTGAACATCTGTTTTGCTTCTTCAATCGTCCATTTTGTCCACTCAGGGTTTAAATGATTTCCGTACCACTTCTTTGAAAAATTCCAAATATTCTCGACTGGCTGAACATCGCCCTGCGGTATCTTATGTTTTTTTGTCCATTCGTTAATTTGCATCTCATTTTCAAAAACCAACATATTGCTACAAGTATAAATCACATTATCCCAAGCATTTTTCATAGGTATTGGAAAATGTATGCAATAGTTTTTTTCTTGAATTTCACCTTCTATTATGTTAATCTCGATTTGTTTAGTTCCTGCCCCTATTGTCGTGGTAATTTTTACATTGTCATGGATCAATGCGGCAATACCAAGTGAACACCAAGCACAATTACCCCACCATTCACCAGCTTTTGATTTTACATAAAAGTTTGTTGGTGCTAATGAAAACGGATGAATAACCCATATTTTGGGTTGGTTGGGATGAAGTACTACTCCATGATCTTCTTGTAAGTTATATAACCCTTGTTCAACTTCCTCTTTATCTGCATGTAGAATTTCGCTGAGGTCTTCTACACTTGGTGCAAATCCGTTTTCGATTATTTTCCGAATTATTGAATGGTGTAGAATTGAGTTCGTAATCATTTTTTTCTTTTTACTTACTGCTAACTAAGGAGCGGTTGGGCTGTTCGTAGTATCCCAAGGATATGCACTATACACTATGTTGTGGCTAGTTTTTCTTTGTAGTTTTCAATTAGTTTTTGACAGTATTCCTCTTTGTTTTTCTTGATATGTTCTAATTCTTCATAATCACCTATCGTAGGATTTAGCTTTCTTAAATTATCGTGGCTCCAAATAGCTAAGTCTATAATGACTGGGGTAAGTTCAAGCGCTTCTTTTGTTAGGTGATAGTAATTTGTCTTGTTGTTATCAGGTTTTCTTGATTTAGTTATCATACTAAGATCCTCAAGCATTTTCAACCTTTTAGTAAGCACATTGGTAGCAATTGCCTCTGGGCGCTCGAGAAAGTCCTTAAATGTCTCGACATTTTCCATGAGCATCTGCTTTATAATGACCAATATCCATCTGTCCCCTAAAATATCTAGAGAAGACGTTATCGCACAACTACAACGAAAGTCAATAGGGTCGTTTGAAGTCAACATATAAGTAGTTGTTTCATAAAAAAAACAATTTATTACTTGCTGATAGAAAGTAATTTATTATTTTTGCTTGCTCGGCGAAAGTAATAATTATAATTTAAATTTTTGGCGAACCGTGAAAATAGTAAGCATCCTATTCATTTTACTAATAGGACTAATGTTAAATAAAAATCACAGAATAAACCTATGAAAGAAAGTTCAGAACAATCATTCAGAGAATATGGTGCAATTGAGGCGGCACTTAAGTCTTACATTGAATCTGCAAAAACAGGTGATGCTAGTGGATATGCAGAAGACTGGTATGAACACACACGGGTTGTGGGCAGTCTTGGCGGGCAGTTTTACAACATCACTAGGGATGAAACAATAGAATTCGCAGAACAATTAGGAGGTTCGCCTGATGTTGAAAGTCGTATTGCCTACATTGACTATCAAGGGAATGCAGCTGTTGTAAAGCTTGAATCATTAAACTGGGGTGGTGTCCGTTATACTGACTTTTTTATCCTAAGCAAAGCTGAAGGTAGGTGGAAAGTCAGCGGAAAAGTATTTGACGCTCACAATAAAAATTGATTAATAAAGAGTCACTCAAGGACCTTAAGGCTACTTATCAGGCGTGTACGCTTGAGGCGACTGAGAATAACCTATTAGAATTGGAAAGCAGATGGAAGGCAAAATACCCTATTTTAGCGGCCGCCGCCTTTAGGTTTGTGTGGTAGTAAAATTCTAAGAAAGCAGTCGTC
>ERZ1740058.688-NODE-688-length-22602-cov-6.466270_pt1 | contig 22602 bp, 15 predicted proteins | sample MGYA00581745_ERZ1740058 | MGnify/ENA primary metagenome ERZ1740058 (study PRJEB43018, sample SAMN04849742) | marine metagenome | isolation source: floating plastic debris | place: Pacific Ocean | collected 2008-08-30 | study: EMG produced TPA metagenomics assembly... | reverse complement strand
GAGAAAACAGATACCTGCCTGGTCCAGGCTCTGCTTCAGCCGGTCGGCGTCATTGGTAAATTCGTAGCCGAAATAGGAAAGCAGGTTAGATGAGCCGCAAACGGACGATACTCCATTGTTGCCGTGCTTGGCTACGTTTTGGCCAGCACCCGCCACTACAAAAGAAGCAGTAGTGGAAATATTAAAGGTGTTTTTTCCGTCACCACCAGTACCACAAAGGTCAATAGCGTCGTATTCTTCAATAGGTAAAGGAACGCAAAGCTCCAGCATAGCTTCCTGAAAGCCCTCTAGCTCTTCTACCGTAATGCTCCGCATCAGAAATACCGTGAGAAAAGCGGCCATTTGGCTTTGGTTAAACTCACCTTGAGCCAAACGCACCAGTATCTCTTTGGCCGTTTGCTTGTCTAAAGATTTATATTCAATTAAATCGTTCAGTATATTCTTCATGGGCTGAGGAATAGTTATAATAAGCGGTTAAATTCGTAATCAAATTCCACTTTACAAATACGGGTTTTGTAGTGTGAATACCATCGTTCTCGCCCTAATTTCTGAGCGAGTTGATGATCAATGTGCTGCTTCCATTGTCGAATAGATTTTCGGTCTTTCCAGTACGATACCGTAATTCCTATATCCTGGCGTGCAGATTCAACACCAATAAATCCAGGCTGCTGAGTAGCTAGGTGTACCATTCGCTGAGCCATTTCGGCATAGCCAACACTGTCGTCCTCTTTCAAAGAGGAGAATATAACTGCGTAATACGGTGGATCAGGAGTAGAAGCAATCATAGGTTACTTATCATAATTTAGCCAGTTTTGTATTATCTGCTTCCCGTGTTCGGTTAAGATGGATTCGGGGTGAAATTGCAAGCCTTTTACATCGTACTGATGATGGCGTAATCCCATTACTTCACCTTTTATATCTCGAGCCGTCACTACTAAGTCATTATTCATTGAATCGGCTACTACGGCCCAACTATGGTAGCGACACACATTAAACGACTTGGGAAGTTCATCGAAAAGATATTCTTCATCATCCTCAGTGAACACTTTGTCGCCGTAACCATGTAGCACCAGTGGCATATTGTAAAGTTCAGCGCCGAAGGCCTCGGCAATTCCCTGATGGCCTAGACAGATACCGAGTATACTTTTGGTAGGGGCGTAGGTTTTTATCACTTCCATCATAATGCCCGCTTCGGACGGAATACCCGGCCCGGGAGAGAGCAAAATTTTATCGTAGCGATCTACTTCCTCTACCGAAATCTTATCATTTCTAATGACATCCATCTGGTCTTCTATCTCTAATTCACGGAGAATATGAACTAAGTTATAAGTAAACGAATCGTAATTATCTAGTACTAATATTTTCATGACTATTTAGTTGCAGGTTTTGCTGGTTACAAGTTTCAGGTTATGGGTTCGGAAGATTCAAGTAGTGGATTTTAACTTTAAAGTTAGTGTTAGTGGGAGCCTCTTATTACGTATGCTTTTTTAAGTAATTTATTAGACTTGACAATTGTCGAGATAAAACGAGAAGCTCTTCCTTCATTTTTTGGTACTGTAGATCTTCGATCATTTCTACGCTGTATAAAATATACAACTGGCTTCTTAACTCGCCCGCAGAACCTTTAGCGTAACGAAGAAAACGAATGAAATCTCGGTTATTATCATACTCAAACCCTTCGGCAATATTGCTCGAAATAGAAAACGCAGATCGTCTTATTTGATCTTTAGTAGAAAAGTCATTTTTCAGCGGAGGTTGATTAGTCAAGTCCAGAATAGTAGTTGCAATTGAAGAAGCTTTCTTCCATACTTCAAAATCCTCAAACTGTTGAACCTTCTTCATTTCCTAGACAACTTGTAACTTGCCAAACCTTTTAAACTTGCAACCTTAAACAGTATCTTCCGCCAGTTCTAGTGCTTTCCGAAGAGCGGCCAGCTTGTTATTTACCTCCTGCAATTCTTTCTCAACTTCTGATTTGGCTACGATTCCGGCTCCCGCCTGGTAGTACAGTGTGTTATCCTGACTAAGAAAAGAGCGGATCATGATGGCATGATTGAAATCGCCGTTGAAGCCCAAGAAACCCAAAGCACCTCCGTAGTAGCCTCGTTGGGTAGCCTCGTAGCGGTGAATTAGTTGCATTGCCATATGCTTGGGGGCACCCGAAAGCGTACCGGCCGGAAAGGTATCGGCCACTACTCGGATAGGCGACGTATTCCCTGATAGGGTGCCGGTAACTTTAGAAACTAAATGAATGACGTGGGAGAAGTACTGAATCTCCTTAAAGGTTTCTACCGTTACCTCATCACCATTGCGACTCAGATCATTGCGAGCTAAATCTACCAGCATCACGTGTTCGGAGTTTTCTTTAGGGTCGTCCATAAGTTTGCGGGCCAAATCGGCATCAGCCTCATCGTTTCCGGTTCGTCGGAAGGTGCCCGCGATAGGGTAAATACTAGCGGTATCACCTTTAATCACGATCTGGGCTTCGGGCGAAGAGCCAAATAACTTGTAGTTGCCGTAGTCGAAGTAAAATAGGTAAGGCGAAGGGTTAATAGAACGAAGGGTACGATATACATTGAATTCATCACCCTTAAATGAGGTTTGAAAGCGCCGTGATAGCACAATTTGGAAAACATCGCCCCGAAAGCAGTGCTCTCGTCCCTTACCGATAATATCCAGAAATTCTTCGTCAGTATAGTTACTGCTTTCCGCCTCTCTGCGCTTAAAATGGTAGCTGGGAATATTTTTGTTATTGATTAGTGAAAGCAGATTGGATAAGCCGCTGGCGCTATCATCGGGTTCTCCGTATTGGTGCTCAAAAGCGAATAGCTCATTACGGAAATGATCCACGGCAATTACGTAACGATATACTGCGTAGTGAATCTCAGGAATGTTGTAGTGGCTTTTCTCGTCCGAAGAAAGATCAATATCCTCAAAGTACTGCACGGCATCGTAGGCTATATAGCCGAACAAGCCGTTGGTGGTAAAGCGATAATCGTTTTCTTCACCCTTAAATCGCCCCGCAAATTGGGTCAACAATTCTACGGCATCCTGAGGATTGTCTAAGGACTGATTTTCTTTCGTGCCGTCCGGTAACACCTGAGTAACTGTTTTTTGATGCACGGAAAAAGAAGCGATCGGCTGGCAACAGATAAACGAAAAACTATTATCGCTGCTGTGGTAGTCTGAGCTTTCCAGCAAGATAGGATTCTCGTAGCGGTCTCTAATTTTTAGGTAAATGCTCACCGGAGTGACCGTATCGGCCAGCAGCCGTTCTGATCGGGTAGTTAACGTAAAAACATTGGGAGTAAGGTCGGTATTCATTATCTTAAATCGGTTAGGTTTATCACAAAAAAAGCCTACTGCGCAAACAGTAGGCTGAATTTCTTAAATTATATGCTATACATCAGCTTAGGTTCACGCGATCAAATTTGCTTGCGTGCCACCACCATGCAGCGTAGGTATAGATTTTTTGTGTATTCATTTCAAGAGCAAATATAAAGGCCTGTTCGGATAATACAAATAGTACCGTAAATTTATCCCAAAGTCTGTCCAGTAGCAGCTATCAACCAGAACAATTACTATTCATTTATGGAAACACTTGCCGAACAATTCCAACAAGTCAGTAAGCAGAAAAGCCGGGTTCAGCGAGAGAATAAGATGCTCAAGCAGGGACTTATTTTCAGTGGAGGGCTTATTCTTGTCCTGATCGGCTACCTACTATTTATTGAGTACTTCACCCCGCTGTTTGGCCGCTGGCCCCAAGTGCAAAGATCGTTGCGGCGAGCTGAAATCCAGAATAGTTATCTGAAGGGACAAATCGATAGTTTGTATCGGGTAAATGATCTGCTGCTAGAGCTTTCTCCGTACTACACCGGGGTCTTTTATGAAGTGCAGATTGGTGCTTTCGAGAATTTCAATTTGGCTGATTATAAGGATGATCTGGTAAAGATGAATATTGATTATAACGGTCCGCTGGATCAGTATACTTTGGGAAAATTCAGAGATTTAGAAAAGGCGCTGGCCTTTCAGAAAGACGTGCAGCAAATGGGCATACAAGATGCATTTGTGGTAGCGAAAGTAGATGGGGAGCGAGTTACCGTGAAGGAAGCACAGCGGGAAGCCGAGCGGTTGAGAGAAAGCCGAGAAGAAAGTATAGAAAAAAACCCAACTTGAGTCTGTCATGGTTTTACTAAATCCCATAATAAACAGGATTTGAGCTGTTACACCATCGCAACCCTCCACTGTTAACAACCCGAATAAACGAGTTGCCCCAGCGAATGCTAGGGTGAGGCCCGGTTTTGAAAGCAAACTTGGCTCGGTAAAGGTCTAAACGTTGGATTTAGAAAACGAAATTAGACCCAAGTGGGTAATCTTCAATATGTAAAAGAACGAACGCCAGTGGTGGCATCTGCTTCTGCAGTTTCTGCTACGAATATACTACAAACCTCGCAAAGCCTAAAATGATTCCGCTCCCGATCATTAGGTTTTTATTACACGTGAAATACTATTTCTGAAAGCGAAGCCGAACGGAAAATACCACTAGGATTTCTTCGTTCTCTGGCTAATTTTGCGTTATTTACCAAGATAGCTACCAACCTTCATGAATCAGACTCGAGCGTTTTTACGCCATTTTTTTTCAAACCTCGAGCAGCAGTGGTACCAACTTACATCTCACCAGCAGAGATGGGTGCTGGCCGGGGCTGCAGGGGGTATCTTTATCATTGTTGCATTCATCGCTTTTCTTTCTTCAGAAAGGTTTTCAGAACAAGACACAGTAGATCCAGCCTATCAGGCGTATATATCTTCCTTCAGTGCCGGAGTTCTCTCTACTGAGTCACCCGTGCGAGTACAATTGACCTATCCGGTAGCCGACAGCGCTCAAGTAGGTCAGTTGGTGCGCTCTCGTTTATTCCGCTTTAATCCAGAGGTAGACGGTCGGGCCTACTGGGTTGACCAAAGCACCGTTGAGTTTATACCGGATGAACCCCTGCAAAATGACCAGTCTTACCAGGTTAAATTTGATTTGGATGAGCTAATAGATGTACCCAAAGCGTATCAATCTTTTCAGTTTTCATTTCAAACGATTGAGCAAAACTACTCGGTAGAATTGTTGGGGTTGACTGCCGGGGCAGAGAACGAATTTGTAAGACAGCAAGTGCAGGGCACATTGTTAACTGCTGATGCGGCCGAAGCTTCAGCCATTGAAGGAATACTGGTGGCCACCCAGAATGAACAACAACTTCCTATCCGCTGGGAACACTCTACTGATCAGCGCAGCCATGCCTTCACCGTAGACGATGTAGTGCGTCGTGAGAACGAAGGCGAAGTGGTAATTACAAGCTCTGGTGAACCCATTGCTGTTAGCAAGGCGCAATCGTTTGAATTGAAAGTGCCACCTTTATCTCGGTTTGAATTACTGGGCTACCGGGTAATTGATGCTCCGGAACAGTACCTGGAACTGCGCTTTTCCGATCCGTTGCAACCAGAACAGAACTTATCGGGACTCATCCAATTGAGACCAGCAACGGAGGGTGAACTGCGCTACGTCATTGATAAGAATGTGGTTAAAGTATATCCATCTGAACGCTTATTCGGACCCGCTACGATAATAGTTAATGAAGGTGTTCGTAATGCTCGGAGCGATGCTTTTCCGTCTACAGTGGAGGTGGACGTGCAATTTGAGGCTGTGAAGCCGGCGGTACGGGTAGTACATTCCGGAGTGATTTTACCTACCACCAAAGGGATGGTGTTGCCCATTGAGGCCGTAAACCTGCGGGCGGTAGATGTGACTGTGGTGCGGGTGTTTGAGAAAAGTGTATTTCAATTCTTTCAAGTAAACCAGTACGACGGCAAGCAGGAAATACGGCGAGTAGGCCAGCCGGTAGTACAACAAGAAATACCCCTGAACGGCTCGGGAGCTACCGATTTAGGTAAGTGGAACCGCTTTACGCTGGATTTGGGAAAGATTATTGAAGCCGAACCCGGGGCGTTATACCAGGTTAACATCGGATTTCGGCAGAAGCACTCACTCTACGGCTGCTTGGGTGAAGTAACCTCATTAGAAAGTTCGAGGGAAAATGCAGATAACTGGAATAATCCAGACTACATGTATCGGGAGAGTTACGGCGAGTATTATTACGCCAGCAACTATAATTGGGAAGAGCGCGATAATCCCTGTTCGCCTTCGTACTACGGTGGGCGGCGTAGCGTTCAGAAAAATCTGGTAGTGTCTGATCTAGGGTTGTTGGCTAAAATGGAAGGGGATAACCGTTATCGGTTTACCGTTACTGATTTACAAACTACCGAACCTCAGTCGGGCGTAACTATTGAACTATACGACCTTCAGCAACAGCTAATCGCGGAGGGAACAACCGATAGTGATGGTTGGTGGGAAGCGGAACCTGAAAAACGCCCTTTCCTGGCTGTGGCGGAACGGGAAGGTCAGCGGAGTTATTTACGATTGGATGATGGGAATGCACTATCGCTGAGCAATTTTGATGTGGTTGGCCAGTCAGTAGAGGCGGGGATAAAAGGGTTCTTATACGGTGACCGGGGGGTATGGCGTCCGGGCGATTCGCTACATATCAACTTTATTCTGGAGGACGAAACCGGTCGGTTACCTGAATACCACCCGGTCATTTTTGAACTAACTAACCCTCGGGGACAATTAGCTAGACGGATTGTTCGTACGGACGGAGTAGGTGGTATTTACAACTTTAGCACCGCTACGGCAGCTGATGCCCTTACTGGCAACTGGTTGGCTAAGGTGCAAGTGGGAGGAGCTGACTTTACCCAAACCGTTCGTATCGAAACGATCAAGCCCAACCGGCTACGAGCTGATTTGGATTTAGGTGTTTCACGGTTAACTTCTCGTAACCAGCGAGTTACAGCTGATTTATCGGTGGAGTGGCTCAACGGAGCTACCGCCCGTAACCTTCGAGCGCAGTACGATCTGCTACTTACTCCTCGAAGCACTACCTTCACCCGTTTTCCTAATTATGTTTTTGACGATCCGGCAGTGGAATTTGTTCGAGAACGCCGGGAGGTATTTGATGGCCGGATAAACTCCGACGGTGAAGCTTCGTTCCGGGTCGATCTTTCTACCGAAGGTCCGGTGCCCGGTATGCTGAACGCTACGTTTATCGGAAAAATATTTGAAGAGGGGGGCAACTTCAGCACCGATCAACTTACGCTGCCGTATTATCCATATTCCTCCTATGTGGGCATACGAGTACCTGAAGGAGAAGGGTGGGCAGGAGCACTTACTTCTAACCAGACTCATAACATTGCGATGGTAGTAGCTGATGCGGAAGGCGATCCTGTATCTCGCCAGGACCTGGAAGTTGATCTGTACGAACTGGACTGGCGATGGTGGTGGGATCAGTCGGGCCGTTCTCTGGCACAGTATGTAAATGAAACCTATTACCAACCAATTCAATCAGCTACGGTAGATGCACCCCAGGGTCAGGCTAATTGGGAGCTGTCGGTAGAAGACGCCACTTGGGGGCGATATTTACTGCGGGTATGTGACCCAGTCTCCGAACACTGTACCGGAAAGCTCATTTACCTGGACTCACCCTACGCCACAAATGATCGAGACCGTTCAGAAGGAGCCACTATGCTTACCTTTACTTCCGATAAAGATACTTATCTGGTAGGAGTAGAAGCTACATTATATTTACCCAGTCAAACGGGGAGAGCTTTAGTAAGCCTAGAGAACGGAAGCAGAGTGATTGAAAACTTCTGGGTAACCTTAGATGAAGAAACCGAAGGAGGAGAGGCCGCTACTGATTTCACTTTTGAGATTACTGAAGCCATGGTACCAAATGTGTACGCCCACGTAACCATGCTGCAACCCCACGAGCAAACTACCAACGATCTGCCGATCCGGATGTACGGAATACTAAATTTAGATGTGGAAAACTCAGCCACTCGTTTACAACCGATTATTGATATTCCTAGCCAAGTAGCCCCCGAAAGTGAGGTGACGTTTCGGGTATCTGAAGCTAACGAACAAGAGATGGCTTATACCGTGGCGATAGTTGATGAGGGGTTACTTGATATTACAAATTTTGCCACTCCCGAACCGCACGACTATTTCTATGCCCGGGAGGCACTAGGTGTGAAGACTTGGGATTTATACAACTACGTGATCGGAGCCTACGGAGGAGAATTAGAACGACTGCTGGCCGTTGGGGGTGATGAAGCTTTATTAGGTGAGGGGCAACAATCCGCCAATCGGTTTAGTCCAGTAGTGAAGTTTCTGGGGCCTTTTTATCTGGATGATGACGAGGTGAATGAGCACACATTTACCATGCCTAACTACGTAGGATCAGTCCGGGTGATGGTAGTAGGAGCCTACGAAGGAGCTTACGGTAGTGCCGATACTACTGCTACCGTCAGCCAATCTTTAATGGTACTAGGTACGATGCCTCGTGTATTAGGATTAGGTGAGAAAATTCAACTACCAGTCAGCGTCTTCGCGATGGATAACTCGGTGAAAGATGTGCGGGTTAGCCTCAATACCAACGCTCTGGTCATCAATCAGGAAACGCGGAGTCAGGATTTGTTTTTTCCCGTTACGGGTGACCGGGTGATTGATTTTTCCGTGATTACTTCTAACGAGGTAGGGGTGGTGACTGTGCAAATCGATGCGGCATCGGGCCCAAAACGGGCTAGTTACGATATTAGTATTGATGTACGGAACCCTAATTCCCCGGTTACCCAGGCAGTAAGTCAGTTGATAAAACCTGGTCAGACCTGGAATGCTGCTTATGAAGCGGTGGGTATTCCCAACACTAACCAAGCGGTGCTGGAAGTATCTAGCATTCCTCCGCTTAATCTGGGGCAAAGACTGGCCTACTTGACTCAGTATCCACATGGCTGCATTGAGCAAACAGTATCCGCTGCATTTCCTCAGCTTTACCTCAGTCAGATTGAAGAATTGGATGAAGCAGAATTAAACCGGGTTGAAAATAACGTAAGAGCCGCTATTTACCAGCTGAATTCATTTGCTACCAACGAAGGAGGCTTTGCTTACTGGCCTGAGAGCCAGGATGCTGATGAATGGAGCACTAGTTATGCCGGACACTTTCTGCTGGAAGCCCAACAACAGGGTTACTCGGTTCCCGCTGGATTATTGAGGTCTTGGGCAAATTATCAGCAGCGGAGAGCTACACAGTGGGGAGCGGGTTCCGGTTACACCCGGGAAGAGTTAGTACAATCCTACCGCTTATATTCATTAGCTCTGGCGGGTGAACCAGCCCAGGGGGCTATGAACCGGATGCGGGAACGAGGGGAGTTATCCTTATTAGCAAAATGGCGCCTAGCAGCGGCCTATACGCTAATAGAGCAAGAGGAAGTAGCCAACCAAATGATCCGCGGACTGGAGACCTCTGTGCCTGATTATCAGGAGAATTATGGAACCTTTGGATCGGCCTTGCGCGATGAAGCTATGATTCTGGAAACGCTCACGCTGCTGGGAAAAACCGAATTAGGGTTACGGCTGTACGAGCAGATATCAGCTGCCCTGGCGGACGAATCTCGGTGGATGAGTACCCAAACTACTGGTTTTTGTCTGATAGCGGCCTCAAAATACGCAAAGACCGTATTTTCCGATCAAGAAATTCAATTTGCTTTTCAGCCAATGGGTCGACCCACCAGCGAAGTGCGTTCTATAATGACACTGGTACAACGGCCACTGGACATAGAAACCGGGCGACAGTATACCACCACGGTAACTAATCAAAGCCAGGGCGACCTTTACGCCCGAGTCGTACTACGAGGAGTTCCTCCCGTTTCCGAAAACGAAGCTCAGGAGAACGGGCTACGCCTGCAAATAAACTATAAGGGAACCGATGGTGAATCCATTGACCCCAATAACGTACTACAGGGAACTGACTTTTTGGCAGAAATAACGGTGTATAATCCTGGAACGCAGGGCGATGTTCAGCAGATAGCACTTACCCACATCATACCTTCGGGTTGGGAAATTATTAATACCCGTCTGCAAGGCATGTCGCAGTTCTATCAACAGAGCCCCTACGAATATCAGGATATTCGGGATGATCGGGTGTACACGTATTTTGACTTGTCAGCGGGAGAGAGAAAAACCTTTATAGTGGTACTGAATGCAGCCTACGCCGGACGGTTCTACCAACCTGGGGTTTACTGCGAAGCGATGTACGATAATACGTTGAGTGCCCGCTCAGAAGGAAATTGGGTGGAGGTACAGCAGCCCTAAAAACAAAAAAACCTACTTCGCAGGGCGAGCAGGCTTTCCTAAAACTACCTAAACTATGAGAAACAAAATTTTTTGGGTTGCGTAGGTTGCTTCATAAATGAAGACCTAACAAAGGTGCAGTTATTTGGCTTAATTGAATAATCATTTATTAGCTTTGCCTTACTGATGTAAGAATTTTACGATCCCAACCGTTTTTATCATGATCTACCTTAAAGCTCATTAACAATGTCCGCTTCTCTTCATTCCTGGAACGTCAGCCCCGCTGAGGCAGTAAGAATACAGCAAGACATACGAGAAAAAGTGCGGCTAGAGCCTTTTGAAGAACCGGTGCAGTATGTAGCAGGAGCTGATATTTCGTTCGATCGAGGCTCCGATATTTTTCATGCGGGTATCGTTGTGCTTAAATTTCCTTCACTGGAACTCTGTGGACATTCACTGGTCACCACCCGCTCAACGTTTCCTTATGTGCCCGGATTATTGTCTTTCCGGGAGATGCCAGCATTGCTGGAAGCCTGGGAGCAATTACCCGCTGAGCCGGATATTGTGGTATTAGACGGACACGGTATTGCCCACCCACGTCGGTTAGGCATTGCTTCCCACTTTGGAGTATGGGTAGATAAGCCTACTGTGGGTTGTGCAAAAAAATTACTGGTAGGCATGCACGAAGCACTTTCGGTTGAAGTTAAATCGCACGCACCCATTTATGATAATCAGGAAATAGTTGGTGTTGCTTTGCGCTCGCGAGAGAATGTTAAGCCCATTTATATTTCGCCTGGCCACCGTACTGATATTGCCAGTTCACTGTCGGTAGTAGATGCCTGCCTTACTAAATATCGCTTACCGGAAGTCACCCGCAATGCGCATCGTCTGGTAAATGAGCTTCGTAGGGGCGAAGTGGAACCGGGAGTACGTTTGTACCAGGATATGTAATTTTTATTTTCGTATCGTTATTTTTAGATGCAAAAACAACCATCAACAACGACGGACAAACACCAAATTCACCATGAAAGCACAACCTCAAAATTCTCGACGTCAGTTCATTAAGCATAGTGCCGCAGCTAGCGCACTAGCGATTACTCCTGCTATTTGGGAGAAAAACATCGGTCTAGTTGGATTAAACCCTAAAGAAAAACTAGGCATAGCCTTGGTCGGCTTAGGCTATTACAGTGGGAAAGTGCTGGCGCCAGCCTTACAAGAAACCGAGAACTGCTACCTAGCCGGCATTGTCACCGGAACTCCTGAAAAAGAGAAAACCTGGGCTGAGCAGTACGGAATCAAAGATAAAAATATCTACAATTACGATAACTACAACAGCATTGCTGATAACGATGATATTGACATCATCTACGTAGTGCTGCCTAATTCTATGCACGCTGAATACACCATTCGGGCCGCAGAAGCCGGCAAACACGTGATCTGCGAGAAGCCAATGGGGCTGAACGCTCAAGAGTGCGAATCTATGATCAAAGCCTGTGAAAGTAATAAACAAAAGCTCTCTATCGGCTATCGGATGCAGTTCGAGCCGCATACTCAGGAAGTGATGCGTTTGGGACAGGAACAGGTGTTTGGTCCGGTAAAGCTGGTGAATGCGGGTGCGGGTTATCGCGAAAGCCGGGCTGACCACTGGAAGTTAGATAAAGAAATGGGCGGAGGCGCTATGATGGATATGGGAGTTTACTCTTTACAAGCGGCTCGCTACGTAACCGGAGAAGAACCAGTAGCGGTTACGGCCCAGACTTTTACTACCCGCCCAGAGTTGTTTACTGAGGTAGATGAAACTACCATGTTTCAACTGGAGTTTCCGAGTGGTGCGCTGGCTAATCTGCATACTAGCTTTGGCATGGGAATGAACTACCTGAACGTAACCGCCGAAAAAGGTTGGTTTAAGCTTGATCCCTTTTCTGCCTACCGGGGCATTAAGGGAGAAAGCAAAAACGGGCCTATTGAGTTTCCCCAGATTAACCAGCAGGCTGCCCAAATGGATGAGCAGGCTTACTGTGTGATGGAGGATAAACCTATGCGCGTGCCTGGGGAAGAAGGGCTGCGCGATATGCGGGTGGTAGACGCCATTTACCGGGCCATTGGTTCGGGTGATCAGGAGAAAGTATAGAAAATCAGTTGATAATGGACAAGGCCACCGGCGACGGTCGCCGTGGTGCGGAATAATTGAAAGTTGTTGATTTGTGCTTCGCCAAGTATTACTACCTCAGATTTTACCAAGTTACACGGTCGTTGCGTAATGAGGAAGTATTGATAAATAGCACCTTCAATTACTCCCTTTCAATCGGGCGCCAAGCGCTTTCAATTAATACAGTGCATGAATAAAGCAACACAGCCAGTACGTATTAGTCAGTCGGTAGCGATACTGGTAGACGGAAATAATATTGAAATCAGCCTTCGTAATTTGTTCAATAAGAACAATATTATGTTGAACTACGACACGCTCATTCCTCGTCTGCTAGGAGAGCGAGGGCTTAATCGTATGATCTACTTTCGCGAAGGAAGCAGTATTTCATCGAGACTGGAGCAACGCCTGCGTAAGCACTACCACGGTTCGGTGGTGCCCTGCTATAAGGGGGCAGATATTCCATTAAGTATTAAGGCTACTCAACTGGCACATAAAGTAGACGCCATCGTTATCCTATCGGGAGATGCCGACTATGTTGAGCTGGTACGCCATCTGAAATCAGAAGGAGTGAGGGTAGAGATTGCGGCGGTGGAGAAAACTACCGCTTCGGTACTACTCGACGAAGCGGATTACTTCACCCCCATTACCAAAGATGACTGCTTTGAGTTTAATTGATACGGATCAGCCTCAGCCCAGAAGCTACTCTTCATCCGCATCGGGAAAGTTCATCCGCATCACCAGTTTACCTACGGTATGGCCGCCCTCTAGCTGTTGATGTGCTTCTACCAGGTCTTTTTTGGTGGCGTCGTATACTTTCTGAATTACTGGCTTTAGCATATCTGCTTCGGCGAACTGGGCGAGTTGATATAGATCTTCCCGATCAGCCTGTACCATCATGATCTTGCTTTTTCTTCCGCCGAAAATAGAAAGGGTCTGATTCAAAACATTTGTAAAGGAAACCCCGGTAGTGATAAAAATTCCTTTTTTGCTAAGAATGGATTTACAGGAAGAAAGCGTTTGATTACCAACGGCATCAAACACCACATCGTACTGATAGGGTAATTTGGTAAAATCCTGTAAGCGATAGTCAATAACATCGGTAGCGCCAAGCCCTTTTACCAGCTCGGTATTAGCCGCACTACACACCCCGGTAATCTGGGCACCCACATCTTTAGCGATTTGTACGGCAAATGTCCCAACGCCACCCGAAGCGCCATTAATCAGTACTCGGCTGCCCTGAGTGATGTTGCCTTTGGTACGAAGGGCCTGCCACGCGGTAAGGCCCGCAATAGGGATGGAGGAAGCCTCTTCAAACGACAGATTTTTGGGTTTTAAAGCTATGTGTTTAGCATCTACCGCTACGTACTCAGCGTATCCGCCAAAATGAGGTGCTGGCAGCATAGCGTACACTTCGTCGTTAGGCTGTAGAGTAGTGACTTCGCTTCCTACTCCCATCACAGTTCCGGCTACGTCGCTACCAAGCACTTTAGGAAAAGAAATTCGAATAACACTTTTAAGATCTCCTCGTCGTACTTTGTAATCCAAGGGGTTAAAACCGGCAGCATGTACTTTAATCAGGACTTCTTTAGCACCCAAAAGAGGGGTGCTAAGTTTGGTGGCAGAAAAAGCAGTAGGCGGGCCGTACTGATCTATGGTAAAGGCGTTCATTCCAGGTTGTTTACCAAGTTTAACCTGAATTTATTAGAAAGGTTACTCTTTCTTCGGTCAGAAAATAGGGTAACAATACCCCGGCTAAACCCTATTGTGGGGAGTGAAAACCCCATCTCTCTAGCCTAATCTCTCTCAAATACCCCCTTAAGCCTACTTGCACCATGTTTGTGTACTAGAAAATGATAATAGTACGCGTGATTATGAAAACTTGGATAGGACTAGCATTAGCACTAGTTGGAATAGGAGTAGGGTTAGCTAGCACAGTACTTACTAACCTGGCCACTAGCGATCCTAAGCGAGCCAATATTTTAGGATTAGATACTACCAGTATTATGGATAGTAGTCCAACCCTCGTTGGTTCATCCCTACTCATACTGATTATTAGCTTCTGTTTAATCTTTTCCTCCAAAAGGACAATTAATAGAAGATGAATAAGGCCAGCCCGTTGATGAAAGAAACGCGTGACTTACTGAGAGAGAGTGAGAAGCAAAACCTTATTAGCCGAAACAAACTGCTACGAGCTTATCGAAAAATCAGACAAGCTAAACAAACTCTAAAGCATAGTCCAAATTTGGTTAAGCAGCCAAGGAGCAGATACCACCGACAACACGCTTAAATTACCCAATAGAAAAGAGGGCACGTACCTTAATATTAGCCATACGTGCCCTCTTCTTGTTAATTTTCGGCAATATCGCCATCAGCATTGTTGCTAAAGGTATTATCAGATTCAGTCAGGGAATTGCCACCTTGCACAAAATCAATACCCCAGCCGCCGCTATCGCTGATGGTAGAGTTGCTTACTTCGGCTCGGCCTTCGCAGTGAATAACCAAATTTCCTTGTCCACCCGCATTATATAGCTGACTGGAGCCGCCACCCGAAAGTGTACAGTAAATTAGTTTGTTTTGGTCACTACTGGAATTGATGCCAACGCCTACCCAGGTTCCCTGCCCCTCAGTGACCCCCTTCAGTACGATAGGCTCTTCGGCGGTACCTACCGCATTGAACACTCCGGAAGTTACACCACAATCAGTGCCCGGGCTGCCCAGGATGATTCCTGCCGAAGTCTCAAACTCCATAACTACTCCTGGTTCAATGGTCAAGACTCTCCCCACAAAGGTTTCCCGACCAAGCCCATCCGGGCTTATCCGGTAGGGCACCTCCAGTTTTTTTACTGTTAAGTCAGTATCCTCAACTCCATCTCCTTCCACTTCAATGTACATTTGTCCGTTTCCTTCGGCGTAAACAGATGCTGCATCTAGCTGGTCTACTTGCGGAAAGTGTAGCCAGATGGGGGATAGCTCATTATTAGAAATAGTATTTGCAGTGAACTGATCTAGCTGGGCATCTTCGTCTAGTATATAAATACCGTAGCCCCCGCTTTCGCTAATGGTGGAGTTTTGAATAGTAACTTTGCTCTCGCACTGAAGCGTAACATTAGCCGCAAAGTCAGAAGCATTGTAAAAATCAGCACTGCCCCCGCCGGAAATCTCACAGTAAATCAGCTTATTATTCGGGCTGGAGGAGTTGAAGCCAATCCCTAACCAAGAGCCCCGACCTTCATTTATTCCGCGAAAAACAATGGGTTCTTCGACAGTACCCGTAGCATTGAGTGCCCCGGTAGTTTCACCACAATCAGTCCCTGGGCTGCCCAAGCGAAGTCCCGAACCGCTCACAAACTCCAGCGTATTACCCGCACTAATGGTGAGTAATTGGGTGATATCATAGCGGGTACTTTCTACAAACCGGTAAGGCACGTTCACCATAGGAATGGTTACTTCCTCATCTTCAATTTCGTTCTCTCTTACCTCAATGTATTCGTCATCGTTGCCCTGATAATCCGAATCGGAATCTAGACTACCTAACTGATTAAAGTAGAGACCTACCGGAGCCTGAGTGTTACCGGTGATGGTATTTTCGGCAAACTCACTGAGTACACTCTCGTCGGTGACGAACAGTCCGTAGCCTTCATTATCTTCAATGGTAGTGCTAACAATAGCCGCCTTGGATTCCTCGTCCCGGTTCAGTTGCACCGCAGCAACCTCACCCGACTGACTGGAAGCGGTCCTCCCGGCGTGCTTAACCACTACGTGCTCCAAACGATTTTCGGGATGGTTGGAGCCAAAATAAATGCCTTTCCAAACTCCTGGGTTATCGCTGGTACCCAGAAATTGGATGGGGTCAGTCGAAGTGCCAACTGCCTTCAGTCCTCCGCCCTCGCTGGTAAAGATACCGCTTTGCTGTCCTTCAAACTGAATGATTACTCCCGGTTCAATGGTGAGTAGGGCGTTTTCTTTTACCGATATAGCACAATTAATGATGTAGTCGGCGTCATCACCAGCCACTATATCTTCCCAGGTAGTATTTTCAGTAATTTCATTCTGGCTGCAATCAAATATGTTGGCTGGAGCGATGGTAAAATCTGGTCCGCTAACCGTTTTCTCGTTTACGGTTACTGCCACTGGGCCGGTGGTAGCATCTTCGGGTACCTTTACGATCAGTTGGGTCGCTGAAGCCACTTCCACCGCAGCCTCTGCACCGTTAAATGTGACCGTATTCTCGTTGAGCGTACTGCTAAAGTTAGTTCCGGTAATAGTTACTTCATCGCCCACTGAACCACTAGTGGGGCTGATAGAGGTAATCGTTGGCTCCGGCTCCGGCGGAGTAGGATCAGTAGTTTCGCTTTCATCACAACTTAGCAAAAGTAAAAAGGCAATGAAAAAGAGAAGGTATGAGTTTAGTACATGCCCGATACGGGAAAGAGTTGGCAGATTGTGCATAGCATTGGTAGTTTAGATGGAAACCTGATGTATTTTTGTATTGTCAGTTACTTATTCGTATCCGCCCGCATTCAATTTGTCATCTCTTCCAATGTATACCGTCTGCATCGGTAAAAAATGATTGACTAGTTACTAGACATTCATTCTTTCATTTTAACGCCTGATATTCTTAGAAAAAATTTAAAAAAGTAGGGAGCAATGATCTAAGTCATCGGCGAAGATTTTTTTTGCATCTACCTTTAACATATCAAGCAAGAGATAAAAGGCAGGCTAATCACGGCCAGACTGAGTAGGCTTTTTTCTTGGAAACTGCCATAACAAGCTAGGGAAAGAGAACAAAAGGTTACTAAGTCAGAAGCGAAAGCTATCTTACGATAGTGGAAGCGGAAGCCATAATAACAGTAGCTTGGCGGATTATATTCTCTACGGAGAATGTGATGTGGAGCGGGTATCTAATCATTTTTGATGAGGTACCCGCTTATTGTTTTTGCGTCCCTTGGTTCTCAATAGTTTCCCTCACGTCTCTGTCTTTCCTCTAGAGAAAAAACTCTTGTCGTTTATAGATATGGAAACAAATTATGAGAGGCTAAAAATACTTTACCCGTCTTTTTTGTAAACTTACTCTCATGTATTACTTCCTTTGTGTCTCTTATATCTTTATAGCCTGTCTTTTTTCTCTCAATAGCACATTTTCTCATGCACGAGCACAGCCCAATATCATCATCATCATGACCGATGATCAGGGCTATGGCGATTTTGGGGTTACGGGTAATGATATTATTGAAACATCAGTGATTAATCAGTTCGCGCATGAGTCAGTGCGATTTGAGCGATTTTTTGTCTCCCCGGTTTGCGCTCCTACCCGGGCGGCCTTGCTGACCGGACGCTACTATCTGCGCACCGGAGTAACCGGAGTTACTCGTCGGGAAGAGGTGATGAACACGGAGGAAGTACCCATTGCCGAATAGCTGAATATAGTGGGTCACGCTACTGGCTGTTTTGGGAAGTGGCACAACGGGTCAAACTATCCGTTTGATCCTACCGGACAGGGTTTTGACGAGTTTTGGGGATTTACCGATGGCATTATTCGTAACTACTTTAATACCCGGCTAAAGCACAACACTGAAGTTGTTGAGACTAAGGGCTACCTTACCGACTTTTTCACCGATAAAGCAGTTAATTTTATTAAAGAAAATCAAAGCTCTCCATTCTTCTGCTATCTGCCCTATAACGTGCCCCACACTCCCATTCAAGTAGATGACTCACTTTTTCAGAAGTATCAGGCCAAAGGAATTGACGATTACACCGCCGGAATTTACGCAATGTGCGAAACGGTAGATTATAACTTAAATAAACTACTGACTGCACTACAGGAGTTGAATTTAGAAGAAAATACGGTAATCTTTTTCCTGACCGATAATGGTCCTAACGGTCTGCGGTACAATAGCGGCATGAAGGGCAAGAAGGCTAGTATTGACGAAGGAGGAGTGCGGGTTCCGCTGTTTGTCCGCTGGAAAGAGCACTTCCTGCCCAACCGGGTAGTGACCGAACTGGCTGACCATATTGATATTTTACCAACTATACTCGATCTATGCGGTATTCCGCTATCTGATGAATCTCAGCTTGACGGAAGAAGTCTACTTCCGTTACTGACCGAAAGTGATACGAAGTGGGAGGAGCGTCCGCTGTTTACTTACTTCAGTGGAAGAGGAGCGGTACGAACCAATCAGTATCGGTTGGCAGTAGAAAAAAATGGGCGAACAAGGCTTTACGATATGTGGGCTGATCCATCGCAGCTAAACGATATTGCTCAGCAGCAGCCCGACAAAACCCAGGAGATGGATCAATTGTACCGCAATTGGCTGGCTGATGTCAATCCAACCAACAATAACCCACCGGTAGAGCTTGGTCATCCGGAACAAAGGGTGGTAGAGTTGCCCGCTACCGGAGGAAGTTTATCCGGCCAATTAGCCTACAAAAACCAGCACGGCTGGTCTTACGACTGGGCCGTAAACTGGGTATCGGTTGACGACCGTATTTCCTGGGATATTAACGTAGTGAATAAGGGCAACTACGAATTTTTCTTGCAGTACCTGGTGCCACCTGGAAACGAAGGAGCTACGGTGATGGTAGAGGTTGGTGGTCAGCAACTGGAAAAGACCATTCGCGAAGCCTTCGTGCCCGATGCCTACCCTAGTCCGGATAATTTAGACCGAGGTCGGGCGCCCGAAATGGCCTGGCAGAATTTTTCCTGGGGCACCCTGAAACTCAAACCCGGTAAGTACTCTCTTACCGTAAAAGCCACCGATATTCCGCAGGCGCAGGTAGGCGAATTATACGGATTGAGGATAGTAAACAAAAGCCACCGTAACTCACTTTAGGGCAAGAGAGCTGCTTTCATTTCAAAGATTAAAAAAACAGGAGAGATACAGGTTCTAGCGATGTTGAGCTTTATCAAACTCTTTAGCCTCCTTTCTTAGAAACTTGGTATCATCCAACGGGGGTAGGTCTTCAAAACCACTCCAATCAAATTCTTCGTCTAAGGGCGTGTAAGCTTGCCGAGGGTCAAACATTCGCGAATCGACCGGACGAGCGTGGGACGGAGTGAAATCCGGCTCGGCGGTAAAAAGGTCACTCAAATCCGTGGCGGAAGCATCGTACTGGTTCAGGTAAGGCACGCCTAAAATATTCCAGAACGTTTTAAAAATACTCCCGAAACTGTGGTGCTGATGTCCCACGTACTTTCTTTTAGCATAAGGGGAGATCACCATTAGGATGCTACGATGGGCATCTACGTGATCTACTCCTCCCTGAGAATCATCTTCGGTCACTACGATAGCCATGCTTTTCCAATACGGAGTTTGGGAGAGAAATTCTACCAGGCGACCTAGTGCCAGGTCGTTATCAGCCATATAGCTTTCCCGAAAGGGATAGCCTGCCTCGGGGCGTTCCTGAGCACCGTGATCTGCCCCTAACATTACAGTAAGCACTTGCGGTAGGGTGTCTTTTCCACTCATCCATTTCTCTTCAAATTCCTCGATAAACTGATCAATACGGTACTGATCAGGAATACCCATGTGGTAGGTAGGATAGCGACGAGAACTATGATCAAATAGCGTTTGCGACAGCGGATAATTTGCTGCGTAGCGATAACCCTGATTTTTATACGCTTTAGGGTCGCCGCTAATGTGGGGGGCAAACATGATCCCGCAACCAAAATTGAATAAGCTTACATCGTTCCTCGCCAAATGCTCCCACATAGAGCCCGCTTGGTTATAGTCTTCCGGGTAAATAGCCCCCGAAGCTCCTTCAAACGCCAGCGCACCGGGGGCATCCGACCAGGGAATCATATCACGATTACCGCCGTAGGCCGCCGGTACGCTAGTTTCCACCCATTCATTGGGGTAGGTTCCTGATAGCCATCGATGACCATCAGCGGAGTGGTCAGCATTCACGTAAAAATTATCGCTGATAGCAAACTGTTCAGCCAATGCTAAGTGATTAGGCATGACCGTTATATCCTCCAGTACGCGACTGCTATCTCGGTTGCTAAAGTTTGCTGAAGCTCCGTAGCGAGCCAACGAGGGATCACCTCTGCCGTCACTTACTTGCCCGAATATTTCGTCGTAGGTGCGGTTCTCCTTGGTCACGAACACAATATACTGGATAGGCGATTGGTTAGCTCCGGGGTACAGTGGAATCGGATTCTCAGCTCGCTCATGGTGGATCTCACTGGTAGCCAACGTAAACCGAAAGTTATTGGTGATGACCTGCTCAGTCAATTCTTCTAATTGGGTTTGATTGGGAATATCCATTACGGTAACCGATCCTCGCATCAGCCCGCCAATGTAGCTCCCTAGCGGATTACCTGCGAAAGCTTCGCCGCCGTTGGGTCCGCTGCCGTATCCTTTGGCGTTCGCCACAACTAGCTTCTTCCCATCTGGACTCACCGCTAATTTAGAAGGAAACCAGCCGACCGGAATATGTCCCTGTACCTCAAAGGTTTCTACATCAATCACCCCAACTGCGTTTACTCCCGATTCGGCCACGTAGAGTGTTTTTTGATCAGGTGACAAACAAAGGCCGAAGGGAATTACTCCCCGGAATGTACGCAGCCGTTCATCGGGAGCCAGAAAGATGGTATGTACTACACTGTCCGCCGCAACGAAAATCACCGAGATGCAATCGTTGTTTCCGATACTGACAAAAACATAGTCATCAGTAACTGCTAGAGAAATTGGACTAGCTCCTCCCACCGCAGGGATGCCGTCAATAACTTCACCTACCAGAAAGCCAGTTTTTATTTTAGCGGTCACCTGACGGGAAGGTAGGTCAATTTCCCAGACCGAAAAAGATTCTGGGGCATTAGGGTCACCTAAGCCCGGAACGAATTTACCGTCAATTGTAGTACCTTGCGTAGATTCCTCAGAGCCATAAGCATAAGGCGGAAAATCCCAAGCGGTGCTGTCTAGGTTTTTCTGGTCTACTCCCGGCAAAATGCTGTATTCGTACATGCCGACATTCGCTACGTAAGCGGTTTCTTCGCCTGGTGATAGGGCTAATCCGAACGGATACCGACCAGTACCAATGTTAGCCGTCACTTGCTCGCTAGCCAGATCAATAATGATTAGCCGGAAGTTAATCTGGTCAATAGCGTACAGCGTGCTTTTATCTCGCGAGAGCTTTAGGTCGCCGATGTAACCGTCGCGATAGAGCGTGTCATCTTGAAAGGTTGAGCAATCTATCGTCCCTAGATTCTCCTCGGTTCCCAGATGAAATCGGTAAATTTTGTTTTCCTGTCCACCTGAAACGTACAGTATACTGTCGGTATCGTCAATTGCTAAACCCATAAACACTGAGGCTAGTATGCCTTCGTCAGTGGCGTAACCCTCTGGAATTTGGCGTACTTTGGGATTATCCGAAAACACTTGATCCAGTATAGTAACTGAGAGTGGGGAGGTGCCCGAGTTAGCGGTTACGGCTGTCTGACCATCCGGAGAGAGAATTAAACCAAACGGATGAGGAGCGATTGTGATAGTTTTTCCGTAGGGCTGAATGAAGCGACCATCGGGGAGAATAGTTTTACCCTCTCGGTCAATAGTACAGTACTCCGACTGAGCGGGCGACTCGACAATCCACTTCGGGGTAGTCTGGCTTAAACTAAGAGAAAAGGTGCCGAATGTTATAAGTGCAGTCAAGCAAAAATTACGAAGTAAACGCATGATAACGAGGGTTAGAAAGCAAAAAGACCCGAAATAATTCAGGTCTTTTTCAAAAAGCAAGTACTGGGCTAATCCCAGGCAAATATCTGGGTTAAATTCGGATTAAGCACCACTTCGGATTGCGGAATGGGACGATAGTAGTATTTAGATTCTACGAAAGTTCCTCGTTCAGCGATTGCCTGAATGGTTCCTGAATTGCCGTTTTCCAGAAACAAAGAAGCATCCTGACCGAACGTGCCCGCCCGGTAGTAAATGAGCGCCTCGCCTAGTTCGTTCACCTCTCGATCTTCGGGAATAGATTCCGAAACATCAATGAGTTTTATATCAGCTACATCATCCCCGGTGAGATCGTAGTTACCCAATTCAGGAAAGTACAAGCCAACAGGTTCATTTTCCAACAAGGTTCCGGCGTGCCAGCGCATCAAATCATCCATTCGGTAGCCTTCCAGGGCAAACTCAATCCGTCGTTCTCGCCTAATCTCCAGTAATTCATTGGCCTGTGAGCTGTTGATGTTAGGATAGCGGGTGGCTTGTACTGGGTCAACCGGAGGGTTCAT
>ERZ1740058.686-NODE-686-length-22622-cov-5.460008_pt1 | contig 22622 bp, 14 predicted proteins | sample MGYA00581745_ERZ1740058 | MGnify/ENA primary metagenome ERZ1740058 (study PRJEB43018, sample SAMN04849742) | marine metagenome | isolation source: floating plastic debris | place: Pacific Ocean | collected 2008-08-30 | study: EMG produced TPA metagenomics assembly... | reverse complement strand
AAGGGATGGTGGCCAAGCGTCATGGACTAATCGGCTTGCTGTACGTTTTCTCGCTGCACTGTGTCGACATAGGTCTGAAATCGCTGCAGGTCGGCCTTGAGGGTACCTTCCACAATCCGACCTAAAAACAAGTTATCCATCAGCTTGCCAATAAAACTCGGTATCGAATAAGCCACCGTCAGCTTCACAGCGCTCTTGCCCTTATGGTCGTAAAAGCGGATGCCACCTCGGTTAGGTAAGCCATCCACGGCTTCCCATTGAATTAGCTGATGTTCAACTAGCTTGGTAATCCGCGATAACCAAGTAAGCTCAAAGCTACCCGCGGCTAGCTGCCACCGAGAAAGCTCTGGGTCTTCTTCTAAAACCTTGACAGACTCAATCCACTTCATCCAGCGAGGCATCTGCTCGAGGTCAGACCACAGCTCCCAAGACAGCTCAACGGGAGCATTCACTTCGACTAAGACACTGTGCTCTAACCAGTCACTCATCGGTTACCTTATGCGCTCCAAAACGGCCTGGGCGGCTTGCTTACCCGACAGGGTCGCTCCTTCCATACTATCGATGTAGTCCTGTTGCGTGTAACTACCCGCTAAAAAGAAGTTATCTACCGGGGTCACTTGCTTCGGTCGATAGGGATCCATACCTGGGGCTTCGCGATAGAGAGACTGGGCCAACTTGACGACGCCATGCCAGGTCATGTTGAGCGTACGAGAAGACGGAAAGAGGTCATGCACTTGCTTAAGCACATGCTGGGCGATCGCCTCGCTGTTTTCTTTGATAAACGGATCGCCAGGGGTGAGAACGCACTGTAACAGTGAACCTTCACCTTCACGGTAATAGTCAGTAGGGCTCGTCAGCGCTAAGTCGGCAAAACAAGAAAAGTCGGCATCTGGAGTATAGAGCAGGTTATCGAGCCCAGTTGGAGTATCAATCTGCTTCATTGCTTGGGGATCTTGCAACTCCGTCACCCAGCCATCAAACCGTAGCTGTACCGTGGCGACGGGTACGGCATCTAGTTTGTAAATGTTGTCAAACTCCGGCCACTGTCGCCAGGGCTCTGGCAGCAGTCGCTTAATGCCCGGCACATCGCAGGCGGCCACATAGGCATCTGCGGTCACCGTTTCGGTCTTATCCCCATGGGCGATCGCTAATCCCGTGACGTGAGTGGCATCCCCGTGGTCTTCAAATAAAACTTCCCGCACGCCGCGCCGGATGTGAACTTTGGCCCCTCGGGCGGCTAAATATTTCAGAATGGGTTTATGCAAAAATTCATCTGGCGACCCCTCCAGCATCCGCAGCACGGAGGCTTCGCTCTTGACGGCAAAGAACATAAAAATGGTCAGCATGCAGCGGGCAGAGATGTTTTCCGTGTCGATGAACCCCAGCGCGTAAGCGATCGGATTCCACATGCGCTTGAGACTGCCGTTAGAGCCACCGTGCTGACGAAACCAATCGGCAAAGCTAATGCGGTCAAGCTCGCGGATGACCCGCATCGCCCCTTCAAAATCCACCAGACCGCGAACAATCGGGCTAGTACCTAGAGCGATCGCATTCATGGCCTTGTCGGCAACAGAGAGCTGCGAAGTGGTGAAAAAGGCTTTGAGGCCATTAAAAGGAGCCCCGGTAATGAAGCGAAAATCAAGCTCTCCGGTTACGCCGCCGCGATTGACAAAGGTATGGGTATGTTTTTTGAGCCGCAAATGATGAAACGCCTCAACCCGCTGCATCAGCTCAAACAGATTGTAATAGCAGCCAAAAAAGACGTGCAGACCCATTTCCACATGGTTACCGTCTTTGTCAATCCAGCTACCGACTTTGCCACCCACAAAGGGGCGGCTTTCAAAGATTTCGACCTCATGGCCAGCGTCGGCCAATTCAACTGCTGTGGATAGACCGGCTAGCCCGGCTCCAACAATCGCAACTCGCATGCGTCGTGACGTGTCCTTTATGAAGATAACTTTACGTATTTTAATGGTCGACGGGGGCTTGTGGGCAAAGAATCCGCGTGCCTAACTTTTGCGAGATCGCGCTCAGGCCACAATTCCGACCAGAAACAGCAGTCCGTGGTCGCCAACTAAGGAGATTTACAGGAAAGAATTTACCGCTTGTAGGGTGTCATTAGCGAAGCGTAATGCACCGCCGAATGGGTATGTTCATTGACAGAAATCTCCTAAGGGTTTTGGCCATTCGAAGTTTAAGGCCCACAGACCATCGAAGTGTGACCGCCGCCGCCCCAACGCTCACCCACTTCCTTGCTCCCTCGCCCACGACACTCTACCCACTACCGCCCGCTTCCTGATACCCCTTACTCCCAATCTAGGGCATAGCTCATCTGCAAGGGGGGAACATTCAACTCTTCGGGAGTTTTTAAGGTGGTTTCAAAAAAGGCGATGTTTTCTTTGGGACCGGGTTTGCCTCTGGCAGCACCAGTGACGCCAGAGGCGATCATGACGCCACAAAACCCGTCACTGCCTTGGCACCATTTTTGCCACTGAGTAAGCAACTTGCTGTCATGAGTATCCTGCATCAGAAACTCGATGAATAGATGGAAATCACCGTCGCCTGTATGGAGTAACCCTAACTGTAGGGTGTCTCCTGACATGGGGTCGCTACCAGGATTGAAACAAATGGCCTCAATGCCCTGCGCCGCTTCTAATTGTGACGCTAGGGTTTGAGCTTTGGGTCGCGAAGTTTGAATCGCCACCACTGGGACCATATCAGTCACTGCAGGAGACTCATCGAGGGCGTGGTAACGTTTGCCTCGGCGTATCGTCGCCAAGGTTGCCATGGGTAAACGGGTGAGCAAAATCATGGAGCCTTCGGGGACATAGTCATCACGAAAGCGTGGCAAGTCAAACGACGATAGATCGGAGGGACGCTCGCCATAGCCCTCAGCGATCGCCAATTGCGCGATGACTTCGGGGCAGGTAGAAATTTTGACCGTCAACTGAGATGAGCCGAGGGGGTTGGGCAACCGGTAAGTGTTGGCCAAATCAGGAAAGTCTGATAGACCCAGGACATCTTCGTGAGTCTTAAAGAAACGGTTGAGTCCCTCCAAACAGACCCTCAAAGCAGCCGCTTCTTCTAGCTCCAGGCTATGCCTTAATCCTTCTAACGGATGTAGACTGCCAAACTCGGGAATCACCTCTGATGGCGCCGATTGCATCCACGGCAGCGGGAGGACTGGAGCGGCCGTTTCGTCACGCAAGAGTTCAAAATTGAGAAATAAACAGTCTTGGGATAGAAATGCCTGCTGCATTTGGCGAGGCGTGAGCTGGCTCTCGATCGCCGTTTTACGAAACTGGGTCAGCGAGTCAAGGGAACGGTAAATGAGCAAACCATACTCTAAGCCGGCCATGCCGAGCACAGAGACGTATAGCTGTTCTAAATCCCACTGATTCAATTCAATTTGAAGAATTTGATCATCGCCAAGATAGTTCCACGGGGCGTTATCCCACAGTTGCTGAGCCTGTTCATTCAGGGCATTTTCCCAATCCGGTGGCAGCAGGGATGCCACCGTTTCATCGGGCTGCTGTAAATTCTCAAAGATCTCGTCAATAATTGGCAGCGTATCGGCGTAATCCACAGTCAGATCGAGATCCTGCAAGGCCCCTCGTAAGAAAAAGTGAACTTCGCGATCGCACACTACCAGCTTATGGGGACGGGCCGGCGGCATTGCGCCTTGGGGATGTTCCATCGCTTGCAGGAGGGTTCTGACCACGGCTTCGTGGCCGGTATCAGCCGGAATAATGGTGACGGCTCTTAGCACCCCTTCCGTGCCGTCAACCCAAATAATGCAGTCGCTAGCTTCATCGGCATCGGCATCGGGCCCGCTGCTGTCATAGCCAAACGCATCTAACATGCCCTCAGAGATGGGTCGGCGATCGCCCTCCCAAATCACCGGTTGCTTGGGCAACCGTCGCAATCGAGCACAGGTAAAAGGACTGAGGAAATACATAGGGGTTGATGATCACATTCCTTGATAGAGGGTTTTAGCAAAAACCAATGGGGCATCGCATGCACTCAGGAACTAGTTAACACAAGTCAACCCAGGTGCGACCACGGGCCTTAATCTTAAAAGACTCATGGGTTGAGTTTTCAGCAGACCGAGAACAGATCACTGTAAAAATTATTCAACAGACTAAACGGTTCAACAGTCTGACGTCTGGCTATTGTAAGTCAGGCTGTCTGACCATAACAGCCTCTAAATCCTCTCTAAATCAAGTGTTAAGACACCATTAACACTTGCCTGATAGCGTGCGCTTAAAGATGCTGTGGAGCGGGAAATTGAGGTATGGGTTGGGTGCGATTGCTGTTGGCCGCCGCATTGCTGTTGCTATTGGGCGATTTTGTCGCCACTTTCTGCTATCACGTGCCTGAGCATGTATTTGGCAAATTTCACAGTCTGGTTCATCACAGCCCTAGACGTAGCTTTGTCCGCTATGCCATCAAAAATCGCCAGCCGATTGCCCTCGTGGATGGCTTTTTTAGTGCCTTTCCTTATCTGATTTTTATCCCTTGGTTATGGATGCTTTCACCCTGGGGGGTGGGGCTAGGGCTCGTTCTAGCGGAATTGCATGTCATCTGGCGGCATCGTTTCTTTCCCACCAAGCCTCGCCCCGCTTGGTTGAATCAAGTGTGCCAGAGGTTATGTATCACGACGCCAGAACGCCACTGGATTCATCACCAGTATGCGAACCGGGCCTTTGGGGATATTTTTTCGTTCTATGGCCAACCAGCCGAGTGGTGGCTCAGGCATTTGCGCCGACTTAAAAGGCGCTACCGGAGTGCCTGCCGATAACGCCCTTTAAAGACTTCGCTCAGGGCCACAGGAGCGCCTATGGCCAACGGTCATATAACCGCCCTAAAGAGGATTCGATTTCACCGGCGCAGGGGGCTTGATGCGTGGTTTATCGGTATTACGGATGGGTCTAGTGGGGCGATCGCCGCCATTCTCCTGTCTGCTACGCCGCGGATACCCAGCGCCTCGACCTTTCTTTCTCTTCTTGGGCGGCACCATTCGAATCGGGTGCCCGTCCATCATCATCAGCTTTTCGCCCTGGCGTTCGACATCGAACTCCCAAAAGTACCCCAAAGTCTTCCCCGAGATGGCACCAAAAATGTGCACCTTAAAGGCTTTTAGCGCTTTGTTCGAACGTTTAGTGGTCTGGACAATCTTAACCAGGATGGTTTCCGTATCCTCGTCGTAATTCAGTACCTCCCCACGAATCGAGAAGTAGTTTTCTGACGGCACCTCAGCGGCGGCCGCTGTCACATCACTACTATCGACCTCCGGCTCGCTGTCTGTAGTGTCAATATCGGCCTCATCCGTGTCCACATCGGCCTCATCTATGTCATCTGCGGTGGCTATCGTCTTAGGATTTTCTCCTGGCAGGCCTAACGTGTCAGGCTCCCAAATACCCACAACTTGTAAATGCAGGCTGCTATCTTCCGGGTGCTCTTCAGAATCTTCGGTCGCTTGCCGGGTCCGAGGGTACACCACCCAGAGATGAGCGGCTTCTAAGTCAATGTGTTTTTTGATTAAGCTGGTCACCCGGCCCAGCAGCACAGCGTCAATGTGGCTGCCATCTTCAGCCACGATAGTGCCGCGATTGAGCTGTTCCTCTACCGGTTGATAGACCCCTCTGACTAAGCCAATCGCCCGATATTGCATCGGCTCACTGGGGGGTGAAATTGGGTGATTAGCCAATTTTTGAGGGGCTGGAGCCGGTTCAGATGGTTCAAGAGTCGATGCCGGGGCGACCACTGGGTCGGGCTTCGACTCAGGCGCTGCTGGAGCAGGCTGCGGCTTTGTGTCTGACGGAGCAGCCGCATCAGGCCGGGGTGGGGGCTTACGCAGAGAAGGCCGCTGAGGTGGGGCATTCAAGGGTTTGCCTGATTTCTGGGATGCTGCTTTTGGGGGAATATTCTCCGCGGCACTCATGGGTCTTCGGATCCTCCTGAACCTGAACACTCCCACCGGGATAGATTGACCGGGTGGGGGTTATTCACTCAAGGTTAGCACTGCAGTTTATATCCCGCGAGCTCATTCCCGACCGGTTGTCTGTTGCGGTGGAAGATGGCTATTGAAGCCAATATCTTAATAATTGTTTCCTGTGGAGTCAGCCACAAATCCGTACTCTTTTTTAGCTTGAGTGAGAGATTTGTCATTTCTTCATCGTTTTTTTGTGGGTAGAGCAAACTTTGATTAACAGACGAAGGCGTTAAGATGAGCAGGTTGAATTCGGAATCTCGCTTGTGGCTGTGAAGCGCAACCGTTGGTTGGTCATCAGTGTTTTAGTTGTCGCTGTGGGGGCCTTTTTGGCGCTGTCAGTATTACCCTTTTTTACCTCGGGTAATCCTTCATCTACGGCGACCGCCCCTGGCAACAGCCCCACCAATAGCAATGATCCTCAGGCTGAGCTTGAGGCGCGAGCTCGGGGCTATGAACTGGTGCTGGAGCGCGAGCCCGATAATCAAACTGCGATCGAGGGCTTGGTAGATGCGCGGATTCAACTAGGAGATTTAGCCGGGGTGATCGCTCCGCTAGAGAAATTAGCCGAGCTGAATCCCAATACGCCGGAATATCGAATCTTGTTAGGGCAAGCCAAGCAAAGCACGGGTGATTTGGCGGGGGCGGCTGACGAGTACCGTACCGTGTTGACTCAGAACCCTGGCGATATGAATGCGTTGCAAGGGCTCTCAGCACTTTTACTACAGCAAGAACGCCCCCAAGCCGCCATTGGCTTGCTGCAAGATACCCTGCAGTCAGCCCCCCAGGCGAACGAGGTAACCCCTGGAGCCATTGATGTCAGCTCTGTACAGCTTTTATTGGCTCAGGTATATGTCGAAGAAGACAATATTGATGAAGCGTTGCGGGTTTATGACGATGCGATCGAGGCAGCTGAAGATGACTTTCGTCCTGTGTTGGCAAAAGCTCTAGTAATGAGAGATGCGGGGCGTGAGCCCGATGCTGTCATTCTGTTTCAACAGGCGGAAGAATTGGCCCCCGATCAGTTCAAAGACCAGGTCCGACAGTTGGCCGTAGGTGAAGACACCCCGCCTACTGCTGGCGTAGAGGAGGAGGCGTTGACGCCTGACGAGCCGGCAGCCGATGCCGACACCTCAGAGGAGACTGAATCTGACGGTGAGTTCATTGAGTAATCATTAGATCTCTGGCACGAATAAATTAGGACTCACGCAGTCGCATCCGATTTGGGCCCCGACATCTCCAATACGGGAGAAATCGGATGCAACATCCCCCAGATGGGGGGGTATGTGTTTAGCGTCCAGCTACTGCCGATCCCCCTCAATCCCCCTTCAAAAGGGGGACTTCCAAACCTATGAGATATTAGCTCCCTTTTTAAGGGGGCGGCGACAGCGGGGGATTCTACGGCACGCTAAACAAATACGATGGGGAATGTTGCAAGCGGGCTTTTGCATAAGTCCTACAGTCCTGTTGAGTGCTCCGTCACCGAAACATCCCGAAGCCCACTACTAAGGGTCAATAAAAACCCCTAGCCCGTTATGCACTCGACCGACCGTACTGCCATGGCGATTAATGATAGTGCCCCCCAAATACAAGCTAGAGGAGTTGCCGCCATCGAGATTGAGAGCGTCGATCGCGCCCAATTGCCGCATGATTTGGGCCGTTTCACGCAACGTTGGTCCCCGACCGCCGGGACTAAAGTGGATGGCCACCAGCATCAGATGGCCGTCTGAGGTCACTCCGATCGCACTACGAGGAGCGGCTTGGGCGGCAAAGGCATCGCTAAAGCCCTCAGCTTTGGCATCAGCGATAATCTGACCGTTTTGGACCAAGATGGGGCCACCTCCAATCGCTGTTGAGAAATTGGCAAAACTGGGTGGACGCAAATCGGGAGTCAGCGCGACCGTCATCCCAACGGGTAAGGCTGGGGCCGCCGAATTGAAGGAGCGCAACACCAGTAAATATCCCTGAGGTGGAACGGCATAGGCTCCAGTCCCTGCTGCACTGGCCGAAGTTTGTTGAACCACGCGATTGCCAGTCACCGTGATGATTTGTTCACCGTCAGTAATCGGCGTGTAAGCGCGGCCCCAAATACTGGTATAGAGACCAATGCCCGCCTGCACATAACCGCTGTTAATGTGATTGACGGTGAATGAGTTGCCCTGCTGCGTAGTCAGGGTGTGAGTCAGGGCCAGGCGACTGAGGGCAAACTGCCGCTGCGGATTCCAGGCGATCGCCCCCCGCCCCAAAATCGGGCCAGAGATCCACTGCTCACCACGACGAATTGCCCCTAATGGCAACTGGTTATTGCGATTAAAAAATCCGGCATTAATCGCGACATAGGCTTGATTGGTCGCGGCCATGGTTTTGAGGGGGGTGATGCCTGGCAGTTGGTGAGCATTGCCCCAAATCGGCTCCAGACGAGTCTCGTCGCTGAGACGCAACCAGATTTGATGCACGGGAAACTGGCGATCGCCCACGCTCAGGTATTGCTGCTTCCATAAAACACCAGGAGCCCAGCGAATCTCGCGGGGGACAACATCGACCTGGCTGACATCAATCACCACTCGGTGAGGATTCGACAAACTCCAGACCCGGGGCCGCGAGGTTTCATCAAAAGTGCCCCGAATTTGCATCTGGCCGCTACCGATGTTTACAGACACAGCGTTTAGTTCATTGCCGTCGCCAGTTGTCAGCAGGGCTGGCTCGAAACTATCACCAGGCGTCGCCTGCAACGTCAATGTAAAGGCGGTAGCATCTTCGTCAAAGCTCCATACTACGGGGCGATCAACCTCTAGCACTAGGCGATCGCCCCAAGCTTGCCGGCCTCGTCGCCCCGCCGTCACCGTGCCGACGGGAGCCTGAATGCGTAGATTTGTCCCGTTAGGCGTCAATTGCCAACCCCGCTGCGTAGCCCAGGTCGTGACGTCTAAAAAGCGATAGCCGTTGCTAAACCACGTGGGCAAAACATCAGCTTCGTCAGCAAACCATAGGACCGGTTGCTGATCCGCCGTTGCACTATTTTGCAAATCTAAGCCCAGGCGGGTCATCAGGGGCAGGTCAGCCATGCCCAGGCGATCGCCGCGCTGCTCCCAGGGAATGGGGACGGTCGTGTTGCCAACCGTTACCGTGGTGCCTTGAGCACTGACTGGCAGTTGCGCTGAGGGCATTGTGAGCCGGGGTGACTCCCGATCATCCGGTGTGGAGAGGGCGATCGCGGCGGGTTTAGCGCTGACAGCGATACCTATCGTTAAGCTGACAAGACCTAAGCCCGTCATCGAGCCCAGCCAAGACTTCAGCCATTGCCAAGACTTCACCATTTGCATGCGTACCTCCAACCAGCCATGCGTTTTCCCAGCGAGCATGCTCCGACTTAAGTATCAGCTCCATAGATGTCCCAATTTGCAACACATTGAATCTGCTCATCTCCAATCTAGATGCGGGGGTGCCAAGGCCGATCCCACCAGATTTCTAGAATTAATTGATGCCCGGTCCCAAAGGACCATCATTCAGATGCACTCGCGTAAGTTCTAAATTCTTCAAAAGCGTAATCGTTCGCACAGCAAACCGAAACGTCGCAACGCCATACTGCAATACTAGTCAATGCTTTTCGTGGATCCGCTATGTCATCAGGAAAGACTGCTGGTCGGTGGGGTCGATGGTTCTGTGTGATGCAGTGCAGCGGATGAGAGAAAGGTATAATCATCAACCCAGGTCATGTTGGACATAGATCCTTGATGACTTGTGGCGATTTGGCTAAGACTACTTTTGTCTGAGTACACACCGGCCAAGTTTGATGCTGATAGCAAAGCATTGCCAAATGCCTTGCTGATTGCCAACATTTAATCAGGAACTCCTGATTTCAGACCACCATCAAATAGTTGCTAGAAGGGCCTTAACCTATAAAAGATTCTAGCTGCTTTTGAGTGAGTACACCCAACACCTGCCGCGGCAGGTGAATTTAGAGTCGCTGGGGGGCGACTGTTTGCGTTGATATCTCATCTTTCATAAGAGCCGTCTCATGGAAAATACACCGTTGTTGAATCTAAACCAGTCCAGTCAGTATCAAATCGATAGCATACGCCAGTGGGGGCCTCGCGCCATTGTTGAAGAACGAGACGCCTGTGGCGTAGGTTTTGTGGCTGATCAACAGGGGCGGGCGAGCTTTCGATTGGTGCAGCAGGCGTTAAATGCCTTGGGCTGTATGGAACATCGGGGCGGCTGTTGTGCAGATCGAGATTCTGGTGATGGGGCTGGGGTGATGACCACGACACCCTGGGCGTTGCTGCAAACCTGGGCGCAAGCATCCGGTCTCGACGTAACGCTAGACTCCAAGAATACTGGGGTGGCTATGGTCTTTTTGCCGCTGCAGGCCGAGGCTGCGGCGATCGCCCGTGAGATTTTTGTGACCGCTGCTAAAGCCGAAGGCTTTACGGTTTTGGGCTGGCGAGAGGTCCCTGTTAAGCCCGATGTGTTGGGCACTTTGGCCAAACAAAACCAACCCCGCATTGAGCAGCTCTTAGTGCAGTGTGACCACGCCAGCGGTGATGAGTTAGAACGCGAACTGTATCGTCTGCGCCGCCGCATCTACCAGGCTCAAGTAAGTTGGCGTGGCGATGCCGCGATCGCTCAACGCCTCCAAGAAACCTACGTTTGTTCTTTTTCCTCTCGTACCATCGTCTACAAAGGCATGGTGCGCTCCGAGGTCCTCAGCCAGTTCTATCTAGATTTACAGAATCCAGATTATGTCAGCTCCTTCGCAATTTACCACCGTCGCTTTAGCACCAATACCATGCCCAAGTGGCCGCTGGCGCACCCCATGCGTCTTGTCGGCCACAACGGCGAAATCAACACCTTAGTGGGCAACATCAACTGGATGAAAGCGCGGGAAGCTGATCTCACGCATCCCCTCTGGAAAGGCCACATTGAAGAATTGCTGCCCGTTGTCAATATGGACAACAGTGACTCAGCCAACCTCGACGGCGTGATGGAGCTACTGGTGCGCTCTGGACGAACACCGTTAGAAGCGCTGATGCTTATGGTGCCCGAAGCCTATCATAATCAACCCGAGCTTGAGCAGTATCCTGAAATCACCGACTTCTACGACTTCTACAGCGGCTTGCAAGAACCTTGGGATGGTCCGGCACTGATTGCGTTTGGTAATGGCAAGCAGGTGGCGGCAGCCCTAGACCGCAATGGTTTGCGACCAGCTCGCTACATCATCACGTCCGATGGTTTGATCATTGTGTCTTCAGAGGCAGGCGTTGTCGATGTGCCCGTCGAGAGCATCGTCGAGAAAGGTCGTCTCGGTCCAGGGCAGATGATTGCAGTCGACTTTGAGACCCACGAAATTCTCAAGAACTGGGATATCAAACGGCGAATTGCCGCTCAGCAGCCCTACGGTGAGTGGCTGGCTCAATACCGCAAATCCATTCAACCACAGCTATTTGCCGGCGCTACGACGCTGGCAAAGGAAACGCTCTTACAGCAGCAAACGGCCTTTGGCTACACTGCTGAAGATGTCGGCATGATCATCCAAGACATGGCCGGTCAGGGCAAAGAGCCAACCTTTTGCATGGGTGATGACATTCCTCTGGCGGTGCTCTCGACCAAAGCGCACCTGCTGTACAACTACTTTTTGCAGCGGTTTGCCCAAGTGACTAATCCACCTATTGACCCGCTGCGGGAGCGGTTGGTGATGTCTTTGGAAACTCAGTTGGGTAAACGGGGCAACCTGCTGGAAGAGCATGCTGAATATGCTCGTCTCCTGAAACTCGAATCGCCAATTCTGAATGAGATTGAGCTGGCGCAAGTACGAGTGGCGGGCTTTCAAACAGCAACGGTGTCTACCCTCTACGCTGTGAGCAGCGGCCCAGATGGTTTACAACAGGCCATTCAAGGCCTCTGTGATCGCGTCGCTGCTGCGGTGAAAGCAGGCAGTGAAATCATTGTGCTCAGCGATCGCGTCGATGCCGAGGGCAATCCCTGTACGCTGGCCGTCGGGACGACTTACATTCCGCCACTGGTAGCTACCGGTGCGGTTCACCACCACCTAATTCGTCAGGGGCTACGCATGCAGGCATCCATCGTGGTGGATACGGCCCAGTGCTGGAGCACCCATCACTTTGCCTGCTTGATTGGTTACGGCGCGAGTGCCGTCTGTCCTTACTTAGCGTTGGAATCGGTGCGTCACTGGTGGCACGACAGCCGCACCCAAAAGCTGATAGAGACGGGTCGTATCGAGCCCGTGACCCTCAACGGAGCCCAGGCCAATTACCGAAAAGCCGTCGAAAATGGCTTGCTGAAAATCCTTTCCAAAATGGGTATTTCCCTGATTACGAGCTATCAGGGCGCGCAGATTTTTGAAGCAGTGGGCATCGGTACTGATTTGCTAGAGACGGCCTTCCGAGGCACAACCTCGCGTCTGGGTGGGTTGACCTTGACCGATTTAGCGGAGGAAACCAACGTCTTCCACCAAAAGGCATTCCCAGAAATTGGCCGCAAGCGTTTGGAAAACATGGGTTTTATTAAGGCGATGCCCAAGGGCGAATACCACGTGAATACCCCAGCCTTGACCAAAACGCTGCACAAAGCGTTGGCATCGCAACAGTATGACCATTACGAAGTCTACAAGATGCAGCTAGAAGGCCGGACTCCCACCGCGCTACGGGATTTGCTGGATCTGCAGGGCGATCGCGCTCCCATCCCGATTGACGAAGTCGAACCCATTGCCAGCATTATGCAGCGGTTCTGTACGGGGGGGATGTCCTTGGGAGCCCTGTCCCAAGAGGCGCACGAAGTGTTAGCGATCGCCATGAACCGGATCGGCGGCAAGTCAAACTCTGGGGAAGGCGGCGAAGATCCCAAACGTTTCGAAGTGTTGAGCAATGTGGATGCGGAAGGCCGCTCAGAGCAGTTTCCTAACTTAAAAGGACTGCGGAATGGCGACACTGCCAGCTCTGCCATCAAGCAGGTGGCCTCGGGTCGTTTTGGGGTGACTCCGGAATACTTGATGCACGCCAAGCAAATTGAAATCAAGATGGCACAGGGGGCAAAACCGGGTGAAGGGGGACAGTTGCCAGGGAAAAAGGTGAGTCCTTACATTGCGATGTTGCGGCGCTCCAAGCCTGGCGTTTCTCTGATTTCGCCCCCACCCCACCACGACATCTACTCCATTGAAGATTTGGCGCAGCTAATCTTTGACCTGCACCAAATCAACCCCAAAGCAGGTGTCTCAGTGAAGCTGGTGGCAGAAATCGGCATCGGCACCATTGCCGCAGGTGTGGCCAAGGCCAACGCCGACGTGATTCAGATTTCTGGTCACGATGGCGGCACCGGGGCCTCCCCTCTCAGCTCAATCAAACACGCGGGCTTGCCTTGGGAACTGGGTCTAACTGAAGTCCACAAGGTCTTGATGGCCAATCAACTGCGCGATCGCGTCTTGCTCCGGGTTGATGGCGGCCTAAAAACCGGTTGGGATGTGATCATGGGCGCGCTGATGGGCGCTGAAGAATACGGCTTTGGCTCGATCGCGATGATTGCTGAAGGCTGTATTATGGCTCGCGTCTGCCATACCAATAATTGCCCCGTCGGCGTCGCCACCCAAAAAGCAGAACTGCGGAAGCGTTTCATCGGCCTGCCTGAACATGTGGTCAACTTCTTCTACTTTGTTGCCGAAGAGGTGCGATCGCTGCTAGCTCGCTTGGGCTTTCGCTCCTTGAATGAGATTATTGGTCGCGCTGACCTCCTGCAACCCCGCGCAGGCATCCAGCTAGCCAAGACTGATTCTCTGACGTTAGCAACGCTGTTAGACCTGCCGGATGTGTCGGTTGATCGCGCCTGGCTGGCCCATGGTGACATTCACAGCAACGGCTCGGTACTTGATGACAAGATGTTGGCCGATGTTGATATCCAAGCAGCGATCGCCAACCAGAGCACCGTGCAAAAAACCTTCAAGGTCATCAACACCGATCGGACCGTGGGGGCAAGAGTATCTGGGGCGATCGCTCAGCAGTACGGCAACAGCGGCTTTGAAGGCCAGCTCGACCTCACCTTTGAAGGTAGCGTTGGCCAAAGCTTTGGTGCATTTAATCTACCCGGCATGACCCTAACGCTAATTGGGGAAGCCAATGACTATGTGGGCAAAGGCATGCATGGTGGCGAAATCGTCATCATGCCGTTCCCAGGGGTCACCTACGATCCGTCAAAGAATGTGATTCTCGGCAATACCTGTCTGTATGGCTCCACCGGCGGCACCCTTTACGCTCAGGGCATTGCTGGCGAGCGCTTCGCCGTCCGCAACTCTAAGGGACAAGCAGTTATCGAAGGAGCTGGGGACCACTGCTGCGAATACATGACTGGCGGTGTCGTCGTCGTGCTCGGTCACGTCGGTCGTAACGTTGGGGCAGGCATGACCGGTGGCCTTGCTTACATCTTGGATGAGGAGGGCAACTTCCCGACTCGCGTCAACCCTGAAATTGTCAAGGTGCAGCGGGTTATCACCGAAGCCGGGGCTCAGCATCTCAAATCCATGGTTGAGGCCCACGCCGAGCGCACGGCCAGCGCCAAAGCGGTCAAAATTTTGGCTGACTGGGAGACCTATCTACCGAAGTTTTGGCAAGTCGTGCCGCCGTCTGAAGCCGACACTCCCTTAGCTAATCCCGAGGTCACGGCTGCAGACAAAGTCCTCAGCTCGGTCTAACTTTCTTCATCGCTCAATGATTACAGGCTCACGTTTAATTTTTAATAGCGTGAGCCTTTTACTTTCAGCAAAGAAAGCAATAAATCTGCTTCAGAATATTTATTTCATCATTCAATGCGAAGGAAGTCGATTCGGGTTTTGGTTGCAACAGGCAAACTCTTGTTGGGAATATACGCTTGCGTATTTTATTCAATGCTTGCCAGAGATTTCGGCAAACTGGATTAATCATTACTGAAGGTTATCCACTCATTGGTGGATACAGTTATGTGGTCTTTGGCGCTGGATTCAAATCCGGTAGGCATCGGCTTTGGAGGAATCGCGATTCGACTGAATCTATCAAACTTGGCTATCATCTCCAAAGCCTCTATTTTGATGACCGCTACATTGCTGGAGAGGTAATTGAATGGCCACATTATCAGGACCGTCCCTACGGGAATAAGCATTCATATTTCATTCTAGACACGGAAACGGGTGAATATATTTCTGGCCTAACCACAGCTGCTTTCAAAGCTGAGTTAGTGAGACAAGGATTACCAGAGAATATTCAGTTATCGATGCGTCGCGATCGCAATTGGCTCAAAAAGCAGCGCTCTGGAATTTGAAGCCAGCATCATCAAGAGAGGAATGAAACAATGAGAGCTGAGCGAAGTCGAAGCCTAGACGGATGAATATCTATGATTTTTTAATTACTGTACAAGTCATACGATTTTAGTCTTGAAATAAAAGTTCAGCGAGTTCTAGAGCAGCTTCTGGGTAAAGCGAACCCCCATGAAAAGCTATGTGGGACATTTCAAGATTAAATTCGGATCACGATTTCTACTCCTTGATTGTTTGCACATCCCGCAGATATTCTAACCTTGACGACCAAAATTTTTTCGTTGCTATAACTAAGTCCTTATGGACAAGGGTATTAATCGAGTAAAACCATGAGCACTTGGATCAAGCAGACGAGCAAAGCGATTTACCTGATGCAGGGTAATCAATGGATCTCTCGCGTCACCAAACGCCCATCCCAAACGAAACCCGACGAACAATTGTTGAACATTGAGTCGTGTCGCGAGTGGTTTCTACGTGAAGATCGCCCCAGAGCCATGACCGTTTCCTGGGGCGATGAATCAGAACCAGAGAAAAAGCCAGCACCGCCACAGCCCAAGTACTGGTTTCAGACAAGCAGATATTGGCCACACAGGGGGCGCTAATTCTCTTCGGCGTTGGGTTAATTCCTCAATCAGGACGGATATCTGGGATAACTGTTTGCGGGCAGAACCTGATCACAGCATGAAACTCATCAACATTAGTGGATTCAATCTGCAGGGCGGTATAAGTTACGTTGTCGCCTAGCTCCTGAAAGTGCTTGACGTAATGCTTGTCAATGGTTCGACAAGTCATACGGGTTTAGCTTTGAAATGTCCCATCTCCAAAGTAATGTCTTTAAAGCTGAGTTGGCAAGACAAGAATTGCCAGAGAATATTCAGTTATCGAAGCGTCGCGATCGCAATTGGCTCAAAAAGCAACGTTCTAGCATTTGAAATCTGCAGCATCAAGAGTGGCGTTCAGACAGTAAAGTTCAGATTGAGAAGTGAAACTCTGAAATGGCTGATTAGCCGGACAAATAGCCGAAAACACACTCCACAATTGCGGCCTTTCAGAAATGCGATTACCAGGCTTGTTTGTTTAACTATCGACACATTCATAGCCAATTGCCTAGTAATACAAAAGCGGACCAATAAAAGGGATGACTGTATTGCGATTGGTTCAATAAAGCCAGTTGTGCCTGTCGAATCGCTTCTGCCTTAGGAAGATCCGAACTTCCCAACTGCTGATAAAATTCGCCCATCAAATCAGACGTCGCCTGGTCACTCACCTGCCAAAGACTGGCCAGGGTACTGCGCGCACCAGAGCGAATAGCAATTCCGGCTAACCCTAGCACAGACAACTCATCGCCTTTGGCCGTTTCGCAGGCACTTAATACGAGGAGTTCAATCGGTTGCTCGCGGCTCAACTCACTCGTCAGCAAAATATTGCTAAAGCGAATGGCATCTAAAGCATCGTCCCAAGTTAAGACAAAGGTGTTGTCCAACGTATCGCCAAACTGACCATGGGTCGCCAGATGCACAATGGGTGCGGGTACGGTGCCGACATTGGCCTTAAAGCTTTCAACATTAAAAGCTTCGTCAAGCAGCACCGTACTGGGAAAAAGTTGTTCAATGGTTTTAACTTCGTCAGCGACAAAGGGTAAAGGCGAAAACTGGTCTGCCCTGACGGATTCTCCTTGCTGCGATAAGCCAGCTAAAATCACGCTCAGCTCTTTGCGAGGCAGGGGCTCTGGATTGACTAGGCGGAGTCCCGGAGTGGCGGCGATCGCATATTTTTCGATTAAATATTGCTCGCCGTCATACAACACCGACATCGGAATGCTGCGGAGGCTGTCATCCAACACAAACACCAGCGTTTGCACATCACTGTCAGCCAAGGCTTGCTCAGCCGGACGAATGAGCAAATCGTAGAGCTGTTGAGCGACGGGCAATATTTGAATCTGATCAGCCGGTCGATTTTCCAGTTCCCCTTCAGCCACGAAAATACCAATTCCCCTAGCTGTCGTTGTTGCATCTGACAACGGGTTAAGTAAGCCACGCTGCAAAGTGGTTACGGCTTGCGTGACCTCTAAGGGCGTGACGGGAACGTTGAAGTTCTGATACGAGCGATCAGGCAAACTCAGCACAACATCAATGCGATCGGGCAGCAAAATGGGATATAAGACTGCAGCTTGGTTATCCAGGGCATCAATCTCAACCGTGTCCCCGCTGAGACAGGCCTCTCGGAAAAAGTTATCGAGTTCTGCCAACTGGAGCAGTTCAATCACTTCTCGCGCTTGTCTGAGATTTTCATCCGAGTCAGTGTCTGGACTTTCGGTCAACAGCAACGTGGCGAGTTCACGATATATCGGCTCAATCGACTGTTGGAATGAGTATTGCGCCTCAGAACTCACCGACACGACATCTTCTCGCAGTGTTTGCAACGTCGCTACCGATGCTCGATAGGCTGCGATCGCGCGTTGGCGATCGCCCATAGCCAGTTCAATGCGCCCAAGTTGCGCTTGCAAATCATAGGCCACTTGCCCGAGGCCATAGCTCTGCGCCAGCACCAAACCTTGTTGCGTCAACTGGGAAGCATTTTCCCAATCTTCGATCTGCTCATACAGCGCTCCCAAGCGGCCTAAAATCGTCGCCTCGGCCTGCACATCGCCTAAAGCGCGGGCAGTTTGGCGCAATTCTTGCAACTCACCGGCAACTGCCACCAAGGGTGGAAAGTGTTTGTCAATGGTGTACCAGAGAGGATTGTCGACCAACGACTGGGAAAAGCTATCCGTCGTACTACGACGCAGTTGATTGAGGTCAGTGGCAAACACATCTCGCACAAAAATGTACCAATCAGTCGTTGGCACAGAATTCGTATCGGCCAGGGTTGCGGCGATCGCCTGCCGAATTGCCTGAACAGCCTGCAATAGGTCAATCCGTGCGTACACCCCAGAGCGATCGTTAGGCAGCCCCGCCTGACTCTCCCATAATGCCAGCGCTTGATCGTAAGCCGATCGCCACTGCTGAGCATCAATCCAGAGGTGCAGTTGGCCGAGCTGGGCCTGAAACTGGGGCAAAGCACTGACAGCGGCTCTCTCTGCAGCTTGGTAGTAAGCGAAAGCCGCGCCCAGACCATCACCAGAACTTTGCAAGCGAGCTAAATCGCCCAGTTTGCGGTTGGTGATGCTAATTTCATCCAACAGATTTAACTGTTGTGCTAATTCCAAGCTTTTTTGTAACTGGCTTTCTGCTCCCGTCAGATTGCCGGTCAGTCGGTAGGCATCCCCGAGGCTGCGATCCGCCTGCAGGGTAATTAGGGCAGGTGGCTGCGTTTCCAAAATGGCCACCAAGGTTTCTAGCAAATCAATACTGCGACGATAAAAGCCCGCAGCTTGCAAAGCCTGAGCCTGTTTAAGTCGAGCTTGTTGAGCGGGTTCCAAATTGCCACTGGCATCATAGGCGGCAACGGCATCCGCCCACGCGATCACCGCCGTTTCGGGTTGTCCTTGGTTTAATGCGAGTCGAGCCGCCACATCATGCACCTGCGCCGTCACGGCTAGCGTGTCGACCGTTTTCGACTCCAGCGCCAGCACCCGATCGCGCGCCTGTTGAATCGATTGAGCCGCAGCTTCCCAGTTTTCTGCTTGTTGATAGGCCAGGGAAGCATTGGCTAGCAGGGCGGCCTGTTGCAGGGGACTATCCGCCGCCATGGCTGCTTGTTCAAATAAATTTGCGGCTGCTGCATAGTTAGTGGCTTCATATTGCGTCCGCGCCTGAGCCGCTAAACTTGCTTGCGCAACGGACTGAGTCTGGGCCTGAGCAGCGCCGCCCCAATTTCCTGGTTGATGCCACAGCGGGGTCCAGGCAACACACAGCCAGACACTGACTCCTAGCATGAGCCACCACCGGCGAGCCCGCCGTGATCGCCGCCCTTTGGGGATTGCGCGGGACAACATTCGCCAAAATCGAACGTGCCATGGTGCTGAGTTAGGACGCTGCATAAGCACCTCTATGGTCTAGAACGTCGGTTGAAAAACGACCGAAAAATATAAGCCATTTTCTTGAGCTGATTCACCAATTAAATCAAGTCGATTGATCGGAATGCCCCAGTCAACTCTCGCTGTGAGGTTAGGTTGCTGCCACAGCAAACCCAAGCCAAATGAAGCCAGGATGCTTTCATCCGGTTGAGGACCTTCTGTATTCCAGCCGCCCCCAACATCAACAAACGGGGTCAGCTGCAGCAACTGTCGCTGCGTCGGGTTGGAATAAAGGGGATACCGCAATTCCACCGTCGCTAGCAAACCGTTATCGGTGAGCAGTCGATCTTGACGATATCCTCTTGGTCCAAAAGCTCCTCCTAGACGAATCTGCTCCACCGGGACTAGGGAATCACTGGCCAATTGCACCTCGCCTCGGGTGATGAGCAAGGTCTCCGGTGCCAATAACGTGACCCATTGCCCCTGCGTCCGAAACGAGAAGAATTGGTTGTCTGGATTAGGGTTGGAAATGTCCCCAGCCGCATCTCTGAGCGGCTCGCCAAGTATCGTCCCGCCGAAAAAGTCGCCAAGTCCGATACTGAACTGCGATCGCAAGGCTAGGACATTGCGCTCATCTTGCTGGGTGTAATCGTAAAAAAATCGCAATGCTGACACGGTCGTCTCCCCGTCATCATCGGCACCCAGCGCCGGAAAAGGCACCGATTCGCCCAACAAATCGCCTAAAAAAGAAGCCTTGCTTTGCTGGCGCGTATAAATCACCCCAATCGCTTCTTCTAGATTCGGTGTTCTTCGCAAGGGTTGTCGCCAGGTTGCCTCTACAAAAAACTGCTCCGATTCGATGTCTAAGATCTCGAGTCCATCCTCAATAACTTCGCCCCTAGTAGCCCCTACCGTAAAGTCAAAGGTGCCATTGCGCGGATTCACAAAAGTCCGATACCCCACTTGCAGCGACTGACTGCCATCGCTGCGACCCACCACCAACTGAGCCTGCTCTCCAAGCCCCAGCACATTGTTATCTCGCAGCCCCACAATTTGCTGAAAGGTGCCGACACTCGGACTCCGAAAGTTATTCAGCTCTAAGCTGAAAGTCCTGCTCTTAGATTCTTCTATCGTGACTGTTAACAAACTCGTGCCGGGCCTCGGTCCAGCCGATAGCTCCGAAGAAACCCGCCGCACTAGCGGATCTAACTGTAAGATTTGCAGCCCTTCTAACAACCGATTCACATTCAACGGGGCTTCGGTGTAGGGCTCTAGTCGGCTGCTGATATAAACCGGCTTTAGATCTGCAGTGCCCTCAACCACCAAATCTTCTAGCCTCCCTTCTACCACCTGTATCGTGACGACGCCATCCGTCAACGCCTGAGGCGGAATAATCGCCACTGAAGTGATGTATCCAGCGTCGGCATATAGGGTCGTTATCTCCGATCTCACTTCAAACAGTTCGTCAAACGTGATTGGCCGATTGGTATAAGGAGCCGTCACCGCAGCCAGCTCCTCTTCGCTAAACGCACTGCTACCACTCACCACAAACTGCTCGACCACAACAGTTTCTGGGACTTCACCCGGCACCGGCACCGGTAATTCAGGTGTTACTTGATCAGGAATCTCCAATTCCGCAGGCGGCGGCAGGGGTGCTGGCAATTCAAACTCTGGCGGTCGCTGAGAAGGTGGCAGCGTTTCTTGCGGCAAAATCACCTGAGCGAGCTGCAGCGGCTCTTCTGCAATAGCCTGAGAATCTACCGTCGAAGATGGGGCATTGGATACAGCCACAGCAGAAATGGGTACTGAGCTGGGCAAAAGTGCCCCGATCACGATCGCCCAGCTCAATTTAGAAGACATCATCACACCCCGGTACTACCCAAAAGAGTCCTGTCGGCGTTGCTGTGTCAGCAGACGCCGTCAAAACGACCGCACCATCCTCGCCATAACGCCATCCTTGGGCCTCTATCAAGGTTTCTGAGCTGGCAGCATCCACCACATTATCTTGAGGCGCGACTGCGATCGGAGCAGCCGCATCCGACTCAGAAGCCTCACTATCCGGCAGCTCTATCAGACTGGGAACGCCGCCCGCATCGCTAATTTGGTCCCCCGGAGCAGGCGGTAACCCACCCCGTCCTGTAACCACTAATTCACCAATCTCCTCAGCAGCTGTCAAGTTCCCAGCGGCACAACCCTGCGCAATCAAACTCGACGCATCCACTAAATTAGTCGGCAACGTCACCTGTTCCTGCACCGGGTTCACATCCTGAACACCTGAACGAAAGCCAACTTCTCCTTCAACTGCACCAAACGTAGTGATGTCGTTAGAGTCGGTAAAATCCTGATCTCGCTCAGCGATATTAGACAAAAGAGGGGCACTCAAAAAAGTAATAATACCCCCATCTCCTCCGTTCCTTCCTACCGCACGAATGTTGCTATCTCTAGAAGGCGTAGCATAAATAATACCCGGCACTTCCAGGAGAATGTTGCCACCCCTACCATCAATATTTTGTGAATCAGTCGTCACATTACTGTCATTGGCAAGGACCAAAAAATTAGCCCCTAGCGCAATATTTCCACCTTCGGATGCGGAAACAGTTTCCGCTCTAATTGACGAGTTATCATTTAATATAATTACGTCAGAGACCGTGAGAATATTTCCAGCAGTGCCCAGTGCGCCCTCATTATCAACTGTAATATTCGAGCTTTCTAGGATTAGCGAATCGTTGCTTACGATAAATATGTCTCCACCTTCACCCTGATTCACCTCGGCACTGATTTCACTATCGTTTACAAGATTTATAAGGCTTGCAGAAACGTCAATATTACCAGCATTACCAATCCCTTCATTAGCAACTGTAATACTAGAGTTATCGAGCAGTATGCTCGTCGCTTCGAGAAAGACTGCACCCTCAAACGCGCTATTGTCTACCGTAGTATTCGCATCTTCAGAAATAAAACTTCCCAGATCGCTATCTCGCAGTGCGATCGTTCCATCGGCAAAGACCGCAACGATCCCTGAAGTGCCATCAGAAAAAATGGAAGATGAAACAACTCCTCCATTGTCAAGAATCAGATCTCCAACCTCTAAGACAATTGCTCCCGCCGTACTTGGGATAGAAGTTCCTGAACCGACAGAACTAAAAATTCCTGGACTGAATTCTTCGTTACCGTTGGTAATATTTACAGCCTCAGCAAACACCCCAATCCACCCTGCTGTCCCCCCTGATGAAAACAGAACACCATTCCTCTCAGCTTCTCCTCTAACGGCTGTTTGTAAAGAAGAAATATTGTCAAGATTCAATGTGCCCGTGTCAACAACAATATTGAAAGCATTGAAGGAATTTGTCAGTTCAGAAAGGAGAGTACCATCAGGG
>ERZ1740058.685-NODE-685-length-22630-cov-7.609037_pt1 | contig 22630 bp, 19 predicted proteins | sample MGYA00581745_ERZ1740058 | MGnify/ENA primary metagenome ERZ1740058 (study PRJEB43018, sample SAMN04849742) | marine metagenome | isolation source: floating plastic debris | place: Pacific Ocean | collected 2008-08-30 | study: EMG produced TPA metagenomics assembly... | reverse complement strand
CTCATCGGCGGTGGCCCGAGCACCGGAACGGGTATGCTGGCAGCCGTGATCGCCCTCGCGGCCGTGCTGTGCGGCAAGCTTGCGGTGGTTGAGCTCTATCGCCAGAACGACGGGGATCTGCAACTCGCCAACGAGTTCTCCCACGAGATCATGATGTCTTACATCGCCGACGAGCTGGCCGAGCAGTGGGAAGAAGACGGCTACGAGCTCGATTGGCCGGAGCTTCCAGAGAATCAGGCGTTCCCATGGCGGGAGGCGGACTATCCGGCCGACCTTTGGGCGACCGCGGAAGAGTGGTGGGCCGACACCCCCCGTGATCACCAGGACAAGGTTCGGGAAGGTTACCGCAAGCTCCATGAGTCGAATGTTGCGGACGCCGAGGACTTTTATACGAGCATCGAGAACGAGGGCATGTTCAGCGCCTTTGATGCGCTCTGGATGCTCCTCGCGGTTGGTTCGGCGTTCGGCCTCGGTCGTGGCGGTGCGGACGAGTAAGCTTCGCAGCTTCTTCTGCAGTAGCTACTAATGATCCAATCGACATCGGCTTATGGCCGATGTTTTGCTATGGTCGGTTCGATCCATAGCCATCCATCTCGTTCGTAGAGCCTGCCTTGTAGCGGGGCGTTCCGACCGACCGACTCAAGGTGCGCTTCGGCCATGCGTGATCCTTCAGGCCCCATGACCAGCGCGTAGCGAGCCTGGCCGGTTTCGTCCATCCATGACAACATCGGTGGGATGCCGCCGCGGATGCACAGAATGGCGCACGCCCGGTGACCGAGGCCATTGCCGGGCTTCATCGCGCCCAGATAGCACTTGGAGTCCAGGATCTCGCCGGTGATCTCGTGCTCGCCGAGTTCGCTTGCGGCTGGGCGCGCAGCGTTTGAAGCTCTATCCACACGCTCGGCGGACTGGACCTCGAGCATCCGCATCCCGTGCCGCTCGAGCGGGTAGCCGGTCACGCTCGCGTTCAAGCCGACGATGCTCGTGACGTTCTCGGGTGGGCCGACCTTCCCCACGCCGACTAGGAGCACGCCCACCGAACCATCGTCGGGAAGCAGCATCGGGTACGGCTCAGCAACGATCATGCCGGAAACCGTTTCGGTTGCGGAGAGATCCCAGACGCCGGTGCCAGGATCTCGCTGCCCCAAGGCTGCACCGGCGGCGGTGCCGAGCAGCAAGCCGCCGAACGCGCCGATCGCCGCGAGTACGAGCGTGATCAGCGTGGCCGGCAGTGGCCGGTAGATCACGTAGATGCCTTCGCTCTTGCTTATCACTCGCCCTCCTTGGGGATGGTGATCGGTGGCATCGGCGTGCCCGCCGGTTTCGGCGTCGGATCGACCTCCACCCGCCCGCCACGGATGCGTAGCTCGTAGGTCGGGATCTTCTCGGTGTAAGGCGGTGGGCTCTGGCCACTGGACGTGTCGTACTGATACCCATGCCAGGGGCAGGTCGCGCACCCGTCGATGATCTCGCCCTCGCCCAGCGGGCCGCCCTGGTGCGCGCACACGTTGCTCAGCGCCGTAAGCTCGTTGTCGTTTCGAAACACCGCCACGCGCTGGCCGCCGCCGATGCAGACCACGCGAGCGCGCTTGTCGGGGATGCTCATCGGGTCGCCGATATCCAGCCAGCCATCTTCGGTGGCCTCGTCGGAGGTGGCATCGAATCGCCACTCGCGCAGGCCCGCGGAGATGTGCAACACCCCGACTACGAGAGCGCCGGCGAGGAGCATCGACGGGTAGAGCATCGACTTCTCGCTGTGCAGCACCCCGAACACCACGTGCGCGACGACCAGCGCATACGCCCCGTACACGGCCATGTGCATCGCCTTCCAGAAACCATGCCCGAGGAACGCGAGCCAGAAGTCATGGCTGGTCGCGGCCATGACGAGCAAGATGAGCAATGCGAGGAAGCCGAAGAACTCGAAGCCCACGCCTCCATCCGGCCGGATGAGCACGGCTAGAACAGGGTTCTCAACACCGAAGCCACCATAGAAGCCGAACACAACGAATGCGTGCAATCCCGCGACAAGAAACACCGTCACGCCCAGATGCCGGCGGTTGGCGAGCATGAACGAGGTTCTGGGAAATAGCCGTGCGATCGGCCCGATTGCCAGCGTCACGTGCAGCAGCACGATGGCCAGCGTGCCGAGCGCCCGCATGATCAGGATGGGAGGCGAGATATCGTTTGGCGGTGGGTTCAACACCATGCTGACCAGCGAGAACACGCCGACGAAGAGAATGCATGCGGCGGCGAGCACGAGATCGTACACCACCTTGTGGCGCGTCCAACTCACCGCACGGTACCGTGCGCTCACGGCGTTGGCTCCGACTCAAGCGTCCCAAGACTGGGACCCGAAGGAGCGGGTTCTCGCTCCGCCACGATTGCCCAAACGAGCACGCCCAATACCGTTGCAAAAACGACCGGCCACGCGATCAGGTGCACACGTCGGTGGACGGGCTTCACGCCTGGCCTCCCGCGACCCAGCGTCGCAGCACCAGCGGCCACAGCACCATAACACCGGGGAACACCAGCAGCCGGAAGCCCCATGAGCCCGCGGCTGCGGCGGCGTCGAGCCGATTCACACCACGAAGCGCCATAGGCACGGCTACTACCGCACCGAGTGCGAGGTACCCGAAGATGGCGGTGATCAGCACCAGAACCATGCACGCATGGTACCGACCCAACGTGGACAGGCGAGCTATATTGCGCCATGGCACCAACCCGACGCGACGTGCTCTCGACCTCGCTGGCGATCCCCGCGATCCTGGCGTTCCCGAGCGTGGCCCTCTCCAAGACCCGTCGACAGGCCGCGCCTGGCGACGACCATCGCGGCCCCGTCGCGATCGCGAGTGCGAACGGAATCCCCGCCGTCGAGCGCGCGTTCGCGATGATGCATGAGGGCGCCGATCCGGCGGACGCTGCCGTTGCTGGTGTGACGATCGTTGAGAACGATCCCAATGACCTCAGCGTCGGATATGGCGGCCTGCCGAACGAAGAGGGCGTCATCCAGCTCGACGCCTCGGTCATGCACGGCCCGACGCACAAGAGCGGCGCGGTCGCGTGCATCGAGGGGATCAAGAACCCCGCCGCCGTGGCGCTGCTCGTGCTCAAGCGCACCGATCACTGCCTAATCGTCGGCGAGGGCGCGAAGCGGTTCGCGATGGCGAACGGCTTTAAAGAAGAAGACCTCATGACCGATCGCACACGACAGATCTGGATGCGATGGAATGCCAACCTGAACGATCGCGATGATTGGCTCGACGAAGACCAGATGGACTGGGACGCACGCGATCCGATGAATCGTGGTCGGGGCCCCATCGGCTCGAATGAGGCCGTCAACGAATTGGAGCGGCTCGCCGCCGATCACGACGTCCGGTGGCGCAACGGCGTGGCCTACACCACCGGCACGATCAACTGCTGCACGGTCGACGGCAGCGGCGATGTCGCGTCCTGCACGACCACGAGCGGGCTTTCGTGGAAGATCCCCGGCCGCGTGGGCGACTCGCCGATCACTGGTGCCGGGATGTACTGCGACAACGACGTTGGTGCGGCAGGCGCGACCGGCCGTGGTGAGGCTGTCATCCTCAACTGCGGCGGTTTCTCCATCGTGCGTGCGATGGAGCGCGGGCTCACGCCCACCGAGGCGTGCCTCGAGGTCGCTGGCGACATCGTCCGCCGAACCAAGGAGAAGCGTCTGCGTGGCGAAGACGGCCGCGTGAACTTCGACGTCAAGCTCTACGCAGCGCGCAAGGACGGCGCGTACGGCGGGGCGTCGATCCGGCCGGGCGGGCGATTCGCGGTGTGCGATGAGAACGGGGCACGGATCGAGGCGTGCCCGTCGGTGTACAACGCCTAGCCCCCGTTCGGCACTGCGGTACTACGCCACACCCGCCAATTCCGGTGCAACGCCCGCGGCATCTTCCAGAACCCGCTGCCACAGCGACTCCATCCGCGCAGCGCTTACAGGCACCGCGACGCCGAGCTCCTGGGCGAAGGTCGCCACGCGCAGTTCCTCACACATCCAGCGATACTCCGCTAGCGCCGGGCAGCGGTCCATGGCTTCCTGGGCGGCATCGCTTCCCAAACCGAGCACCCGCTGGCGGCGGACCTCGTGTTGGGCGATCTGCTGCATCGCGCGGTGGTCGCGGTCGATGCTCGAACCGCGGAGTTTGTCGAGCCGAAGCCGATCGGCGTCGAGGTACCGGACCATGCGAGCAAGCCACACCGGAGGCGTGCGGGACAAGAACCTGCCTGGCGTGAGTTGGGCGACGTGGCTGGCGACGTCGGCGAACGCGGGCCGCTGGGGCGGGGGGATGTCCGCCTCCGTGCGCGCACGCAGCCGAACCGCACGGGCGAGCAGCTCGTCGGCCAGCTTCACGGCACGGTCTGCTGCCGCGCCCAGATTCCCGATCCCATCCTCCACCGCGGCTTCCATCGCCTCGCTTGTCCGCGGCAACGGCCGATCATCCAAGAAGGCCATTTCTACGACCAGGGTGAGAAGGTCGTCGCGCAGCTCCTTGGAGGCCCCGAGCACGGCATAGGTCGCGAGCAAGCCGTCCATCGCGGGGAGCCGTTCGACCTGCGCCCGCAGCGCTCGCCGCGCGTGCAGCATGATCAGGCGACGCACGCCACGCCGGTTCACCGCCTCGGCGGCTTCTGGACGCTCGAGCATCGCGGTGCGCACCGAGTCGCCCATGTCGACCAATGCCGGATATGCGATGACATGCACGCCCGGCCGCTTAATCTCTAGATGTTCGGGCAGCGGCCCGAAGTCCCAACTGGTTATGCCACGCCGGTCTGGCCATCGCGTGTCGGCCTTGAGCAACGCATCGCGGATACGCCCGGCGAACCGAGCCTTGAGCCCCATGAGGTCTCGGCTTTCGGCCAGCGCTTGGCCCTTACCGTCAATCACACGGACGTTCGGTCGCGTGTGCTCTGGCACCGCGGCGCTGGCGAGGTCTCGTACGTCGGCGTCCACTCCAGTGATCTTGCCGATGTGCTCGGCGAGCGCCTCGGGCAGCGTTGGTGGATCGGTCTCATCTTTCGTAGAAGCGTGAGACTGGGCAAAATCGTGCGCCACCTTCTTCGCATCGATGTTGCGTCGGATGGTCTTGGGCAGGGCGCGGAGCATCGCCTGGGTACGCTCGGCCAGCAGGCCGGGGACCATCCAGTCGAGATCACCCGACCGCAGCCGACCCAGTGCTTCAATGGGCACGTTGGCCGTCACGCCATCGTCGGCTTCGCCCGGCTCGAACCGGTATGCCAGGGGAAGCCGCGTACCCGCGATGTCAGCCCGATCGGGGTACGACTCCTGCGTGATGGCCGAGGCATCGGCCAGCAGCAGGTCTCCCGAGGTCATCGCCAGCGCGCTCGGATCATCCTTCTCGGATTGCCGACGCCAGGTCTCGAAACGCTCGGCGGTCCAGACATCCTCTGGCAGCCGTTTCGCGTAGAAGTCGAAGCGACGTTGCACGTCGGCGACTAAGTCACGCCGCCGCGCCTTGTCCTCGAGTGTGCGCAGCTCGGCCTGCAACTGCTTGTTTGCCTCGATTGCTGGCGCTTCCGTCTTGAGCTGCCCGTCAACCAAACCGTGGTGGATGAACAGCTCCCGGGCCTCGGCCGGATTGACGCGCCCATAGTCCACGCGCCGCTTGGCGATCACCTCCAGGCCAAACAGCGTGACGCGCTCGAAGGCGTACACCTTGCCGCTGCCCGGACGGAAGTGGGGATTCTCGTAGGTCCGCTTGCACAGGTTGCCCGCGACCTCCTCGATCCAACTCGGGCGCACGCGTGCGCACGTACGCGCGAACAGCTTGGTCGTACGCACGAGCTCGGCCGACACGATCCAATCGAGCGTTGGCGCGTCCTTCCGCTTGGCACCCTCGATTATTGCGCTGCTCGGGTGGATCACGAATCCCTGGCCGATGCCCTGGAACTCACGCTTGTCGCCTCGCTTGCCGATGCCGCCGAGGAAGCCGGCCAGGATCGCCTTGTGGATCTCGCTGTAGGTCGCCGGCTCGCTATTGATGTGGTAGCCAAGTGCGGCCATCAACCCACGCAGTTGCTTCTGTGTGTCGATCCACTCTCGCATTCGAGTGAAGCTGAGCATCCGGCTACGGCAGAGGTTCCCGAGCCGGCCGATCGTGATATTGCGACGCCCGCCGAGTGCGATGTCCCAGAGGTTCCAGTATGCCAGGAAGTCGCTCTCGGGGTGGTCGTACTCGGCGTGCAGCTCGTCGGCCTTGTCACGCTGGTCGAACGGACGCTCGCGTGGGTCCTGTACGCTGAGCGCACTAGCAATCACGAGCATCTCATTCAGGCAGCCCTCTCGTGCGCCGGCGATAAGGATGCGACCGATGCGCGGATCGATTGGCAGTTTCGAGAGTTCGCGGCCGATCTTGGTGAGGTTGTGCTCCTCGTCGATGGCCCCGAGCTCACGCAACGTCTGCAGCCCGTCCTGAACGGCACGCCGATCCGGGCGCTCGATGAGCGGGAAGTCGTCGATGTCGCCCAGCTTCAGGGCCTTCATCTGCAGGATGACGCCCGCGAGGTTCGAGCGGAGGATCTCCGGGTCCGTGAAACGCGGCCGACTCTCGAACGCGTTCTCGTCATACAGCCGAACACAGATGCCTGGTCCGACGCGGCCGCAGCGCCCCGCCCGCTGGTCGGCAGATGCGCGGCTGATGTTCTCGATCGGCAGACGCTGCACACGCGTGCGCGGGCTGTAGCGGTTCAGCCGCGCCAGCCCAGGGTCGACAACATACCGGATCCCCGGCACGGTGATGCTCGTCTCGGCAACATTCGTCGCCAGCACGATGCGCCTGCCGCCGCCGGGACGGAACACGCGGTTCTGTTCCTCGGCCGACAAGCGCGAGTACAGCGGCAGCACGCTGCGGAGCTTGTCCTTCCCCTTCTCCAGGCTCCTGGCGACCTCGCGGATCTCGCGCTCGCCCGGCAGGAACACGAGCACGTCGCCGGGTCCCTCGTGGCACACGTTGTTTACCGCTGCCACAGTCGCCCGCACGAGTTCACGCGTGTCGGTGAGGTCGGCCTCTGGTGGATCGTAACGCAGATCGACCGGATAGGTCCGCCCGGAGACTTCGAGGATCGGTGCATCATCGAAGTGCTGACTGAAACGCTCGGGATCGATCGTCGCGCTGGTGATGATGATGCGAAGGTCGGGCCGCCTGGGCATGATGCGCTTGAGGTAGCCCAGCAGGAAATCGATGTTCAGGCTCCGCTCGTGGGCCTCGTCAACGATGATGGTGTCGTACTTGTCCAGCCATCGATCCCGCTGCGTTTCAGCAAGAAGCACGCCGTCAGTCATCACTTTAACGGAGGTGTCCTCGCCATGGCGTTCGTCGAATCGCACCTGGTAGCCAACGAGGCCGCCGAGTTCGACTCCGAGCTCGTCGGCGATGCGCGCTGAGACGCTGCGTGCCGCGATTCGGCGTGGTTGCGTGTGGCCGATGAGCCCACCAGCGCCGCGGCCGAGGTTCAGGCAGATCTTGGGAAGCTGCGTTGTCTTGCCCGACCCGGTCTCACCGCAGATGACCGTGACCTGGTGGTCGCGCACACACGCCTCGATCTCCTCTCGGGCTTCGAGAACGGGCAGATCGAGGTCGAAGTCGGGCTTGGGGAGCGAATCGACCCGCTGGGCACGGCGGTCCGACGAGGCGTCGATCCGCTCGGATAGCTTCGTAAGCCGATCGTCAACGTCCGGTGGTGTTTCGCCGCGAGAGACCGCGTCACGAAGCTTGCGCAGCTCTCGCCTTAGCCGACGCCGGTCCGCGAGCATCACGCGATCGAGCGCGCGGAGGTGGGTCTTGATGGTGGCCAGCCTCGAGTCCATGAGAACCGCAATGGTAGAGGTGGGGCGATCGCCTGATACGCGGTGCGCGGGCTATCGCCGAGGGTTCCGCCCGGTTCGCGGTCGTGCCGGCGTGTGCTTCGGCGGACCGCGGCGGGAGGGCGACGATGCGGGCTGGTCATCAGCCGTCGCAGGCTCCGTAGTGGGCTCGGGGCCAGTCTGAGGCGCAACGTGAGGCTGCCCGGTGGCGGTCGTCGCGGCGGGTGGCAAGTCCTCGTCGCCGTCCTCGCGCAGCCGGGCAAATACGAGACGGCCTGCCGAGGTCTGCAGCGTGCTGCGCACCGTCAGTGTTACGCGTTCACCGATCGAATCGGCGCCGTCCTCGGCCACGATCATCGTGCCGTCGTCGAGATATCCCACGGCCTGCCCGGCTTGCTCGCCTGCGCGAAGCAGGTGCACAGCAACGCGTTCGCCCGGCATCACGTTCGACCGCATCGACTGGGCGATCGTGTGTAGGTTCAGCACGCGTGCGCCGTGGATGCTCGCGGCGCGTTCCAGCCCCGCGTCGGTCGTGATGATTGTTGCTGGCGTGCGTGCTGCGAGCTCGATGAGCGCCTGATCAACCTCGGCGGCGTGCTGGGTGACCGCCTCGACGCTGACCTCGATGGCGCTGGATCGTTGCAGGCGACGCACGGCGTCGAGCCCGGCGCGGCCGCGACTGCGCTTCATGCGGTCGTGGCTGTCGCTCAGTCGCTGCAACTCGTCGAGGATGAACTGCGGAACGATCAGCCGGCTCTGGAAGAGCCCGGTCTCGGCCATGGCGATGGCCCGGCCGTCGATGAGTGCGCTGCTGTCGAGCAGCCACGGTTGCGGGCCACGGATCTGCCGGCTGAACTCGACATACGGGATGACCAGGCGGAGGTCGTCCTGGGTTTGCAGTACGGTCACGATGGCTAGGTAGGCGAGCCCGATGCCCAGCAGGATCTTGCCCATGGCCATCAGCTCGGGCAGGTTGATGCCCCAGGCTTCCACGACCACGTCGATCACCGTCCACAGGATGAGTGTTGCGACCGTCGCCAGCACAAGTCCCACGAACACACTGATAAGCGTGGCGATCTTCTTGCGAGGTGTGAGCAGGTCGATGGTGATAGCCGCAGCGGCGATGACCATCGCCGCGATCATCGTCGCCCACCAGTAGAGGCTGGCCAGCGGCGTCTCTTCGGGGTTGCCATCGATGGGCGGTCGCAGCACGAACAGCAGCGACGTGGTCAGGAACAACGCGAAGAAGCCGACGCGCACGATCGTGACAAGCAGCGACTGACGGCGGCGTTCGGCCTCGAGGGGGTCCAGCGTGGCGGACATGGCAGATTGGCTCCCGATCGGGAATTCGAGTTGGATGAATCGCGGCGGCCGGGCACGATGGAATGGGAATCGGGCCGCCCTTCCATAGACCATACGACGTAGGTCGGGCGTGAGTTGCCCGCTCAGGTGCCTCATCGCTCCGGGATGATCCAACGGTCCGGTGGCCGGGTTTGGGATAGTCCGGTATCATCCGCCCCAGCCCAGCGTTTGACGCAAGGGTGGGGCCCCTTGTTGGTGGCCGGGCCCGGTGCGTGGGTGGCCACGTGAACCGGGTCAGGGCCTGACCGCAGCAGCCCTAAGCGGCGGCTGCCCGGCGCCGCCGGTGTCCTGGCCACCAACTAGAGGCCCCGCGAGGTCAAACCAGCCAGCATGGGTGTGCGAGCCCTTGACCGCTTCTATTGGAGCCGCGAGGCTGAGCACGCGGAACTCTCGCGATCTGAGCTCCGTGAGGCCGCTAGGGACAGCCCGCGTCGAACGCGTTCTGAAACAGCAAGAAATCAAACACCGTTAAGGCGCCATCGCCGTCGAAATCTGCGGTAGGGTCGTCGGCTTCAAACGCGTTGAAGAACGCCAAGAAGTCGAACGCACTCAAGCGCCCATCATCATCGAAGTCTGCGTCGCACGCAACCCGAATCTCCAGGCTGTCAATGAGGACCAAAGCGCCGCCGAACGCGGGGCCCTCGATCTCGATGCGGCCGATCGGGAAGCTCAGGTTCCAACCGGTCCATCGCCACGAGCAGGGCTCGCCTAGTGCGATCGCCAACTGGCCGATGAACAAGCCCGTATCGTCGTACAGACGGACGAGAACGTTCTGCCCGGCTACATCAGTCGCTGAAGCAAACCATCCGCCAAAGGCGTCGATCGGATGGTCGAACTCCAGCCATGCATAACCGGTCGGTGAGGCCGCAAAACGGTCGCCCTCGTGCGGCATGGCAACGCAGTCGCCCGACAGAAGCCCAGCCACTTGGATGCGACCACCCACGCCAGACATGGTCGCCCCGCCGCCGAATACCTCAAGACTCGCAAAAGTGTCAGGCTCGAATGACTCGAACGTCTCGCCACGATGTCCATCGAATGGCCCGATGGGATCGGTCTGGGCGCTGACAGGTGCCGAAGCGAGCCCCATGAGTCCGAGCAATGCCACCGTCGAGTGCGTGCGAGTCATGAGTTCTCAGCCTACTCGATGAATCCGGAAATGCAAGGCCATCGCGGGCGCGTCCGCGTGGAATCTGCGAGGGGCAGATATCGCCCCTACGGGCATCCGGCGTCGAACGAGTTCTGAAACGAGAGGAAGTCGAACAACGTCAAGCTGCCATCGCCGTCGAAGTCCGCGGCTGGGTCGCCAGCATCGAAGAGGTTCTGGAAGGTCAAGAAATCGAACAGCGTCAGCTCGCCGTCGCCATCGAGATCGGCCACGCATGCACCGTCGACATCGCCGAGCACGTTGATGACCAGGGCCGAGTCCGGGAAACCGATGCTGGCAAAGGTGACCGGCTCGGGCGTGTCGCAGCGGCTGGCGCTGAGATAGCTCGGCGCAGTCTCGCCCAGCGTGTTCGCACCAGGAAAGAACACCGAGCCCAAGAGGCCGACCGCATCGAAGTCGGGCACCCGATACTCGACGATGAGCGTCGACCCGGCATCGACCACCGCATCGATATCAACCGTCACGACCTCAAGAGACGCCGATGCCACGTTCAAGCGAGCGGTGCCAACAACCGGGAATCCTGAGCGTGGAGCGGCCCCGCCGGGTGCTTGGTAGAGCAACACATCGATGGGCAGCTGGAGCCCCGCGGGCAACTCGAGCCGGTCGATGCCGATCTCGACGGCCGTAACACGCAGCTCCCCGGAGATCCCAAAGAACGCCAGCTCGAACTCGCGCCAGAACTGGTTGTCGAAGGTCGTCAGCGGCCCCGATGTTGAAGCGCATGACACGCCGGCGTCCCGCTGGATGAGGTCTGGCTCGAGGCTGTGGCTCAAGCGGACCGGATCGGCGTGGGCGACGGACAGTCCACAAGCGAAAACAACGGCAGCGGGCAGCGAGAGACGCATGGGCATGGCTCCATTCGTGGGCGGGTGAGCGTTGATGGCGGGATCTTCGCCCGCGTTCCATTTCCCCTAAGCCGTCTTCGTTCCGGATCCCAAGCCGGATGCGCTGCCCCCCGTCCGCTCCCGCAACCTGTTTGCGCCGGTTGCCTCAAGGGCGTTGGCCCGCAGGTGGTTTGGGGCTGCCAAATGCCCACCGGCGCAACGAAAGAGCTCCTAGTGTGAAGCTGCAGTACGCGGTCTCCCACGCTCTGAAAGGAACGCCCGCCATGGCCAATCTTCCTTCTCCAGCCAACCCCGCTCCCGTCGTCCACTTCGAGATCGGCTGCACCGATCTCCAGAAGGCCGGCGCGTTCTATGGCGAACTCTTCGGCTGGCAGACCACCGAGGGCGGGCCCAACTCGGCGATGCTCACCAACCTCGGCCCATATGCCGAGCAGAAGACCGAGGGCATCGGCGGGCACTTCACCCACCTCGGCCACGAGCCGCATCAGTACGTGACCGTGTACGCGCAGGTGTCCGACATCGACGCGATGGTGGCCAAGGCCGAGCAGTTGGGCGGCAAGACGATGGTGCCGAAGCAAGAAGTGCCGGGCATGGGCCACTTCGCCTGGATCGCCGACCCCGAGGGCAACGTGATCGGCCTGTGGGCCTCGAATCCGTCGTAGAAGTCCAATCAAGATTGCGCTGGTGTTCTGCAACCCAACCTTGGCTTGGTTGTACAACCCCATGTCCGGAACGCACCGAACGGGTGGGATGGGCCTGACCCGTACGGCATGGAATCCGACGGGGAGGCGATCCACATGCGGCGAGGAAGAGCACGGATTCGGTGCTTCGAGAGCAGGCGTTTCCAGGGGGCGGGCCTCGCGGCCAGCGTGCTGGCCGTCGCCGGCGGCGCGTTCGCTCAGGCGACCTACCCGGACGAACCGGTGTCCTCCCAATACCTGACCGGCGCGTATGGCTTCTCGGGCATCTACCCCGGGCTGGGGTCCGATCCCGACGCCTCGTTCCGGCCGGCTGCGGCGGGCGACATCAACAACGACGGCCTGGACGACATCATCGTGTCGATCGAGGAAGACGTTTCCAGCAGACGGGGCATCTGCGCCGTGGTGTTCGGGCGCGATGATGCAGAGTTTGATGACCCGTTGCGATTAGATGAGCTCGATGGCACGAACGGGTTCCTCATCGGGCGCTTCGATGCGTTCCCCCTTCAGAACGGCTCTTCGTCCGCCACGGGCGTTGGCGACGTCAACGGCGATGGCGTGGACGATCTCTTCGTCGACGTGTACAACCGGCGACTTCGCGAGGACCTCGATGGCACCATCGGCTACGTCGTCTACGGGCGCGATGGTGGCGGCTTCCCCGGCGAGTTGCTGCTCGATAAATTGGGGCCAGACCAAGCCGTCCCCGTGGTGTTGGGGGGCGACTTCCTGTACCCGGCGGGCCTTATCAATGCGTCGCCCGCCGGAGACCTGAACGCCGACGGCACGGACGATCTGGTCATCGCCCAGACCTCGTCGTTCTCGCCCGACGGCGATCCGCGAACCCGCGCGTTCGTGATCTACGGTCAGCCGGGTGGCTTCGGTGGTGCGCTCGTGCTCCATGATCTTGCCCCGGGTGAAGCGACGCTGCTCTTGGGTATCGATCCCGAGGACCGATTCGGACGCGCGCTCGCGCCCGCCGGCGACATCAACGGCGACGGTGTGGATGACCTGGCCGTTGGAGCACCGGGGTTGCGCGGCACCGCCGTGCCCACGACCCGGGATCCGGGGGCGGCGTACGTATTCTTCGGCCGCCCTGGCGGGCTTGGAGTGTCTATCGCTGCCACCGAACTCGACGGGAGCAACGGCTTCGCGTTCTTGCCAGGCCCCATCGACGAGCAGCCTATCGCCGCGATGGGCATGGGGGTCGCCGGGGCGGGCGACCTGAACGGCGACGGCATCGATGACGTGGCCTTCGGCTCACCAGGTTTCCAGCGGGACGACGTCTTCGCCGGCGCAGCCTTCGTGATCTTCGGCCGCACCGACGGATTCCCGGCGAGTTCGACGCCGGCCGACCTCACGCCCGAGACCGGGCTCGTGATCGAGCGCGAACCGCAGCAGACGGCGTTGGGGTGGAGCCTCGGGCGTGCGGGCGATCTCAACGCCGATGGCGCACCCGATCTGATCATCGGCTCGCCGCGCTTCTTCGCCGACACGTTCGAAGAAGCGATCATCGTCTTCGGGCGGACTGGTGGCGGGCCGTTCACGCCCTCCGGCACGCTCGACCTCACCCAAACGGACGGTTCGGAAGCGGCGCGCATCCAAGGGCCACGATCAACGCAGTTTGGCCGCGAGGTCACGGGCCTTGGAGATCTCAATGGCGACGGCGTGGTCGACGTTGGGATCAGCCAAAGGTCTCGCGCCGAGTCGGCGCGGTTTTACGTCCACTTCGGCGGCGGCATTTGCCGGGTCGACCTCGACGCCAACGGTTCGGCCGACCTGTTCGACTTCCTGGCGTTCCTGACCCTCTTCGACGATCGTGACGACTTATCCGACTGGAACGGCGACGGTGATCTGAATCTGCTGGACTTCCTGGCGTTCCAGAACGACTTCGATGCTGGCTGTCCGTAGTCTCGTGGGTTCGATGGCCCTGACCAGTTGCTGAGCGACATGGCGATCACGACGCAGTCCGCCATGTCGTCCTTGCATGCGCGGAGGTCGATCGCGTCCTGTCAGTGAGGCATGGCGGCGACTAATAGCCGTAGTCGGCGGGGCTACCACCCGCGTCGGACCCACGATCGCCCGCGGCGAACTGCGCGGCCAGTGCTCCACCCATCGGCGCGCCAACGAGCACGAGGGTGACGAGCGCGGGCGTCCACCATCGGCGCAGCCTCGGCAACAGCAACGCGCAGATGCCGGTGCCCGCGGCCGCGAGCAGCACAAACGCGGTTGTCCAGCCGCCGAGCACCGGGATCCCGAGCGTGAGCGCGAGCAGCAGCCACACCCCGATGGCCACTACCACTAGCACGCCAACGCCGCGCAGCGCGGCCCGACCCGCGGAGTTGCCGACGATCACCAGCACGATGGCCGCTGACATGAGCACCGCTTGTACCACGCCCGATTGACGCGAGGACACGCTGATGCCGCTAAAGAACAGGATGCCCGGCACGGCAAGGAACGCGAGCGCTAGCACCACGAGGGGCAGCGGCCGAACGAGCGGCCTGCCATGAGGACGACGCTCGGTGTTCGCGATGCGGTTGATCAGCGACTGCACGAGGAACGCGGCTGTGCCAACCGCCAGTGCATCGAGCGTCACGGTCCACCACAGGTTCTCGGTGAACGGCAACGGCTCGCGTATGCCATGGCTGATCACGCCCGATCCCAAGACACATGTCGGCAGCGCGAACCACCAACGCGCTGGTCCCGCGGCCACGATCGCCGCGAACACGACTCCGATGCCCACCAAGGCCGGCGTGCGCTTGTCGACCGCTTGCGGCCACCACTCGGCCGGGTAGGTCTCGAGCAGCCGCATGGAGAGCACGACACCCACGCCTGTGATGAGCGTGGCGACGAAGGCGACAACGCGCTCAATCAAGCCGCGGGGCGTCACCGGCTCAAGTGTGTCGGGCCTCGACGGATCCGCGGCGAATGGGACGAGAGGGCCCCGCCGGAGCGCGATGGCGATGCCCGCGCCGAGCAACGCGGTTGTCGCGATCGTCCCCGGCAGCACACCGCCGATGAGAGCGTCACGGATAGGGTTCATAAAACGACGATCGCTCGCGAGGAGTGTTATGGAGTTCGGACGAGCTTACTGCTCGATGCCCTCGATGAAGACGATCAACTGGATCTCGTCGCCTAGCGTGCCCTGATCGATATAGGCGGTCATGCCGAAGTCGCTGCGCTTGAACGTGAGCGTAGTTTCGAAGCCTGCACGCGTGCTATTGCGGAACTGACCCTCACCGGTGGGGGTCATCGTGGCGGTGACGCTCTTGGTGACGCCGAGCATCGTCAGCTCACCCTCGATCTCCATCGAGCCATTGCCGGCGGCCTCGCCACCGCTCGCGCTGAACGTAGCGGTGGGGAACTGGCGGGCGTTGAAGAAGTCTGCGCTGCGCAAGTGATCGTCGCGGTTGTCATTGCCCGTGGCGACCTTGGTGGTGTCGATCTCGACGTTGATCCGCGTCGCGCTGGGGTCGCTCGGATCGATCGTCATGTCACCGCTCAGGCCGGTGAACATGCCGTAGAACGGCGCGGCACCGGCATGAATGATGCGGAAGACCACGCCCGAGTGCACGCCGTCGACGGTGTAGTTCGCCGCGCTTCTCCGCGCGTAGCTTGCGGGGACGTACGTTGACCCATCGGCGGGCTGGCCGACGAGCTCGGTCGCCGCGGGCTGCGCGTTGGCCAGCCTCATAACACCAACGGCGCCGGCGGCGCCAACCGCAACGAGCGAACCGGCCGACAGGAGCGTGGCAATCTTCATGGGAGTGTTCCTCTGTGTGGTGGGAGTCTGCTGGATCTGATGAGATCGGCTATTGATGCTCTCAAGCGTGGACTTCCGAACCCCGGGCCTAGCTGGCGTATTCCGGGGCATTGCCGGCCTTCCACTTGATGGAGCAGCCGATGCTGGGCTTCTGGGGCCACTCGATCTCTTGGCCGGTCATCACGGCTTCGATCGCGAGCCGAAGATCACGCCCCGTGACCGGGTCGTCCTGGCCGGGCCGGCTGTCGTCGAGTTGGCCTCGGTAGGCCAGGTTGAAGTTGGCGTCGAAGACAAAGAAGTCGGGGGTGCAGGCCGCCTGGTATGCCTTGGCGACCGACTGGTCCTCGTCAAAGAGGTACGGGAACTCGAAGCCGTGGGCCTTGGCCACCTCGGTCATCTTGTCCGGGGCGTCTTCGGGGTGGGTGTCCACGTCGTTGGGGTTGATCGCGACGAACGCCAGCCCCTTGCTGTGGCAGTCGCGCCCCAACCGGGCGATCTCGTCCATGATGTGCTTCACGAACGGGCAGTGGTTGCAGATGAACGCGATCACGAGTACCTTGGTGCCTCGAAGGTCGTCAAGACCAAACTCCGTGCCCACAGGGCGGGTGCCCGAATAGTCCGGCAGCGAGAAGTCCGGGGCGGTCGAGCCCAGCGGCAGCATGGTCGATTCGACGGGGGGCATGGCAGAGTCTCCGAGATATGGGCCAAGGCCAAAACGAGCGGTTCGGACAGCTTATGGCCCTGCCGAACGTGGGCTATACTCTCGTTCGGCTCCGCCGCTCGGGCGTCGCCGACGCGGGCAAACCCGAATACTCCAACCCCTGCTGTCTGTGGGGGGGCCGTCGGGTACCAGCGAAACACTCCGGCCAGCCGCGGCATTCTTTGCCAGAGCCGGCCCCACAAGCGCCCTAGGCGGGGCAGCGACCCTGATCGATTCGTCCGATCGCGGCCGCCCGAGCATCGCTCCCGCTGGTGCCGCTGAACGAAAGGTCTCGCCATGGCGGACACAGCAACCGAGAACACACTCGTCAAGGACCTCATCGAAGCGGGCATCCACTTCGGCCAGCGCTCCAGCGCCTGGAACCCGAAGATGAACCGCTACATCTACGACCGCCGCAACGGCATCCACATCATCGACATCAAGGAGACCGTCAAGGGCCTCCTCCTGTCCAAGCGATTCCTGGCCAAGGTCGTCGCCGATGGCAAGGACATCTGCTTCGTCGGCACCAAGCGGCAGGCCAAGGACATCCTCGAGGAGCGCGTCAAGGACGTGGGCATGCACTGCGTGACGGAGCGTTGGCTCGGCGGCATGCTGACCAACTTCCGCACGATCCGCACCCGCCTCAAGCGGCTCGAGGAGCTCGAGGCCATCGAGCAAGAAGACAACTTCGCCAGCTACTCCAAGAAGATGGAGAGCCAACTCCGCCGCGAGATGTCCAAGATCAGCCGCAACCTCGACGGCGTCCGTGCGATGGACAAGCTCCCGGGCGCCCTGATGATCATCGACGTCAAGCGTGAGATGACCGCCATCCGCGAGGCCCGCAAGCTGGGCATCCCCACGATCGCGCTGATCGATACCGACGGCGCTCCCGATGTCGTCGACATCCCGATCCCCGGCAACGATGACAGCATGCGTTCGATCGACGTGGTTGTCCGCGAACTGTGCAAGTCGATCGCCGAGGGCAAGCAGGGCCGCTCGCTCAGCGAGGCGGCCAACAAGGACGGCGAGGGTGAGGCCGCGGCCGCCCCGCGTCGCCGCAGCAAGCGGGCCCAGTACGCAGCCGATGCCCCGACCCCGGCTCCCGAAGCCGAGGCCGAGGGCGGCTCTACGGCGACGGCCACGACCGAGGGCTGAGCCCTCGCCACAGTCCGATCCGTTTCCAATCGGTTTCGACTCTGTGTCGATCCGAGCACGCAGGTTCGAGAGAGCAACACAAACGAAGGCCCGTCGGCAGCCGCCGACGCGGTCCGATCCAGACCCGGAGACTACCGAGCAATGGCACAAGTCGAAGTGAGCGCGAAGGACGTCATGAAGCTGCGTCAGAAGACCGGCCTCTCGATGATGGAGTGCAAGAAGGCACTCACCGAGGCCGGCGGCGACCAGGAGGCCGCCGAGGACCTGCTGCGCAAGAAGCTCAAGGGCAAGATGGAGACTCGCACCGACCGCGCCGCCGGCGAGGGCCGTATCGGCGTGTCCATCGACGGCGACAAGGCCGCGATCGTCGAGATCCGCGCCGAGACCGACTTCACCGCCAAGAACGAGAAGTTCGTCGACATGACCCAGAACATCGCCGGTGCCGCCAAGGACGCCGGCCAGGGCGACGTCGAGTTGCCCGAGTCGGCCAAGGGCACGCTCGACGAGATCCGCATCACCACGGGCGAGAACATCAGCTACGCCCGCGGCAAGTCGTTCCAGGGCGGCAAGTTTGCCAGCTACGTGCACCACGACGGCAAGACCGGCGTGCTGCTCCAGGCCGAGGGCGACGTGGACGAGGCTGTCATGAAGGACGTGTGCATGCACATCGTCGCGGCCGTGCCGGTGCCCCAGGGCGTCAGCCCCGATGACATCCCCCAGGACCTCGTCGAGCGTGAGCGTAAGTTCCGCCTCGAGCAAGCGATGGAGAGCGGCAAGCCGCAGGAGATCGCCGAGAAGATGGTCGAGGGCGGCATGCGCAAGTTCTTCGAGACCATAGCGCTCGTCGAGCAGCCCTTCGTCAAGGACCCCAGCACCAAGATCAAGGACCTCGTCGGCTCGGGCGGCAAGCTCGTGCACTTCGAACGCTGGGTCGTGGGCGAGACGGCCGAGTAGCCCGCCGCAGGCACTCCCAGCTAGCATCGGCCGGCATGGCCACGCAGCCATTCGAGCACTACATGATCCGGGCCAAGGTCTTCGACCTTGTCCCGCAGTTTTATATTTACGACCACGAGGGGCTGCTCGTCGGTTACTGCAGGCAAAAGCTCTTCAAGTTCAAAGAAGAAGTCGTCATCTACACCGAGCGATCGCGCGAGACCGAGCTCTTGCGCATCAAGGCCAGGAACATCATCGACTTCACCGCGAACTACGACGTGAAGCTCCCCAACGGTGTCGCCATCGGATCGCTTCGACGCAAGGCACTCAAGAGCACCTTTGTTCGCGACGAATACGTTGTCTATGACGACGACGGCATCGAGATCGCCTTGCTCCAGGAAGACTCAACCTTTCGCGCGCTCTTTCGACGGGGCATCGACGCGGCGGCGGCGTTCATGCCCCAGAGATTTCGCCTGAACACCCACGACGGCCGCGAGATCGCCCGCTTCCGCCAGCACTTCAATCCCTTCATCTACAAGCTGAGCATCGCGGTGCTCGAAGATCACGAACACCTCGACGACCTCATGATCATCGCCATTGGCGTGCTGGCCGCCGTGATCGAACGACGGCAGGGGGAGTGAGTAAAGGGAAGAATCTACTGCTGCCGGCCAACCAGCACGGCCAGCAGGGTCAGGTCGGCGGGCGTCACACCCTCGAGCCTCGACGCCTGCCCGAACGTGCTGGGCTTGAACCGATCGAGCGCCTGACGCGCTTCGGTTCGCAGGCTGGTCATCGTGCGATAGTTGACGTGCGACGGGATGCGCTTGCGCTCCATCTGCCGCTGCCGCTTAATCTCGTTCGCTTGGCGCTGGATGTACGGCTCGTAGCGGATCTCGGATGAAACGCCGCGCAGCACGCGCGGGTCGAAACGTCGGTTGGCTTGCGCCGTGATGTCTCGCTCGAACTGGGCGTCGTCGTACTGCGGCCACCGCAACGCGTGCGTCATCGGATGCCCATCGACGCGGGCCGAGTCGATCGCGGTCCGCAGCACCGACGCCTCAGCCTCGCGCCGACGGAACCCCCCTACGCGTTGTCGCCCGAGTTCGGTGCCGTCGAGAAGCCCGAGCTCGATCGCCTTGGGCGTCAGCCGATCGACGGCGTTGTCGCTCCGCAGCAGAAGCCGATGCTCCGCGCGGCTTGTGAACATTCGGTAGGGCTCGACCGGCGTCCGCGTCACCAGGTCGTCCATCATCACGCCGATGTACGCCTCGTCGCGGCCGAGCACGAAGTTTGGCTCTCGGCCAATCGCCAGTAACGCAGCGTTGACGCCCGCGACGAGGCCCTGCGCCGCTGCCTCCTCGTACCCGCTCGTGCCATTGATCTGCCCGGCGAGAAAGAGACCCTCGTAACGCTTCGCCCGTCCGGTCGCCTCGATCTGGTGCGGCCGCACCATGTCGTACTCGACGGCATACCCCCAGCGATAGACATGCGCGCTCGCGCAGCCCGGCATCGTCCGCACGACGACCTCCTGCACGTCCGCCGGAAGGCTCGTCGCGATGCCGTTGCAATAGACCCAATCGTCCTCCAGGCTCTCGGGCTCCAAGAACACCGTGTGTGACGTTCGGTCCGCAAACCGATGGACCTTGTCCTCGATGCTCGGGCAGTAGCGGGGGCCGGGCGCAAGGTCGCCGCGGAACATCGGGGCGCGATGGAGGTTGTCACGCACGAACTCGTGAGCCTGGGGCGTGGTGGTCGTCTTCTTGCAGGGCGTCGGTTCGAGCACCGGGAATCGCGCCGCCGACACACGACCGACAGACCACCCGGCTTCGTCGCTCCCAAATAGCGGCGTGAGCGCGCTAAACGGCTCCGGATGCTCGTCGGGCGGCTGGTCTTCGAGCCGATCCCAATCGATCGTCGACTTCTTGAGCCTCGGCGGCGTACCGGTGCGCAGCCGCCCCAACTCGAAGCCCAATCGAGCCAGCTCGGCCGAGATGCCCACCGCCGGGCCCTCGCCGTGCCTGCCACCAGCGGTGACGTCCTCTCCCGTGTGCATCAGCCCGCGCATGAACGTCCCGGTTGTCAGGATGACCGCCTTCGCGCGCAGCTCTTCGGGGAAGTCGGTGCTGTCGCCAGTGCCCTTGCCGAGCCGTACGCCGACAACTCGGTCGCCTTCGAGGATGAACCGCTCAACAGCGGCTTCATGCAGCACGATCTCGGGACGCGTATCGAGCATCGCGCGAACGGCGCGTGCATACGCATGGCGATCGCTCTGTGCGCGCGGCCCACGAACCGCCGGCCCCCGGCTGCGGTTCAGCAGTGCAAAGTTGATGCCCGTCGCGTCTGCGGCGAGACCCATCAGCCCACCGAGCGCATCGATCTCATTGACGAGTTGGCCCTTGGCGAGTCCACCGATCGCCGGGTTGCAGCTCATGACTCCGATCGTATCGGCTCTCAGCGTCACCAACGCGACCGAACGCTCGCCACCCAAAAGGTTCGCGGCGGCCCACGCGGCTTCAACACCCGCGTGGCCGCCGCCAACGACGATCACACCGAACTCGCCTGAGTTGTCCAAGCCGTTGCCCATCACGCGAATACTACGGGCATCGGTCTCATGAACGAGCAGTTAGATCGTGCTTGTGTCCTGCTCGGCGCAATCGGTTGCCTCGGCAACACCGACCGCGATCGCCATCTTCACGAGGCAAGGCAGAGTCTTCGCACGCATCTTGCTCATCACGCGCGAGCGGTGGACCTCGATGGTCTTTTCACTGAGGCCCAGCTTGGCGGCGACCTGCTTGTTGGCGTACCCGGCGACAACGAGCTCCATCACCTCCTGCTCGCGCGGGGTCAGCTTCTCGAGGCGGCCGCGGATGCCCGAGACGCTCTCGGCCTGCTTGCGACGGCCTTGGTCGACCTCGATCGCCCGGCCGATCTGCTCGAGCAATTCCTGGTCGCGGAACGGCTTCTCGAGGAAGTCGAGAGCGCCGTGCTTGAGCGCCTGGACGGCCATGGGAACATCACCGTGGCCGCTGATCATGATGATCGGTAGCTCTACGCCACGTGCCTTCAGCGAGTCGAGCAGTTCCATGCCGCTGGTGCCGGGCATGCGAACATCGAGCACGAGGCAGCCGGGCACATCGCCGGAGAACTGCTCCATGAAAGCATCAGCGTTGGCAAACGCCTCTACATTGAGCCCGATGGACTCGATGAGCCAGCGGAGCGAGTCGCGCATCGACGGATCATCGTCGACAACGAAGACCGTGGCGGTGCTGGCCGCGTTCGGATCAGTTACGGCTTGAGTCATCTTGAGCCTCCTTGGCATTGGCTTGGATGTCTGAATGGGAATGCTGCAGCGAGGCTGCCGACGGTCCGGTGATCGCATCACGGGACACACTCGGCGATTGGGCGCGGATAATGGCCGGGAGCCGGAGCTCAAATACGGCGCCACCGCTCGGTATGCTGCGAGCATGAAGACGCCCGCCGTGAACTTCGGCGATCGTCTTACTGATGGAAAGGCCCAGGCCCATGCCCTTGGACTTCGTCGAGAAGAACGGCTCGAATAGCCGGCCTTCTGACCCATCGGGCAGGCCCGGACCATTGTCGGTAACGGCAAGGCACACCATGCCGTCGGAATCCTGGAATGTGTTGACTTCGACGCGACCACGCGAGGCCGCCCCCGACATCGCGGCCTCGCCCGCGTTGCGGAGGAGGTTGAGCACGACCTGTTGGATCTGTACGTCGTCGGCGCGCACAGAGGGGAGTTCTCGTGCAAGATCAACCGTGAGGTTGACATGGCCACTTTCTGGGCTGGCCTTAAAGAACTGGACCGCCTTGGCCACGACGCCGTTGAGCCCGGTGGGCTGGTACTGGCTCTTCGTATGCGTCGCGAATCCGCGCATCCGCTTGATGACGCCGGCGGCAAACTCGGCAAGCTCGGCACACTCTCGTGATGCCTTCATGAGCTGGTCGCGGTCGATCGTGCCGGCTTCGAGTCGACGAAGGCAGCCGTTCATGTAGTTTGTGATCGCGCCAAGCGGCTGGTTAAGCTCGTGCGCAATCCCGCTGGCGAGCTAGCCGCGCGCACACAAAAGCCCCAGGTTCGCCCGCACCAACCGCAGCAGGCGGCACATTTTCTAGGGGAGCGAGGACACAGGAAGAGAATAAAT
>ERZ1740058.684-NODE-684-length-22661-cov-12.392551_pt1 | contig 22661 bp, 21 predicted proteins | sample MGYA00581745_ERZ1740058 | MGnify/ENA primary metagenome ERZ1740058 (study PRJEB43018, sample SAMN04849742) | marine metagenome | isolation source: floating plastic debris | place: Pacific Ocean | collected 2008-08-30 | study: EMG produced TPA metagenomics... | reverse complement strand
CCTGTGTGCGCGGTCGCCCCGCCGCCTGCTCCCGCCGCGCCCCCCGCCCCCCCCGCCCCTCCCCGCCCCCCCCCCCCCCCCCCCCCACCGCACGACCCGAGCAGGATTGGCAAAGCGACTGCCGCTGCCGCCGCTGACCATAACTTAAGTTTCATCATTAAGCACACGTAGAGTTCTGCGTGAATTAACCGACTGCTGGCTGATTCACATTATTTCAGTTAAGCCACCCCAACTCGGAAAAACAATACCCCCCTGGGGCATAGAGACCCCAAAGTACATCTAACGTAAAACTTTGGCGGCGGGGATATCGGCGACTTGATTGGCGGCAAAAAGCGGCTGAAAAATTCAACCGGCTCATGTGGCATTTTGCCAAGAGCCGCCTTTCCTGCAGAGTCAGGGCTGACGCAGTTGAGTCCGATTTCAGCCCGCTGCCCAGGTCCCGTTTACGCTGACTCTGACTGGCGGCGGTGGCAATAGTCGGTGTCAGAGCAGATCCACATGCGGGTGCCTCGGTCGTCAGTGACGACTTCGTCGAGATAGCTGTCCGTCGCACCGCAAAATTCGCAGGCGTGCTCCCACGTCTCAATTTGAAAAGGGTGATCCTCGAAATCGAGGCTTTTGACAGAGGTGTAAGGCGGCACGGCGTAGATACGCTTTTCGCGTCCTGCACCAAATAGCTGCAGCGCCGGGCTCATATTCATTTTGGGATTATCGAAGCGAGGAATGGGGCTGGGTTTCATCAAGTAGCGATCGCCCACCATAACGGGATAGTCATAGGCCATGGCGATGTGGCCAAACTGCGTGATGTCCTCATACAGGCGCACGTACATGGGGCCATATTCTTCCAGGGCGTGCATCTTGTTGGCCTCAGTGCGGGAGGGCTCGATAAAAAAGAGGGGCTCCGGCATCGGCACTTGGTACACCATAATTTGTCCGGCTTGCAGAGGCGTTTCGGGAATGCGGTGGCGGGTTTGAATCAGGGTCGCCGCTGCGGTGTGCTCGGTGGTAGCGATGCCGCACACGCGCTGAAAAAAGCGCCGAATATTAACCGCATTGGTGGTGTCGTCGGCCCCTTGATCAATTACTTTAAGGATGTCTTCTTGCCCGATTATCGAGGCCGTGACCTGAATGCCGCCGGTGCCCCAGCCGTAGGACATGGGCATTTCGCGAGAGCTAAAAGGAATTTGGTGACCAGGAATGGCGATCGCCTTTAAGATCGCCCGCCGAATCGAGCGCTTGGTCTGCTCATCCAAGTAAGCAAAGTTGAAACCCGGTTCAATCGCAGCATTGCCAGGGGTGGAATGGGTAGGGGCAGCAGACATGGAGGCGTTTTCCATAGCAAAGTAATTTAGACGGGAGCAAGAGGCTGATGGGGCTCTGGAGGCAGACTGACGCGGATGCGATCGCCGGGAATTACCGTGCCACTGGCAATCACGATGCCCATAATGCCAGCCTTCCGAATCAGCTCGCCCTGGGGATCGCGATCGATCAGAGCCGGCATGAGTCCCGGCTGAAATTGGTTCAGCTGCTGACAAGGATTCCGCAGTCCGGTAATTTCCACAATCGCAGCATCGCCGATATGCAGTCGCGTTTTCACTGGCAACGACAACAGGTCAATTCCCTGCGTGGTGACGTTTTCGCCTATTTGTCCCGGCGTTACCTGAAACCCTGCCGCCGCCAGTTCATCAAACAGTTCTGCATGGATCAGGTGAACCTGGCGCAAATTCGGTTGAGTGGGGTCTTTGGCAACCCGAGAGCGATGCTGCACGGCGGCGCTCGCGTGGACATCACCTTCTACGCCCAACCCAGCTAGCAGCCGAATGCCATTCTGATTATCTTTGCTAAACCCATGTTTGGAGCTGCGGCTGACCGCTTTGACGGTGCCCGCGTCCAAATCCCTAGACTCCGAGACGGACTGATACCCGGCGCGCATTTTTCGGACCAAATTTAGCTCGGCCTGAAAGTCGATGTAGTGGGGCAGTTTGAGGTGCTGAACGAAACCCTGAGCTTCGATATTGTCTGAGTGATACAGCACAAATTCCTCATCCTGGGCGGGATGGTCGACGGTTTCTCCCAATTCCTGGGCCTGCAAAGCTCGATCCATTAAGGCCATCGACATGGCTTTGCGCTCGTTGTAGCCAAAGGTCAGGCCATAGCCCTGGGTAAACTGCGGCGGCGTTGCTTGGTTGCCCTGAAACTGATTGACCATTTGCACTTCGGTGACGGTGATATCGGCGATCGCCACCTCAAAGCCCAATTCTTCAGGACTGATCACTACTTCCACATCACCCATGCGAATTTCTCCGGCAAAGGGATGATTCGTGCCATAGCCCCGCTGGGTCGAGTAAGCCATCGAAAGCAGAAAACCTTCGTCGGCACGGGCGAGATTTTGCAGCCGCGCCTCCCGCTCAACCGGAGTTTCTAGCGGCTGTCGAGTCAGGTCATAGGGTGGCTCAGAGACCGCTGCCGTCACTGGAGCGCTAACATCAACTGCTGTTGGCGTCTCAATTAGGCCCTCGCGGGCCAAAGTGTCTAGCGCCCGTGGCGAAGACTCTGCCGGTAAGGAGCCGGTGCTCTGAGGCGCCGGGTAATGATGGCCCTCAGCGGCTAGCTTAAAGTCCAGCAGCCGGTGAATGTAGTCAAAGGTGGGGCCTAGCCGCTGGCCCCCCGGCGCATCTTTGAAGATGGCGGAAATGCGTCGCCGCACCTGCATCGCAGTGGTATTGAGGGGCTGGCTGTAATAGAGCCGGGGCAGGGTAGTGCGATAGGCCCGCAGCAAAAATGCCGCCTCCACTAAATCGCCCCAGGATTGCTTGATGGCCAATGCCGCTAATTCGGGATCGTAAAGACTGCCCTCGGCCATGACGCGGTTGACGGCAAGCTGCAGTTGCTCCTGGATTTGCGACAGGGATAATTCCGGTACTGCCGGATCACCACGACGCAGAGCTGCCAGCAGCGCCTCGGCGTTGCGAATTGCCTGTTCTCCACCTTTGACTGCAACGTATGCCATACCTTCCTCAATAGATTAGCGGGCTCGTCATTTCGGCTCAGTCGGTCGGCGGGCTGTCGAGGCCAGGGAGCCGTCAGGCAGCGCTACCGGACCCTCAGATGAGCCGTCAGCCGATAGAGGCAGCGGTATGTAAAAGGAATAGCCGTGGCGCTGAAATCCTAGATTTTCATAAAAGGCGTGGGCCTGGATCCGCTTTTGGTTTGACGATAGCACTAGCTTGTAACATCCGGCGCGACTGGCTTCGGCCATTGCCCAGCGCATCATTTGCCCACCGATGCCGCGATTGTGAAACTGGGGATCGACGGCGATCGCTTCGACCACGGCCGCTGGCGCCCCCAAATGCAGCAGGTTATCCATCACCAGCAGCGTAAAGGTGCCGACAATGCCGTCATCCCACTGGGCCACGATGAGGCGATAGTCAGGATACTGCTGCATTTTGTGCCACAGCGCGATCGCCTGCTCCATCGGCAGCACTTTCCCATCGTCAAGGTCAGGCTGTTGATAAAGCCGTAAAACCGCGGGTAGGTCGGCGGCAGTAGCGGAACGAATCGTTAGGGTCTGATTCATGGGGCTTCTGGCGGTTGGGCGGGCAGCACGGGCCGAGCCGTGCGGGGTAAACCGATGACCTGCTGATGGCCAAAGCACCAGCCATCGATCCCGAGGGGATAGCTCGCCGTCATGGCCTGCCACTGTTGCCAAAATTGCAGCGGCAGGGGCAGTTCAATCGCGATCGCTGCCGCAATGCCTGGCCCCTGCAGGGATATTGCGGGGCCGCCGCTCAATTCACCGCACTGCAGCAGCAGCGACGTGGCCGCTTCAGGATATTCCGGACTCCCCCAGTTAAAGACTTTCAAATCCGGCATGCAGGCCACATCGCCGATAACCGCAAAATCAGCAGCCTGCGGCTCTTTCGTAAAAGGACAGCCCGTATGAAACAGCAGCCAATCTCGCACCGCTGATGGCAAATCTGGCTGTAGCCATACCACTGTTTCCAAATCCAGCAGCGTCAGCGCCGCCGCCGCACAGCTCGGCAGTAATCCGACAGGCGGCGTCAGGACTGCGGTTGTCTGCGGCAGTCCGGGCCGCGACAGCGCTTCCAACAAAGCGCGGAAGGTTTGCTGCGCATCATGAACGGCATCTTGAAAACCAGGAAGTTGAGTCAGCATGGCTAGAAAAGTTATCGCAAACAAGTTACCGCCTGTAGGGGGCCATACAGCCCTGCGGCCATGGTTTGATTAAGGCGTCAGCGTAATGCAGTGCAATATCAAATTTCTTGTTTCATGAATCTCCCTAGCTCTCACCGCGTTTGAGGGTAAAAAAGTTAACTCGAGTGGATTCCACTTGCGCTTGGATTTGCTCGCTGCGGGCTTGAGCCGCCGTCTGCAGCGGCTGCATCACTTCTCGCCAAACCGTGACGTGCCAATCGGGATGCTGTAGCAGAGCATCATAGAGCGCTGCCAACTCGGCGTGGCGCTGCGATCGCCCGGCCACGTAACCAAACCCCGCAATCGTCTCATCAGAGTTGGCTCCGACAATCTGCACAACGCAACGGGTTAGCGTGATTTCCCCTAGATTGAACGGTTGTCCAGTTCCCTCAATCCGACCCCGTACCATCGTCAGGCCAATTTCGGGCGATCGCAGATATTGATAAGCCGGCACTTCCCCCAAGACCTGATAAAACTGCTCCAGGTCTGCCAAATCAGCCTTAGCTAGCGTCGCCATCCAAGCGGCACGCATTGAACTTGATTTGGGCAAGCTTTCCACAGCTACAGGGAGTATTTGTGCAGACATCTAGACGTTTACATAGCCTTGTCTAGGCTATCGAAAATTAAGCTGACTTGTATGTCGGCTACACGACATTTAGCCATCGGGAAAAGTAGCCATAATTAGCCATCGGGAGCAGCGGTAATCAAGTAATGAGACTTCTCTTAAAGAACCTCACTCACTCCGGCTTGAAGACGATACAGTCTTAATAACCTTACTCAATCGGAGATTCTAAAGTTCCTATAAAGCCATAATCAACCAATTTTTCGGATTCACAATGAGTCAAGAAGCGCTGCCGCTATATCAGCAAATTGCTGATGAACTGCGTAGAAATATTCAAGAGTCGGTGTTTAAGATTGGCGATCGCTTGCCGACTGAGACGGAGCTGAGCGATCGCTTCGGGGTCAATCGCCACACCCTGAGACGGGCAATGGAAGTCTTGCGTCACGAGGGAATTGTCGACGTAGAGCGGGGACGCGGCACCTTTGTTATTGCGGTTCCCATTACCATGCCCATCAGCAAGCGAGTCCGCTTCAACGAATCGCTTAAGGCTCAATCCGTAGACCCCAAGTCGCAAGTCTTACAAGTACTGGAGTTGCCAGCTGACGCCCGCGTGGCTCAGGGGCTAGAGCTAAATAATGGTGATCCAGTTGTGCTGTATGAGCGCCTTCATCTGACGGATGACGTCCCCCTGTGCATCGCCAGCAGCTATTTTCCCAGTGCGCTTTTGCCAGATGTCGCCAGCCACTGTCGAGCCTATCAATCGATTTCAACGATGCTGCGCAAAGAGTATGGCTGCGACCACATTCGCCGCTCGACTCGATTGTCGGCGCGAATTGCCCCCACTAAAGACGCGCGTATTTTGCGGATGCCCGCTACCAAAGCAATTTTGCTGTCAGAGTCCGTTAATGTTGATCAAAACGGTCGCGTGATTGAGTTTGGCATTACTCGATTCCGGGGCGATCGCATGGAACTGGTCATCGAGAACGAATAGCGGTGTCGCGGAGCTGAAATTTGGCGGGTGCAGTCCGGCACTCAGAGGACCGACGATTATCGGTGATGTCGAGGGCAAAACTCAAAATCAGTCATCACACAGCCACCCGAGCCTTCCAGGCAGACTTTTCCCTGGGAGCAAACAGCCGCTCGCCCCAACTCATTCCGGCAAATTCGTTTCAAGACCCGTAACTCCGCAGCGACATCTACCGCTAATCTGTACCGTAGAGTTGGACGCCATCATGGAATCTGTACCGTCCTCAGATCCGGCCAGCATAGAATCACCTGCGGCTCCTGAGCAGTTGAGCAGCATTAAGGCTCAGCTCGATTTGGTATTGCTGGCGCTGGAGTCGCTGTTGGGATTAGGGTCGGAGGCTATGCTGGAGGCGGCTGAACAGCTAGGGCTAGAAGACCGCATTGGCGATCGCGTTACCCTGTGGCGCTTACGGCAGGCCAGTCCATTGCGCAAGGGACAAGGCCGCAAAAAGCTGGATGTGGACGAGGCGCGAGGGTTGGTGCTGGTGTGTGGGCATCTGGCTCAACAGCATCAGGCCAAAATTCGTGAAGCCGTTACCCAGTTGGAGACCGTCACCGCTCAAAATCGTCCGCCCCACAGAGTTGCTCTGCTAGGAGATTATCTGGATACCTTCAACAATTTCTACGAAGACCGCATGACTCCCGACGATTTGCCGTCCCCAGAAAGCCGGCGCGATTTGGCGCTCAAACTGCTCGTCGATCTGCTGTTTTATAGTCAGTTGGGCGGCCCGCGCAGACTCTGGCTAGCTCTGCTGGAGCGATCGCGCTGACCCCCATCATCCCCACCTGATGGGCGTGGCATGTCAGAAAGCACGCAGTTCCTAGAAAGCCCCATCAGCAATCCCCGCCCAGCCACCAGCATACCTAGCCACCCAGCTACCCTCACATCCTCACACCCTCACACCCTCACACCCCGCTCGCACATGTCTAAATGACCTCAACTACTCAGCTCACGCCGCTACACTACACCGCTCCCACGGTCACCCTTGAGGTGATGGCGCGGGAGGCTGCCGTGTCCCAGTGGTCTGAGCGGCCCGTGGTGCAGATATTGCGATACCAAATCCAGATTCGTAGTCTGAACGAGGCAGAGCCGCCAGTTGAATTGCAGGGCGATCGCGACTCTTTTTTACCGCTGATGCAGGCGGTTCAAACCTATGTGCAGCAGCAGCTTTCAGGCGAAGAGTTAGCCCGCGATCGCCAGCCTAACGGACCTTTCTTGGAACCCCATGGCCTAACTCGTCATACTTTGTATTTAGGTACGGGTCGTACCCAATCAGGAGCCCCCAGCATTGCCCTAGGCGCTGTGCAATTAGCGGATTTTGAGCAAGTCTTGGACCAGTTAGAAACAACCGTTCGACCGTTGCCCGTTACCCTGGTGCCAACGTCCCAGCGACGAACTTGGCGCCGTTGGAGCGCGATCGCCGCTAGTATGGTCGCCGCTGTGGGCATTTCCACCACTCTGTGGTCAAACTATCAGCCGCAGTCAGGAACCGAAACGGCTCTGGAAGCCCCCACTGCTGACTCGGCGCCCGCACCGTCACTGGAGGAAGGCCCCAGCGCCGGCGCGCCTCAGCCCGAAGACTCAGCTGATGAGGGTGACGCGGCTGTCGTCCCGGAAACAGCGGCAGAGTCCACCGACGCAGACGCCTCTCTGGCGCCCAGTGCCAAGCCCCCGGCAGACTCGTCCCCCTTAGCCAACCGCCGGGCTAAGACCAGTGCGACGTCCCCAGCCGCCTCGGTCCCCGCAGATGAGACGTTAAGTGCTGAGGCGCCGAGGGACGAGCAACCGACCCCAGAAATCGCTGACGATGAAGCTGTCGCCACCGAAGATGCCGCTCCGACTTCAGCGCCCCCACAATCAACCGGCGCACCGGTCGAATCTGCGGGAACCCGCCGGCCACCCGCCGCTCCCGAGATTGTCTCTGCCCCTGCTGACGGGGCTCCGGCCCCAGCCGCTGAGGCACCCACAGCCCCCGCAAGATCGGCAGGTGCCGCCGATACCGACGCCCAAATTGCCGAGACTTTCAGCGACAATTTACCCGAATCCTTAACGCCGCCCGGGGCGAGCCCTCCACCTCCTGAGCTTCCTGCCGTTCTTGAGCCCCTGCCGGGATCACGAGCCGATCTAATGCAGCAGGTGCGCGATCGCTGGACTCCCCCCGCCGACCTTGAGCAAACGTTGACCTACACCCTGACCTTTGCCCCAGACGGCACGCTGATTGAAGTGCTGCCCGCCGACACCCAAGCCGCTAATTATCTGGACCAAACCGGTATTCCACCCGTTGGTTCCCAATGGGTGGCCACCGATGAATCACAACAAGTTTTGCTCTTACTGTATCCCGATGGCAATGTAGAGTTCCAAGAGGCCGGATCGTCCCAAGGCATGCCATAATTTGCTCTTAAAAATCTCGGGGCAATCAGCATTATTACGCTTAACCCAATTACGCTTAACCCAATTACGCTTAACCCAACAGTATTAGCCTAAGGAAAAATTTCTACTATCAGAGCTTTGGCAAACGTTAGGTGATGGCAGTCCCCTGGGCTGATGAATTAAATTCAGTCGTTTGTGGCAAAAACCTATCGTCCCACAGCATGCCGAGATTCAATACTCATTAGAAGAAAAAACGGTAGGCCTAGGCTTCAGAAGGGTATAAAAAGTAGGTGGGGCGATCGCTGAACCCGTAAACCCTTTGGTAGTGGCAATTACAGCCCCATAAAGAGGAACCGCCCAGACAATGTCTGGGCGGAGTGTGGTGTGAGGAGTGAACGGAAACTTTCGTCTCCGATACGTCTCTATTGTAGTTGTGACAGTTGCAATTCCGCCACCACTACCCTTGTCAAAGTTAATGTTTCTTTGACTAACAAAGAAACTCACTATAAGAGTTATCACACCCCGAGCAGAGAACTTCTGTCCGGGGCAGCGATAAGAGTGCTAAAACGCTAATGAGCAGGCTAAAAACTACTATCAATTAACGAGAAATTCTGGTACTAAAAGCCCATCAGCCCCTAGCTGTCTTTGTTAAGCAGGGGCAGTCATGCCGATTCCACAATATTTTCAGCGTCACCTGACAATACGCTTTGGCCAAGTTGCTGAAATTTGTCGGCTATTTACCCATGCCCAACTGCTGAGCCTTTTGATACACTTTGCCCTCCGTCAGCAATGACGGAGCAACGACCACTTCAACCTGCTGCATTTCTTTAATATTTTTGGCGCCCAAAGTGCCCATGCTGGTCTGCAATGCTCCGAGCAGGTTGTGAGTACCGTCGTCAAGTTGGGCCGGACCGCGTAGAATTTGCTCTAGCGTGCCGGTGCTGCCGACATTGATGCGAGTGCCGCGCGGCAAAACGGGACTTGGAGTAGCCATGCCCCAGTGATAGCCCCGACCAGGAGCCTCCTGGGCACGAGCGATTGGAGAACCAATCATTACGGCATCCGCGCCAACAGCAATGCACTTGCAGATATCGCCACCAGTGACAATGCCGCCATCCGCAATCACCGGCACATAGCGGCCCGTTTCCTGATGAAAATCGTCGCGGGCGGCAGCGCAGTCAGCTACTGCAGTGGCCTGCGGCACGCCGACCCCCAACACACCGCGAGAAGTGCAAGCCGCACCGGGACCAATACCAATAAGGACAGCCGCTGCGCCCGCTTTCATCAAATTCAAAGTCACGTCGTAAGTAACGCAGTTACCCAGGATAACGGGCATGGGCATGTCACGACAGAACTGAGCCAAGTCGAGCGGCGTCACTGATTCTGGGGAAAGATGTGCCGTTGACACGACCGTAGCCTGCACAAACATTAGATCAGCTCCGGCCTCAGCGATCGCTGACCCAAACTTAGCGGCGCCCGCTGGGGTCAAACTCACGGCGGCAATACCGCCTTGGGACTTAATGGAGGCAATCCGCTGACGAATTAATTCTGGACGAATGGGCTTGGCATAGAGCTGCTGCATCAGCGTAACAAAATCCGCCTTGCCCACCGCCGCAATCTGGTCAAGGATCGGGGCGGGATCATCGTAACGAGTTTGAATGCCTTCTAAGTTCAGGACTCCCAAAGCCCCGAACTGCGATAATTTAACCGCAATATCGACATCAACCACACCATCCATCGCACTGGCAATAATCGGCATCTCTCGCTCAATGCCGCCCAACTGCCAACGAGTATCGGCAAGCCGAGGATCTAATGTGCGATTGCCCGGCACCAAGGCAATTTCATCAAACCCATATGCCCGACGAACGGTTTTTCCCCGACCTAATTGAATCTCCACGGCTCTTTTTCATCCCAGAAGTCATTCAGACAGGCTAACATTTTGCCGCCCGATTTAATCTATCTGAGCATTCGCCGATTACTGGGTACATTAGCTTAGATGGCTAAAACTATATTTCTGAGAATCATCCAGCAATTTTTGCCGTTCCAGGAGTGCCAGTTGCCATGACAACCCTTGCCGACGTGCTGAGGTCTCGATACTGACCGGGACCGCCGCAAAAATTACGCCGAAGTTGTGAGGGTTGAGTCTTTCATCGGTAGACTGAGAATGAAGGTAATTAGCGATTGGCCCCGTTACGACCTTCACATTTACCCCGGCTAAGGAGTTTTCCGTGAATTTGTCTTCGTTGGGCTTTTTTCGGAGTTTAAGGACAAAAAATCGTCAATTTGCGGTGATTGGCCTGGGACGATTTGGTCGAGCCGTCTGTATGACCCTGAACAATTTGGGATATGAAGTGTTGGGCATCGATTTAAATGAGCAAAGCGTTACCCAAGCTCTGAAGGATGAAATTGCGGCTCATGCGGTGCAGCTCGATTCGACTCAGCGGCTAGCGCTGGAAGAAGCCGGCATTCCCGATTTTGATACGGTCATTGTGGCGATCGGCAACTACATCGAGGAAAGCGTGATCACGACGCTAAACGCTAAGGAGCTCGGCGTTAAATACGTGGTGGCCAAAGCTTCTAGCGAGATTCATGGTAAGCTGCTGCATCGCGTTGGCGCCGATCAGGTGGTGTTTCCTGAGCATGAAATGGGCTGTAATCTGGCCCGGGCTATCACCCGTCCTGGGATTTTAGAGCGGTTTGAACTAGATCCGGAAAACAGTATCGTAGAGCTACGCATACCGGCAGCGTTCGATCAGCAAACGATCGCCGATCTTGATCTACGCAGCAAATATGGTGTGACACTGCTAGCGTTGACTCAACCGGGTAACGACGAAAAGTTTGAGGTCAATCCGAGTCCAGTAACGCAGTTACAAAAAGGTGCAGTCATGGTGGTGATTGGCAACAATCGAGGCCTTGAACGGCTGCCTCTAGATGAGAGGGAAGCATAATTTGCGCGTTATTGGACTGATTAGTGGCACCTCGGTAGACGGCATCGACGGCGTTTCAGCCACCATTACGGGCTCCGGCTATGACCTCAAAGTTGAGGTTTTAGGTGGACAGATGCGTCCCTATCCCGATAGCATTCGGCAGCAAGTGCTGGCCCTGGCAGCAGGTCAGCCAATCACTTTGGCAGCTTTTGCCGCATTGGACGATGCGATCGCCGATGAATTTGCGCATACAGCCAATATCCTGATCAACCAGTATGGCTCGGTGGATTTGATTGGCTCCCACGGCCAAACGGTATTTCATCGTTCTCGTCAGGTAGCGGCACAATCGGCATCGACTCAGTTAGCCTACAGCCTGCAGCTTGGTCGCGGCGATCGCATTGCCGCTCGAACCCAATGCCCGACAGTGAGCAATTTTCGTCAAGCAGATATGGCTGCGGGTGGAGAGGGAGCCCCACTGGTGCCGCCAGTCGATTTGGCCTTGCTGACCCATCCTGCCCGCGATCGCTGCGTACAGAATATTGGCGGCATCGGCAACGTCGCGTTGCTGCCAGCTTGGCCGCCCCCTCGCCACAATCCACCGCCCAAAGTCTTAGGCTGGGACACCGGCCCCGGCAATAGCCTGATTGATTTGGCCGTCACTCGATTTTCCCAGGGGCAACAAACCTATGATCGGAACGGGGCTTGGGCAGCTCAGGGTAAGCCTCATATGGCGCTGGTAAACCAATGGTTACAGCATCCCTATTTTTCGCAGTTGCCACCCAAATCGACGGGACGAGAACTATTTGGCCAGAATTTTTTAGAGCAGTGCCTAGCGACAACGGCGGCTCTAGAGCTGCCCCCGGCTGATGTGCTGGCTAGCCTGACTGAGCTAACTGTTTTATCAATTGTCCAGAGCTATCGTGATTTTCTGCCCCGGCTGCCAAAAGAAGTGTTGCTCTGCGGCGGCGGCAGCTACAACGCATACTTAGTTAACCGTCTACGGGCGCAGCTACCGGAAGCCGACGTGCAGTCCACAACAGTAGCAGGCGTTCCTGCTGACCTCAAGGAAGCTCTGGCGTTTGCCGTTTTAGCCTATTGGCGACATCAGGCTTTTCCAGGAAATTTACCTAGCGTAACGGGCGCTCGGCAAGCCGTCTTGCTGGGTGAAATGCACCAGCCTTGCCCATAGGATGGAATGAGGCAGGGTGGTGAAGGGACACAGTCAAAACAGACATTTTGCCCATGTATCAAGAAGATTCCCAGAAGAGAATTTACCGCCGAGATCACAGTCTAAGCTACCTAATTGTCTAACCAGTCACCGGAAGCTACAGTAAGCTCTCGACCATCGAGGACCTGGGCCAAAATGGGCAATTGCTCGCCGCTTTCTAACCGTTCAAACTGAACAAATTTTAAGCCAGCGGGTCGTGGCTCCACGGTGAGCTGATATGCCTCACCCGTCCAAGAAAAATCAACTATTTCATAGCCGATCAGCCAAATTTCTCCCAGCTCGCCGGCATTGATAGCGGCGGGACGATCGCCCTCATAACAGGCGGACATCGCCTCGATCCCCGTCCACACACCGCTTAGATAGATTGGTTCAGTGCGGGCGCTCAAGCCATAGGTTGTGAAAGTAATGAGCGATTCTTGCCAAAACTTATCAAACAAGCTGCTGAGGGGATCAGCAGTAAGCGAGGCCCCATAACGAGGATTTTCGGCCAGCGCGGTCGTCTGCTCTGCCAAGCTTGAACGCTGCCAATGAGCTAGGTCGCCACAGATTTCATAGGCCACTGCTTGGGGCGGGAAGTTGGCGATCGCGGCCTCAGCTGATTCTGTCTGACTCGCCGGAATTGTTGATGGCATGGTCGATTCACGGGTCATCTGCGCATCAGATAGCGGCACTGTTGCTGGACAGCCCCCTAAACTCATCGTCCCAGACACAAAAACTGCCCATCCTACTTTTGACCACGAAAAAAATCTCTGCATCTGATGATTCCTTTACCCTGCCTTGGCCCCTCTTTTTCCCACTGTTCAACCCTGGCTCATGACCATGTCGTTTCTACGTAAATTTTGACATTATTGTCGTGCCTAAAGTTACAGTTTAATAAGGTTGTGTAAGTGCTCGCCAGTATCGACACATTCATTGTCCGACACCAGATAAATTGAGCACTGAATCAACCGGCTATTTCACGATTTCATCAAAAAGCCTTAAAGCTATGGCGATGTTATCCGGCCAAACACCAGAGTTGAAGACTGGTGCCAATGCGGAGGAAAATACCGTTCAGATAGCTTTGATTTGGCTAATGGGGAAAAGCCTTTTAAGGCCTCTCCACGGCTGAGCGACTACCTTACAAACCCAGTTCTGGCTTAATACCGCTGATTACGTAGGGTTGTCTAATCGTTAGCAATACCTAACTGCAGCGTCTTAATTGCAGCTGGCATCACTGACAAATTACTCAAAGATCACCGTTAAGGATTGAAGAGTCAATTGACTTAAGTATCTATTACTTTTAGCACAGCTATCCGTCCGGAATTAAAGATGTTTGAGGAAATTTGCAACTCTTGTAGAGACCGTCATCCTCGATTGATTGGTGACTCGGCAGCCAGAATCCCAGCCCCCAGTTGAGAAATCGTGATCGCAGCATATGTCCTGCAATGGCCGCAATCTGGCAAAGCTCCCAACGCGCGGCCATTGACTCCGACACGGCTGAGCCAATATTCTTCGGCTCCAATTGATCGGGCCTTCGGCAAGTAGAGAGGGTGTTCCCGACAACTCCTCTGCGTCTAATTGACCGTCAACTCTGTGCCCCACTGCTGGAGTTGTCTGGCTAGAGCCGTCGGCAGCGTCTGCCCCAACTGCCCGGCCGCACAACCCAGTTCCGTCCCCTGATCAGCCAAATAACATCCTGCTTGAGCATGCCACCAGACCGCCGCGATCGCCGCATCGAGAAAACTTGCGGCCACCTTTTCAGACTGAAATTTTTGCGCCGCCAATCCCGCCACCAGGCCGGTTAAAACATCGCCACTGCCCCCTCGCGCCAGAGCCGGTGTGCTGTCTCGATTAATCCACAGCTGACCATCCGCGTGGGCGATCGCGGTCATAGCGCCCTTCAAAATAACAGTGCAGCCCACCGATTGCGCCGCCTGTTGGGCTGCCAGGTTGGTCATTGAAGCGGCTGCCTCAGGAAAAAGACGTCGAAATTCGCCTGGGTGAGGCGTCAGCAATGTCGCGGCTGACCGCTTAGACAACAAAGCTTGGGGATCATTCTGAGCAAGGATATTGAGCGCATCAGCATCGAATACCACCGGGCGATCGCACCGCAGTATGGCAGTCACGACGGGGGCCGCGGCGAGCGTCAACCCCGGGCCGCAGGCAACTGCGTCATATGTTGGCCACTCAAGGGATTCAGGGAGCGCCGCGATCGCGCCACTGCTGGTTTCTGAAGTGCCAATCACGAGCGCTTCAGGCAACTGCGCCAATACCATCAGCCTTAAGCTTTCAGGCACCACTAAGGTAAGCATGCCGACGCCACTTGCCAGAGCTCCCTGACCGGCCAGCAGCGCTGCGCCGCCATATTGTCGTGAGCCTGCCACTAAGAGTAAATGCCCAGCCGTATATTTGTGGGCAACGGGAGAGCGGGGCAAGGGCAACCGAGAGAGCGCTGATGGAGCCGTAATGCACTGCACCAAAGCATCATCCGTCAAAGTCTTTTGGAGCGCTAAGGCTGGGATATCAAAAGGGAGCAAGTGTAGTTGGCCGACCCATGGTTGGGCTTGATCCTGCAGCAGACCCAGCTTCCACAGCCCCAAGCAAAGAGTATGTTGAGCGCATACCGCCGTGCCTTGTACAGCCCCCGTATCACTGTTGAGACCGGATGGCACATCGATGCTCACAATCGGTACAGCACTGGCATTCAACGCCGTGATCCCCGCCGCTAAATCATTGGAAAGCGGCCGCGTCAAACCAATGCCAAACCCACCATCCACAATAAAGTCACAGGTTCTCAGATCAGCACTGTCTTCGGTCGTGTCAAGGTTGAGAAAATCTAAGTAGGCTTTATGGCATGCTGTCAGGTCTTTTAATTTAGAAAACGGGCACCAGAGCAATACTCGATAACCGCGGTGATAAAGTTCGCGAGCCACCACCAGCGCATCGCCGCCGTTGTGTCCTGGTCCCACTATGATCCCAGCAGCCGGTGCGCGATCGCAGGGAAACTGCCGCATGATCCAATTAGCTACTTTTCCCGCCACTTTTTCCATCAGGGCCGTTTCTGGCAGACCCGCTGCAAAGAGAGTCGACTCAATCATTTGCATTTGTCGAGTTGTGACCACCACCGATGCGACGGCAGAGAAAGAAACGCCAGATTGAACATTCATTAATTTGTGGCTGGAGAAGACAGACCGATTGCACGCGGCACTGATTCATGACCCGCCCTCAAGGTCAATTTGTATCTAAATAAAGCGACTCTAAGTGCTGCAAGATTTTTTCCTTCAGATTGCTGTTGAGCTCATCCCGCAACATTTTTTTACTGAAGTTAGGGCTGCCGACTGAGGGACGTGTTCGTCCCGACATTACCCAACTTTGCAGCATATTCTGCTGGGGAGCTGCAATGGTGCATGATGCCACATGAGCACAGGCTTGCGGTTCTTCGGTGGAGAAGAAGAGCACCTTGTACTCACCATTTTGCCCCAGATGAAACGCGATCTCCTGCCCCGTTCGGGTTTTGAGATCAAGATAACAGGGCAGCCAACGCGGGCCGTGTTGTGGGGTGTACAGCACCGTCACCCACAGCGCCATTGGATGCGGCGACATTGTGCAGATAAAGGTGTTGTAGCGCGTTCCTCGGAGGCGTTTGTTAATTTCAGCGGGGGGCATCATCACCCACAAAGTTGAGAGCAGACCCTTGCTGGTGGATAGCAAGTGAGGAAAGACAATTTCGGCGATCGGCTTATTGGCTGGCCACGACGCAAAGCGGCAGATGGCGCCTTCCGTCGGTGAAAGGGCATCAGTTTTAGCGTTGATAGTAGCCTTATGCTGCGACTTGGGAGCAATCGGCACCCGCGACAGGGTAGTGCCAATCCGCTGCCCAATGCGGAAGCCAGAGCCATATCGCTGCTCCAGAGGCTCAAGCGTTTTAAGAATTTCCAGAATGTTTTGTGGCCGATTTTCGGCCTGTTTTTCCAGACAGCTCATCACTAGAGTTTCGAGCATCGCTGGAATATTAGTGTTTTCAGTCGCTTCGGCGATCGACACGGGAGCTTCTTTGTGATGCGCGTGATACCAACTACCAAAGGTGTGGCTGGTGGCGCGCAGCGGCAGCTGCCCTGTCAGCATTTGATACATCAATATGCCAAGGCTATAGATGTCGGAACGATTGTCTAGCTCTTTACCTTCCATCTGCTCAGGCGAGGCATAGGCCAGCGTGCCCATGAAAGAACTGGTTTGTTCGCTGTCAGCCTGCATCAGTTTGGCAATGCCAAAGTCAAGGATTTTGGTGAGCTCCCCCAGAGTCGGATCTTGAGTTACGAGGATATTGCTGGGTTTGATATCACGATGAATGATGGAAACTGGGTGATCGTAGCCGCGCACGCGAATGCCGTCATGGGCCGACTTGAGGCCAAGACAAACCTGCCGAATGATCCCCAGGAACCTGACGATTGGCAAGGGTTTTTGGCTAATCAAAATGCTCAAACTTTCACCCTGGAGATATTCCATCACGTAGAACGGAATATCATCTTCATTGACGCCGTAATCGGTGACGCGAACAACATGGATACTGCTCTGTCCGAGTTGCGCACAGGTAGTTGCTTCTTGAACAAAGCGATCGCGCATCTTGTCAGACAGCAGCGTTTGAGAGAGAAACTTGACCGCAACAATTACTCCACCGAGCAAAGTATCTTCTGCCCGATAAACTTTGCCCATGGCTCCCTGCCCCACCAGCTCCATAAGCTCGTAGCGATTGGCAAGTTTTTGGCCGATGTTGGAATCTGGCATAGCTAGGATGATGACGAATCAGTCACTGAACTTAGAAGTAGCGGCCTCAAATAAGGCCACGAGCAGCCAAGCGTCTGCTGCCTTATTTCGCTGCCTAGGGACATGTACCAGGAAATTTTATGCACCCGCTCTATCTTTTCGCGCCGCTGGTTAGCCAGAAACTGCTGGTGGAGGCCTCGTTTATCGTAATCCACATGTTTGTTAGTGAGTGATGCCATCCTAGCCGAGCCTAGTGAGCTGCCATGCTGTTTTTAGGGTCCTTACCAGCGATTCGTAAAATGTCTTCATGACTGGTCGGTCAAACCAACATTTGTCGATTGGGTAAAGCCCTCCTGGTGTAGCGGCGCTAACGTCAGCGTAGTCTCACAAAAATCCCTGCTGCCACTAAGTCAGGACTTGAGCAATGGCCTCTGATTTTCGCCGCTTGATCCCCAAATATGGCAAAACCGGATTCACCAGATCTCAAAATTCTAGGGGTCGAGGTGTTAATAGGCAGTTGATCACATGTCCGCTGGCGCTTAATCACAATGTTGTCTTCACTATGGGTTTTAATAGCCTCAAGATACCCAAGCTTAGAAGTAGGCTATCGACTACTGGCGCTCTAAGTTGGCTTCAATGGCGGTGGTTAGGTAATGTCCTGCCATGATGCCGCTCGATAGATGGTAATGCTGCTCATTCATCTGATAGAGAGTTTCAAAACCGGTACGCCGCTGGCGATCGCCCAAACACCAATATCTCTGCACGACTGAGGCAGGCGCCACCCAGCCTTCACCCTCGACGCGACCTAACTCGCTATGCTGCAGCACAAATGTGTATTGCCGTTCTCCCACCGCCAGGCGGCCTTTATATTGCAGCGCAATTTCATCATGATCATCATTAGGGAAGGTGAATTTCATAACCATTGTGAACCAATTATCGCGGCTCCAGGCAATCAAGATTCCTCCCCGCAGCGTCATCGGTGGCTTATCACGTTCTAGCCAGTTGCCCTGCAGCACCCAGCGACCAGGCTCAAGTAAAAATGTGTGATTCACACTTGGTTTCCTGAGAAAACAGTTTCTTGAGAAAACAGATAATTGGCCATGATTCGCGATCGCTGCATTGAAACCAGCAGCATGAATCATAAATTTGGCCTGACAAAAATAGTAACGGCTATTTGTCTAGGTTAGCCACCGCATCTTTGTCGAAACGTTTGTGAGATTTTCTCATCCCCGCCGGAATACGAGAGGTTCTATACATTGCGTCCGTACATGCGGCGGTAAAATGCCTGCAGTTAAGGCACAGAGAAGCAAAACGATGGCAGCCATGGGGACAACCAACCCGGTCGGCTGAATATTGCTCATTTCACCGAGTCCCTCTAGCCAGACTTGCTGGGCTTGGCGCCGCAATGGGCAAGCCTGCTTTACTGCAAATCTTTAAGGGAAAATATGTTGAAAACCGGATCTCTGCAACTCATTCGCACCTTGTTAATCGCGATCGCGGCGCTTGGCTTGCTATTAGGAACGGCGGCCTGTAGTGACGTGACCCCCGATGATCTGCCGCAGTTAGACTCAATCAGTGACCGCCTCAAAGATTCCAAGTCGATAGAGAGTCCTGCTGATTCTGCGGCATCAGCTTTACCTGATGCCGTGGACGATGCTATGGATGCTGTTGAGACGGCAGCTACAGAGGTACCTGCCGCGGCTGAAGATGTCATGACGGATACGGCTGCAGACCTCCAAGCAGACCTTCAAGCTGGCAGTAAAGAAATTCAAGAACAGTTAAAAGATGAGCAAGCGGCTATGCAAGCGACGTTAGAAGAGGTGAATAAAGAAGCTGCTAAAGCATTGGAAGTGGAACTCAATCGAGCTGAACAAGCCTTTGATGAAGAACTCGACAAAATGAAAGAGCAGTTGCAGCCAGTTCTTGATGAAGTGAACAAAGCATCGTCACCAACGGCAAACCCCGAAGCGAGTGCCGTACCAGCGGCGACTGCTGCCGATGAAATTGTGCCGGCGCCGGAAACTGAGGCAATGGCTACGAAAGCGATCGCGCCTGCTAAAGCCAAAGCAACTCCGGATGTCAAGGCGGTTGCTGCAGACATTACGACTACAGTGGCGACCGGCAAGGTTGATGATGTAGCAGTGCCAGAACAGGATTCATTAAATGCAACGGCTACTGACACCGCAGTTAAAAGTCCCCAAGAGATGCTGGAGGAGGCAACAACCCAGCAAGAAGTCGCAGAAGTCGGCACCGACCGCTAAATGGGTTTTTGATACTTCGCCACTCGTCGGTCCAATCATCACTGCAAAACTGCATTGTAGGCGCAGAAGACGCCATACAAAGTCACTATTGCCGATGGGCGATCGCAACTATCTCTTGGCAAATTGAGGTTTTTCACGCATTTTGTTGTTGTAAAGGGATTTTATTCGCTATATTAGGTAAGCCGACGCGGGGTAGAGCAGTCTGGTAGCTCGTCGGGCTCATAACCCGAAGGTCCATGGTTCAAATCCATGCCCCGCCACCAAATAGTTAAGAGGCCTGAAATGTTCTCATTTCAGGCCTTTTGCTTTAAAGCATTTTCAACCACTATAGGTTAATAGTCTAAACGGGTGCAGCGATGCTGGTACGTAATCCAAAGTTAACCTATTCAGCTGCCGCCTTGAGCTGCGGAGCTTTTCCTTTCATGAGCCGGACAATTGCCTGCTTTTCCAGTAGTCCCAAGAGCTCACCATTATTACGAATGACCGCCAATACTGACAATCGTTTCTCTTCCAGCATACTAACGACATCTAACAAGGGCTGATCAGCAGCAATTGTCGTCAGCTGAACATCATGATTCATGACGTCCCTAATGGTGGCCATTTTCCAGCGATCACGAGGGATTTCCTGCAGGGCATCCACCTGAACTGTGCCCACCAGTTCCCCATCAGTATTGATTACTAAAAACTTGCGCCAGTTGCCGGCAGCATTGAGCAGCACATCATCGGCAAATTCACGCAACGAAATCTGCTCGGTCACGATTGGGCTATCATCTCCAATGGCATCAGCAGCCGTGAGGCCATGTAGGCGCTGCTGCACTGAAGCCGATTGAGCCGAACGATTAGCATTGCTAAGCAAAAACCAGCCAATCAGCAGCGTCCAAACATTACCAATGGGGCTGATCCCAGCCACGGCGGCAGCGCCGATGGCGATCGCCAACCAGCCGAGCACTTGCCCGGCTCGACTCGCAAACGCCACACCCTTGTAAGGATTGCCCGTTATTTTCCAAACAATCGACTTCAAAACATTACCACCATCCAGAGGCAGACCAGGCAATAAGTTAAAAACCCCTAGCGCCAGATTAATGTACGCCAATAGCGAAACAATTGCTCCTAAAGGTCCATTCAGCGCCAACAATTGGCCAGTCATAGACAAGACAGCAAACAAAATAAGGCTGACAACTGGACCAGCGATCGCTACCTTGAAGGCCCCACCAGGCGTGTCCGACTCTTTTTCTAAAGCAGCGAGTCCGCCAAATAAGAACAGCGTAATAGAATTAACGTTGATCCCCTGTCGCAATGCAGCAAAACTGTGACCTAACTCATGGGCTAGCACTGAGCTAAAAAGCAGAAGTGCTGCGAACAACCCGAGCAGCCAAGGAATGCTGCCTGGTAGAGAAGGAAAAGCCCCAGATAAACCGCTGCCATACCTCCAGGTGACCAATCCCAACACCAAAAACCAAGATATGTTCACATAAAAAGGAATACCAAACAGGCTGCCTACCCGTAAGTTGCCATTCATATGGGGCACCTCAAAATCTACTAGCGCAGAATGGCGTTCGTAAGCGAGCCTTCCGCTTTATTATCCCGATTGTAACAAAAGGTTAATCTCACACTTATCCCTCATCAGCCGTAGAAGCCGCAACTTTGATACGGTTAGCCTCAAAGGCCACCCATCTTGGCCGCATTTGTCATGAATAGCATGCTGAAGGGTCGTTCTTTAGTGACCTTGATTCAGCGTCGCCATATATTGTTGGAGTTACCTCCGACAGTGTTGTCATAGCTCGGAAGTGACTGGCCGCCGGACCAATCGCAATTAATGGCACTGGATTAGGGGTATGCCGTTTAGTGACGCGATCTTCTAGGTTGCCAAGGTCGCTGGTGATGAGGAGCGTCACGTTGGGCGACAGGTGCGTCACAATACCAGCCACTCATTGATCGATGCGTTGAGCTGAACTGGGCCCATGTTTCAGCGCCTATCAACCGCCCAATCAGCTCCCTATCCAAATCTACATCTATTTCTTTCCCAGAGTGCAAGGGTGAAGGATAGCTGAGCGTCAAGTACCGATTCAGTAAACGCCCCAAGTGCCCATCGTGGATGGGGTAATCCGCCTACCGTTCCAGCAGGCGAGGCATCAACTCTACTAGGTTGCAGGGCCGATGACGGGCATCCAGCTGGTCATTAATCAGAGCATTCCAGCCGGTGCGGCAAGCCCCCGATGACCCTGGCAAGCAAAAAATGTAAGTGCCGTTGGCTACCCCCGCCAGGGCGCGGGACTGCACCGTGGACGTTCTAATCTCCTGGTAAGACACCATCCGAAAGATTTCACCAAAGCCAGGAAGTTCTTTATCCAGCAGGGGGGCAATGGCTTCTGGGGTGCCGTCTCGCCCGGTGACCCCCGTGCCCCCAGTGGTGATGATGGCCTGCACCCCAGCATCGGCAATCCAGCGGGAGACCACCGCCCGAATTTGGTAAATGTCGTCGGGCACGATCACCTTTTCGGCCAGGGTATGGCCGGCGGTTTGCAGGCGCTCTACCAAAAGCTGACCGGATTTATCCGTGGCCTCTGTGCGGCTGTCGGAGACAGTGAGAACAGCTATGGGGACGGGGATGAAGGCGGCTGCAGCCATAAAATTTGGGGATATTAAGGACAACGCTCGGTAGCAGGTGGGACATAGACATGATCTTGCCTCATCCCTCGTCATTCAGCTTGCCGATAGCTAAGGCACTCCACATTCATGCCAGAAACTGCCCTGCCCAATACGGCAGCGATCGCCTCTATCAAGCAAGGTAATGTCATCTAGATTACAAACGCTATTGGCATTCTGTAGAAACATGATTGAGATTATTGGGCCAAACCCCCTTCTGGAAAGACAAAATGGCTGAAAATCGTAAAATGCGCTGGCTGAAGACCTGGCTGTCTTTGTTTGCTGCTACTTTGGTTCTCTGTTTGATGGCGAGTTTTCTTTCCGTTGGCATGCCCCCGGTGAGTGCAGCGGTGCCGCCGATTGAAAGTACGATGCCAACGAGCTGTGGCAGCCGCGCCACCAGTCCCCGCCACTACGAAGTGGCTGCCAGCCCTGAAACGGTGCACTGGGGCTACTACAGCAAAAAACTGGCACCGGTGATTTCCATCAATTCTCAGGACTACGTCACCCTGGAAACCATTACGCATCACGCGGGTGATGACTACGATCGCATGATTGCGGGCGACCCCGCCATCGAAGCCATTTACAACTGGACGGCTGAGGGCAAAACCGTCAGCGATCGTGGTCCTGGGGTACACATTCTCACAGGTCCCGTTTATGTTTGCGGTGCCGAACCCGGCGA
>ERZ1740058.683-NODE-683-length-22717-cov-6.760833_pt1 | contig 22717 bp, 18 predicted proteins | sample MGYA00581745_ERZ1740058 | MGnify/ENA primary metagenome ERZ1740058 (study PRJEB43018, sample SAMN04849742) | marine metagenome | isolation source: floating plastic debris | place: Pacific Ocean | collected 2008-08-30 | study: EMG produced TPA metagenomics assembly... | reverse complement strand
GAAAATGTAATTATCGGTGATAATCAACTGAACATATCTTACACTCAACAGGAAGAAGGACTGCAACTTGAAATCAATCAATCCCAACCGTGGACCTTAGAATTCGCTTTTCCCGCCGGGAAATACTCGCAGTGGCAACTCAACGAAGAAGAGGTAATACCTCAAATGGAAGATGGGTTAGCCATTGTGGCTACTAACGAAAACAAAATCATGATAGAAGTAAAGTAATTTACCGCAGATTGAGTATGATAAAATTTGGATGCTCCCTCTTACGTTTCCTATTTCCTTTATTTTTTCTATCAGCTTGCTCCATACTTAGTTCGCCCACAAAAAATGTAGTACCCGACTTCAAGCTAACCGAACGGGGCAAAATGTTGATTAACAAGAAATGGAAAGAGGTAAAGGTTGAAGTTTTTTCTTGTGAAGAAAATGACCAAGTCAAAAACATCACTGGTCAGTTTATCAAGACTGATTTAGATGATATCATCGTATTTTCTAGTGGCGGGACGTATTCCTTCGATGAAGGAGAAACAAAAGCAAGAACCAATAATGCTCAAATCTTTGAGAGTGGCTATTGGCAGCTGACAGAGGAAGCAGATTCTTTACTACTTATCACCGAAACTTCTACTACTAACTATTTTGTAGAAGAGTTATCCCCCGAAAAGCTAGTGCTAAATTTGCCGATCGCTGACGAGGACTATTACTACACACTAACCTATCGCACCAAAAGTAGTCTGATGCACTACCAGGCCGAGTTCACCCAAAACATAGATAGCCTTATTTGCCAGTATATCGCAGAAAACGATATTCCGAGTGTGGCTGTAGGTGTGGTCTACCGTGATTCCGTACTTTATGGAAAACGCATTGTGAATGGCAAAGAGGACAGGAGTTTGATTAGTGATAATGAGAAATCTATTTACAATATTGCTTCAGTAGCTAAACCCTTTGTGGCAACAGCGATAATGATACTTGAGCAACAAGATAGCATCAACATCAAAGATCCTGTCGTAAAATACCTCCCCTATTTCACTGTGGACTCAAAATCCGGAAACCAAATTACAATTGAACATTTATTAACTCATACCTCGGGGTTACCAAGCGTAAGCTCCCCAGATGACTACGATTACGAGGACGTAGATTTAACGGATGATGCCCTTGAAAATCATATCGAATCACTCGCAAGTTTGAAATTGAATGCTAAACCAGGAAAGAAATACGGTTATAGCAATGTCGGTTTTGAGGTACTGGGAGAGGTTATAGCGAAAGTTGCTCAAATGCCGTTCGAGGAGTACATGAACATTAATCTCTTCCAGCCCTTGGGTATGACCAAAACTTCATACCTAATATCGGATTTTAAGGAGGATGAAATTGCTCAGCCCCATACGGGTAGTCCGTACAAGAGAACAAAAAGATTTCCTTACAACCGACAGTTTAGTCCTAGCGGAAATTTGTTTACATCTATTAAAGACATGAACAATTGGATGATGTTCAATCTAAACGATGGCCGATACCAGGATTTTGAACCACTATCGGACTCAACCTATGCTCTATTAACAACTCCTCGAGTTGACACTAAGGAAGATGGCTTTGTAGGGTTAGGTTGGTTTACAAAATCGCTCAGCAATGGAAGAATGGTCTTCCACGATGGACTGGACTTAGGGTATAGTTCACTAACGGTGTTGTTCACAGAACCCAAGATCGGCATACTGATTCTATCTAATCATCAGGAGACAAATTGTAATGAACTGCTTAATAAGATTGCCAAATCTATTAAATACTAACTAAACACGACCTCGGTAGGCTAGATAGCAGTAAGATATTAAGCTAAAAATCTCCTTATTTTTCGTTCAAAGGTTTTAGAAAACGAATAAACATGAATATCAACCGAAGAACTTTTCTCAATAACTCAGCTCTACTCAGTAGCGGACTTTTTCTGAACGATGACGCCAATCAGCCAAGTGAGTTTCGTCCCACCTTTACTATCCCCAGTAATTTCTCCTTGCAGATTTTTGCTACCAATTGGGGGTTCAACGGATCGGCTGACGATTTTTGTGCGAAAGCAAAGGAAGCGGGTTACGATGGAATTGAGGTCTGGCTACCTAATGGTGAAAAGGCTCAAGAAGAGTTATTCTCAGCCTTAGATCAACACCAGCTAGCCTATGGTTTTCTGGCTGCAGGAGGCGATAGCCAATTTGAAAAGCATCAATCTCAGTTTCAGCAATCAGTAGAGGCTACCGCTAAGCATCGCCCGGCGTTTATCAACTGCCACTCTGGTCGCGACTACTTTAGTTTTGAGCAGAACCGTCAATTAATTGAATTCACCACCGAGGTATCAGAATCTAGCGGAATACCCATTTACCATGAAACCCACCGAGGACGAATGCTCTTTGCCGCTCACATCGCCAGAGAGTTCTTACAGGCTGATCCCGAACTAGAACTTACGCTTGATATATCCCACTGGTGCAATGTGCACGAATCGCTACTGCAAGACCAGGAGGAAACAGTTCAATTGGCGCTGGAACGTAGCGGCCACGTACATTCCCGCATCGGCCACGCCGAAAGTCCGCAGGTAACCGATCCCCGCGCTCCCGAATGGTCGGAAGCAGTAGATGCCCACTGGGCCTGGTGGGATCAGGTGGTGAAACATCGCATCGACCAGAGTAAGGCGCTTACCATGACTACCGAGTTTGGTCCACCTCACTACCTGGCTATCGTTCCCTACACTCAGCAGCCTTTAGCCGACCAGTGGGACATTAATACCCACATGTTGCAAAAGTGGCGAGAACGCTACACCCCAACTAAAGGCTGATAATCTGGCTTCAACAACTTTTAGAGCATAATAGCCCCATTTCTTGCTTTTCCCAAGGCTGGCACGATAGCTGTAAGCGGTTTAAACAGTTAGAAGGAAGCAATTAGGAATGAATTATCCAGCGGGACCCATCGGAGTATTTGACTCTGGTTACGGAGGACTTACCATTTTTCAGCAGTTGGTAAAGCAACTGCCTCAGTACGATTATATCTACTTAGGCGATAACGCCCGCAATCCCTACGGTATCCGTTCTTACGATGTAGTGTACGACTTCACATTGGAGTGCGTGCGGCATTTGTTTGATATGGGTTGTAATTTGGTGATTCTGGCCTGCAATACCGCTTCCGCCAAAGCCCTAAGGACCATTCAGCAGCGCGACCTGCCTGAGCTCAACGGCTCGCGCCGGGTGCTGGGAGTTATTCGCCCCACCACCGAAATTATTGGTTCCTACTCCGATAGTGGCCACGTAGGTATCTTCGCCACTCAGGGTACCGTTAATTCCGAATCTTATCCTATTGAGATTCAGAAGTTTTTCCCTGATGTGCAGATATACCAGGAGGCCTGCCCCATGTGGGTACCGTTGGTAGAAAATAATGAGCATAACACTAGCGGTGCCGAGTATTTCATTCAGCAACACGTGAACTATCTGCTGGAGCGAGCGCCACTTATTGATACTATTCTGCTAGCCTGTACGCATTACCCCCTATTAGCCCATCAGATTGCCCGGTTCTTACCTCATTATGTCCAGCTCATTTCGCAGGGTGAGATTGTGGCTCGTAGCTTGGTTAGTTATTTAACCAAGCATCCCGAAATGGAAGCTCGTTGTACTCGGTATGGAACCAGAAAGTATTACACCACTGAATCAACCGATGACTTTGACACCAAAGCCCGCATCTTTTTGAAAGGCCACGTAGAGGCGGCTCATCTACAATTATAACGTTCGTCTCTCCTTATATTTATTCTAAAAAGTACGTAATATTACCCTATGTAATCTAAGGTTTAGTTCCTTTTTCGCTAAAGAAAGGACAAGCCTTTTCGAACAGAATACAATTCAGATTTCATCTCCGTTACTTTATTCAGATAAGCTGATTTTATGCTACCCAGAAACTTACGTACGCTGGCCGACTAGAGGGGAATATTTTTTGTATAGTGGTCGTTAGGCTTGAGGAATATTAGCTAATTTGGCTTTATGCAACTACTAGTACGGTGCGGTCTACTACTCTGCTTGCTGGCTTCTTCAGTACAAGCCCAAATTCGTACCCCTAAGTACAGCAACGAGTTTTTGGCAATTGGCGTAGGTGGGCGCGGACTAGGGATGGCGGGCACCCAAACGGCTATTGCATCTGATGTAACCGCTGGTTACTGGAATCCAGCGGGGCTGGCAAGCTTAGAAAATCCCTACGAAGCTTCGTTAATGCACGCTGAGTATTTTGCCGGCATTGCCAACTTTGACTACGGCGGCTTTGCTACCCGCATTGATTCATTAAGTAGTCTGGGAGTTTCGGTGATCCGCTTTGCCGTAGATGATATTCCCGATACGCGCTTTCTGTACGATGCTAACGGGCGGATCAATTACGACCGCATCCGTTTCTTCTCGGCGGCTGATTATGCTTTTCTGTTTTCCTACGCTCGTCGGTTAAGGGGTGTCCCCCGTTTGCAACTAGGAGCTAATTTTAAAGTGGTGCACCGAACGGTAGGTAACTTTGCGAATGCATGGGGCTTCGGCCTAGATGCTGGCGCGCAGTACCGTTTACCAACCTGGTTCTTCGGACTGATGCTGCACGACATTACCGGCACGTTCAATGCCTGGTCACATAACTCTGAACTGGTAATCGATATTTACACCCAAACCGGTAACCAGATTCCGGATAATACAATTGAGCTTACGCTGCCCCGAGCCACATTGGGTATAGGGAAATCACAGCGTTTCTGGAACAAGCGATTGGGCGTGTTGGCATCGCTGGATGCAACTTTCACCTTTGACGGGCAGCGCAATGTGTTAGTGGGTTCTGATGTAACTTCACTCGACCCGTCATTCGGGTTGGAACTAGACTATGAACAGCTAGTTTTTGTTCGGGCAGGAGTGGGCAATGTGCAGCAGGTAAAAGATTTTGATGGCAGCACCTACCGCACCTATCAGCCCGATTTTGGCGTAGGCGTATTGCTGGGTAAGCTCCAGATAGATTACGCCCTGACCGACATCGGCGACCAGTCCGAATCGCTGTATTCCCACGTATTTTCCCTCAGGTTTGGTTTTGGTAAGGAGAAAGTGAATGAGTAGGTTCCTTATAAGATTCTTTACAGTTATTGTTCATTGCACACTGTTCATTATTCATTGTTCATTGGCTCAGCGCTACGGCAACGAGTGGATCGTTAATAATCAGCAGTACTACAAGATCCCAGTGGGAGAAGATGGTATCTATCAGCTTGATTATACCACCCTACAACAGGCTGGGTTTCCAGTGACCTCGGTTGACCCTCGCCGGATTCAAATTTTCTTCCGAGGAACAGAACAGGCGATTGAGGTACGGGGACAGCAGGATGCCCGCTTCAACCAAGACGATTACATCCGTTTCTACGGGCAGCGAAACGACGGAACGCAAGATGCCGAACTGTATCAGCCAGTTGAAGCGCAGCCGCATCCCTACTACAACCTTTACTCCGATACCACCGCTTACTTCCTCACCTGGCGGCTGGATGCCGGAGTAGGTAAACGAGTCACAAATTTTTCAGAGAACAATATAGGCGGCTTACCAGCCGAAGCCTACCATCTGCATCAAGAACGAGAGGTATTTGCCGAAGAATACGGAGCAGGCAGACTATACCCTATCGGCTCGGCAAGTGCCGCTACCGCCCGACTGAGTTCGTTTGATTACGGCGAGGGCTGGACCGGCTCACGTATTAGACAGGGCGAATCCGTAGATTATACCATCCCCATTAGCGGCTCAGTAAGTAGTGGCCCCCAGCCTCAGTTACAATTGGTGCTCACCGGTCGGAATAATCAGTTGCACAACGTCACCATTCAGGTAGGCAGTAATGCCGGGGCTTTACGAACGCTCACCACCGCGGAGTTCAGTTACTACGATAGCTACGCCGTAGAGGAAACCCTGGAGTGGACTGACCTGGGTGACGGGCAAATGGTAGTACGGCTTACGGTAAACGGAGTGGACGGAAAGGCCGATAACATTTCCCTGGCACTGTTAGGACTAACCTACGCTCAACAGTTGGACGCCCAAAGTGAGAACCAATACCTGAATCTGGTTGAAAATACTAATAGCAAATCATACGTAGAGGTAAATAGCCCTCCCGCAAATGCTCAGTTCTGGGACATTACTAACCCGGATGTTGCCGAAGTTATTGGTTACAATACCAATGCCAGTACTATTACGGCAATCATTCCCAACACCAACGTAGCTCGTCGGCTGTTTTTGGCCGAGGTAAGATCACTGTTTGATATTGAACCAGTCAGCATGCCTACGCTGGAGCCATCAGCCCGATTTCTGATGATCAGTCATCCGGCGTTGCGCCAGCCTGCCGGAGCCTACAGCGATCCGGTGGCGGCCTACTACGATTACCGGGTAAGTACTGGGCATCAGCCCTTGCTTATAAACATTGAGCAGCTTTATAACCAGTTCAGCTACGGTGAAATTACTCCGCTGGCTATTCATCGCTTCGCGGATTATATGCTTTCGGTAGGTAACCCCGAGTATTTACTACTGATTGGTAAAGGACTTACGGTGAATTTTAATTATCACCGACGCGACCCAAACACCCAGAATGTGCACGATTATATCCCCCCAGGAGGTTTTCCTGGATCGGATGTGGTATTTACAGTTGGTTTATCCGGTAGTGATGGTACTGGGGCGGCCATTCCCACCGGGAGGATTAATGCGAACACTGCTGTCCACGTAGCAAACTACTTGGATAAGGTAAAGGAAACCGAAGGTCGTACGCTGGCCGATGATTACGAAGAGGAAAGCACTCGGGAAGCTTTATGGAGAAAGCATCTGGTACACCTGAGCGGCGGAGTTTCGTCTTTTGAACTGGTTCTTTACGCCCGCTATGTAGATAATTTCGCGACTATCGCCGAAAGCAATTATCTGGGAGGTGAGGTAACTACCCAAACCAAAAAAACTAATAATGCTACCGAACTGATCAATATCGCCGAGGAAGTAAACCAGGGACTTTCGCTCATCACTTTCTTCGGCCACTCGTCTACTACAGTGACCGATATTGATATTGGTTTCGTCTCTAACGACGAGCTTGGCTACCGCAACCAAGGAAAATACCCAGCCATACTGCTCAATGGCTGCAATGCCGGTAACATTTTTAGTAATGCCCTTACTTTTGGCGAAGACTGGATTAGGACCGCCGACCGAGGAGCGCTAAATGTAATGGCACATAGTTCGCTAGGCATCTCTAGTGTACTCAAGCAGTACTCCGATCACTTCTACGAAGTAGCTTTTGGAGATAGTGCCTGGATAGACCAGCCGTTGGGAGCTATAAAAGTTGAAAGCGAGCGAAGGTTTATAGAACGATTAGGTGAGTCAGCCTGGGAAATGCACACCTCGCAGGTACAGCAACTAGTACTACAGGGTGACCCCTCACTTGTCCTGTTTGGTCGGGGTGAACCCGATTTTGAGATTGCGGCTGATAATATGTTCGTTACTCCATTACAAGACGGACCCGTAACCGCCGCTTCAGATTCTTTTGCCCTCAACTGTATTGTACGCAATTTTGGTCGCACCCAAACCGACTCGCTGGCAGTGTCGGTACAGCGTACTTTCAGCGATGGCTCGTCGACCATTTACGGCCCGATATGGTATCCTTCGGTACTATATCAGGACACACTACAATTTGTTGTTCCCAACCAAGAATCTAATCTGAACGCCGGAAATAACCGGTTAGAGGTCATTTTAGATAGCCCCGACTCGGTAGCCGAACTCAACGAAAGTAACAACCGGGCGATTATTGATTATTTTGTACCCATTAGTGGAACGGCCAATGTCTTTCCTGAAAACTACGGCATCGTTTTTACTCCAGAAATCACCTTACAGGTACAACCCGGTAATTTGCAAACTACATTGCGGTCGGGTACACCTCGTGCAATCTTACTGGAACTGGATACCTCCGCTACTTTTGGTAGTTCACTCAGACAACAAACTACAGTAGAAACTGTAGCATTAGCACAGTGGACGGCAACACTTCCGCTAACGCAGGATAGCACTGTCTACTTCTGGCGCAGTAAATACGCCACGCCCGAAGCCGGGGAAGTAGACGACTGGAATACCTACTCATTTGTTTATCTGAACAATAGTAGCAACGGCTGGGCTCAGACCCATCCCGCTCAGCTTGAAGAAAATACCATCACCAACATGGATTATCGGGGAGAACAGTGGGTGTTTGAAGAAACCAGTATCACTGTAGGGGTAACCACTGGTGGATCCGATGCAGAAGTGGCTACCGAAGTATTGCTAAACGGCATTTCGTACATCCTTACCAACGTAACTGATAACCGTCTCCTTTGTGAGGGAAATGGTATGGGTGCTATCGCCTTCACTCAAGATGGCCTACTGCCGTATGCGGTCGTCACTCGCCCCGGTTTTGATCTTCAAAATCCTTACACCTGTGGTCGTCGCCCGCAAGTGATCAATACCTTCACCAATGGAGAGATTACCGGAGCCAACCGGTTTCTGGAGCAGTATGTGGAAGGAATTGGCGATAATGATCCGGTACTTCTGTTCTCATCGGGTAACGTGAATTATACTACCTGGCCCACTGAAACGCTTGATAAGCTTCAGGAAGTGGGAGTGGATGTTGGTACATTAAATGATCTACAAGCCGGTGAACCTTTACTGATACTCGGGAGAAAAAACGCAGAGGTTGGTTCGGCTATCATCGTGCGAGCTGATTCTACCCTCGGCAGCCCGGTGAATGAACAGGCTATTTCACTTAGCGAACAGATTACGGAGCAGTACCGTAGCGGCAGTATCCGGGCTAGACGCATCGGTCCTGCCCGGCAGTGGCAGGAACTAAGAACAGCTATTTTCGGAACTGATTATTCTTTAACCGTTTTAGGAGAAACCGATCAGGGAGAACTGGTGACTCTACTATCCGACGTAGCCGGGCAGCCGACAGTAGATTTATCTGGGATAGATGCCCAGCAGTATCCGTATCTGAGATTACAGTTGGATACTGAAGATGCTACGGAGCGCACTCCGGCTCAGTTGGCTAGTTGGATTGTACTATACGAAACCCTACCCGAAGGTACGCTCATTGCGGTAGACGTATCCGAAACCATCACCGAAAAGCAGGAGGGGCAGGAATTGACCGTAAGCGGAGAATTCTATAACCTTTCCAGTCAGGATTTTGCTGATTCGCTAGCGGTAGTGTATACTATTCTAAATCAAGATCAGCGGCAGTCTGAAACGGATACGGTTTACATGACGGCTCCAACTAGCCAAGATACCAGCTCGTTTACTATTCCGGTAGACACAAGAGGACGTATCGGAACTAGCGACCTTACCATTCAGGTGAACCCGCAACAACAGCTTGAGCAGACATTCACCAATAACGTGATGCGCATAGACAACTGGCTGAAGGTAGTGGGTGATGAAACTAATCCGATTGTGGACGTGGCTTTTGACGGAGTGTACATCATGGATGGAGATATTGTGGCCCCTAATCCGCTTATCAGCATTGAACTGCGAGACGAGAATCCGTACCTGCAAAAGCAGGATACTGCCGGAATTGAGATTTTGTTGGGGCAAGTGGCTAGCAGTGCCGATGCGTCGGTTTCTAGTGAAAACTCTCGCACCGAAAGTGAAACGTTGAAACGGGTAAGCCTGGATCAGCCTAATGTAGCCTGGAGTCCAGCTACCGAGGAAAGTCCGTTTACCGTTACCTACCAGCCCGAGGCGCTGGAAGACGGGGTATACCGCTTACAGGTGCAGGCTAGCGATGCCAGCGGTAACGCTTCGGGAGCTAATCCCTACGAAATTAACTTTGAAGTAATTAACGCTTCTACCATTACACACTTTTACCCCTACCCTAATCCGTTTTCTACCAGTACCCGCTTTGTATTTACCCTGACTGGAGCCGAAGTGCCCGATCAGCTCAAGATTCAGATTATGACGGTCAGCGGAAAAATTGTACGAGAGATTACACAGGATGAGATCGGCCCTATTCGTATTGGCAATAACATTACTCAGTACGCCTGGGATGGTCGGGATGAGTACGGCGACGAGTTAGCTAACGGAGTTTACCTATATCGCGTAGTGGTGCGCAATAATGGACAGGCCATGGAGCACCGCAAGACTTCAGCAGACCGAGCTTTCAAACAGAACTTTGGTAAGCTGTACATCCTTCGTTAAGAAGGCTCTTTAGCAGCAATGTTAGGTGGTTTTATTGCTTCAACCTCCACATTTTCTAAATCAATCCGGGAGAGTTCCTGCACCTGATCTGCCTTGAATTGCTTATCGTAGTCAGCTAGGGAGAACTCATTTAGTGTATCGGTATAGTTGATATAATCGGCGAAGCGGATGCCATTTATTTCCCGCACATTATACGCTTCCCGAAAGCGGGTACCGCCCCCATTTACGTGAAACTCGTAGGCCAGATAATCCATGGTGTACTTATCCTGATGGAACCAGTACACGAAAATATCTTCAAAATCGGTACCGCCACCTTCCTGATTAAATGATACTCGAACTTTGTGGTAAAGCTCAGATTTAACCGTATCAGTTCCTAGGTAAGTAGCATTCACGGCTGGATTGTTGAGCGGTTGAGGCAGCAGGGCGAAGTATATCACTGAGTTAAGCGAGTTAGCATAGCGTTGTTGGTCTTCTTCCGAAAGACTGAATTTCTCACCGTTAATCTCGCGAGTGAATCCCTGGTTATCCAGCACATCGTGAACTTTACCCAGTGAGTCTTCCCAGCTACGTTCATAGGTAAATTCTCCTCCGTTAAGGCGGATAGTATAGTTGCGATCCCGGAACGAAAAGGATATATGCGACCCATCGTAGTTATCGCCTCCATGGGCCTTTATCGCCTGGTTAATAATCATGTATGGATCAGGATCAGTTTGGCAGCCTAAAACTACCAGTGAGAATAGGAAAATCAGGGTATAATACTTCATAATAGCAAAAGCCTTGCTCTTCTGTACGGGCACTAGCGAAGACAGGTTTTTTCCGCTCGCCCAAAACTAATCATTAGAACCAAGTAAACCCTTGGGAGTGTCGATAGGTAGATAGATCTGCGACTGACCATAACCTTTTGGCATTTTGTCTTTTTCGGAAACACCACCTTAAGAGTATCGTTACGTTTGGTATAAATTCATTTTTTAACACTTTCTTTGTTAAGTAAGGTAGATCCCTTCCATTTCGGGCATTTCTACGAGGTTGCTTGGCATTGGTAGGATTAGGTTCTAATATTGCGCAACGCACCACTATGAACAGTATTCAGGAGATCCAGGCACCCATCCGGCAGGAGATGGCAGACTTTGAAGTGAAGTTCCGCGACTCCATGAAAAGCAATGTGATGCTGCTAGATAAGATTATGAGCTTCATCGTGAGGCGTAAGGGCAAGCAAGTGCGTCCGATGTTTGTGTTTCTTTCCGCTGGCACCGTTGGTGATATTACGGAAGCTACTTACCGAGGGGCAGCACTGATTGAGTTATTGCATACAGCTACGCTTGTACACGATGATGTAGTAGATGACTCCAACTACCGTCGGGGGTTCTTCTCCATTAATGCGCTGTGGAAAAATAAAATTGCGGTGCTAGTAGGTGACTACCTACTATCCAAAGGGATGCTCTTATCAGTAGAAAACGAGGATTACGACCTACTGAAAATTGTCTCTACCGCTGTACGTGAGATTATTGAGGGCGAACTACTACAAGCTGAGAAAGCCCGCCGATTGGATATTACTGAAGAGGTATATTACGAAGTTATTCGTCAAAAAACGGCCTCACTAATCAACTCTTGCTGCGGAGTAGGAGCGGCTTCGGTGGGAGCCACTGCCGAAGTAGTAGAGAAAATGCGACTATTCGGAGAAAAGGTAGGTATTGCCTTCCAGATTAAAGACGACCTCTTTGATTATGGAACGGCTGAAATTGGTAAGCCAGTAGGGATTGATATCAAAGAGAAAAAGATGACCCTTCCGCTGATCTATGCCCTAAACCAAGCCTCCTGGGGCGAAAAACGGCGAATTATCTATATCATTAAAAACCAGAGTGAGAAGGCTAAGAAGGTACGGGAGGTAATCGACTTTGTGAAACAGTCGGGCGGGATTGGGTACGCCACTGAGGCGATGCACCGCTTCCACGAGGAGGCCAAACAGATTCTGTATACCTTTCCTGATTCAGACCACAAGCAGTCGCTTAGCCGCCTAGTCAGTTTCACCATTGAACGGGAAAAATAGTAACCGTGAGCTGTTCAGTTAAAAATATTTTGCACAGAACGCTGACACTCAAACATCTCGTCATATCATTATTTCTTACCCTAGCTATCCATGGCCAAAGCATGGCCCAGAATACTAATACCGTCATCCTGGATTCTACCGAAATTAATCGGCTACGACAGCTTATTGCTACTAATGATACAGTACAACAGCAGTACGATAGTGTAGCCCAACTCGCTGAACAATATCTGACTGACTCGCCCCGACCGCTGAAAGTCCTTCACTACGAAGGCTTACTGGAAACTAATCCTGACCGGATAGATACTCGGAAAAGTCTGGCCGATATTGATAAAATCGTAACGCTGATCTATGCCAGCTATGGTAAGCCAGATGCGCGCTATGCCCGTAAAATGAAAGAGTTTGTGACTGAATGGGTTTCTATCTACGAACCAACGGGCAACACTATCAACGAAAATAAGTTCTGCCCATTACTCTGGGGATACTATTTGTTTCAAGATCAGTTTACAGCAAAAGAAAAGCGTACTGTAGAGCAGTGGATGCAGCGCATTGCTAAGATGCAGATAGACCGGTCACATACGCCTAACAATAACTGGCAGGCCAAGCGCATGAAAATTATCGGCATCATAGGATGCATTACCTAGAATCAGGCAATAAAAGACTTTTCTCTTGCCGGACTTAAGGAATACATTAACACGGCTTACTACGTCGATAGCACCAGCCACGATCTGGTTCAGCGAGATGCCATGCACTACCATATTAGCGGTCTGAAACCGCTACTTTCGGCATTTATTAATCTTAGTGAGTTTGACCCAGCCTTCAATCTTTTCGATTATTCTACCCCACAGGAAGCTTCAGTAGAAAAATCAGTAGCCTACGTGTTACCCTACGCTACCGGAGAAAAGACCAGAAAAGAGTGGATCAATAGCCAGGTGAAACTAGACCATGAGCGAGCGGCTGCCGGACTAAAAGAATACCAACCAGGCAAACTATTTGACCCCGCCGATGCTATCCCACTGTTTGAGTGGGCCAGCTACTATCATCCCGAATGGTCTACTAAAGTGACTCAGAAAAATGGAAGTACTAATGCTTATTATGGTTGGGTAGGACTGCTCAATAGCCCGCAGGTACGAAAGCCGTAAACCAATTGGTTTACATCGGAAATGTCCTAGCTAAAGCGCAAGCTCTTTCTCTTTTCTGAAAAACAGTTTGAAGTAAGTGCCTTCACCGGGAGTGCTATCAATATCGATACGACCATCACTGGCGTCCAGGATACTTTTCACCATGTATAACCCTACTCCGGTGCCTTCGGCTTTGCTGGTGCTGAACCGATTGAATAGCCTAAACAAACGCGGCTTGTGTTTTTCTAGATCAATACCGATGCCGTTATCTTTGAAGTGCATGATTACGTAATTTTCATTCTCTTCTGTAAAGATTTCTATACGGGGGGGGCGTTCCGCGTCTCGGTACTTAATAGAGTTAGTAATCAGGTTTTGCAGGATGCTCTGAAACAGCACCGGAACAAACGAGACAGTTGATACCTCGGAGAAGTCGGTAGTGAAGCGCGTATTGGTCGTGCGAATTAGTTCAGTTAACTGCTCCTGTGCATCAGTTACTGCCTGGGCAATATCAATTTGTTCGGGTTCTTTCTGTAAATCTCTCTCGGCTAAGAACACATTAGAAAAGCTACGAATCATATTGTCTAGCCGGTCCACACTAGTGCTAATCCTTTCAATTATCCGTTCCTGTAGTGAAGAGTCATCTGCTTGATGATATAGACCTATTAATGAACGAAGGTTAGTCAACGGCGACTTCAGATCATGCGTAATTACGTAGGAGTAGTCCTTCAGCTTTTCATTGTACTTCTGTAGGTTATTCATCGCTTGAAACAGCTCCCGCTTTAGCTTATTGCGTTCTAGTGCAAACGAAATAGTTTTAGCTAGTAGATGATCCGTATTGATTTCTTCTTTGGCCAGATAGTCCTCAGCACCTTTGTTAATTGACTCTAAGCCCACCTCTGGGTCACTAAGCCCAGTTAAGATGATAATCGGAATGGCTATATCCAGTTCCTGAAGCTTCTCTAGGCCACGCAGCCCGCTGCTGTCTGGTAATGACAGATCCAGTAGGATCACATCAGGTTTCTGTTCAATAATAAGCTTTTTTGCTTCGCTGATACGATCGCAGACATCCAACTCATAGCGAAAGAAATGCGTTTCTTCTAGCACTCCTCTCACCAACTCTTGGTCAGCTAGATTATCCTCTACCAATAAAATAGTAATTTCTCTCATACAATAACGCTACTCGCCACGCGGGGGGAGCTTAACTATGGTAAACCAAAAATCCTCAATAGACGCTACAATTTTGGCAAACTGCTCAAAGTCTAACGGTTTAGTAATGTAGCAGTTGGCATGTAGCTTATAAGAGCGATAAATATCCTCTTCGGCCGATGAAGTCGTTAGCACAACCACCGGAATACGTTTCAAAGCTTCGTCTGCTTTAATGTCTTCCAGCACTTCTCGTCCGTCTTTCTTCGGTAGATTTAAATCAAGGATGATAATATCCGGAATCGTTGCTCCCCGATATTCACCTTTCTTATTTAGATAGTTTATCGCCTCCACTCCATCGCGCACAATCTGTAAGTTAACTTTTAACTTACTATCCTGCAATGACTCCTCCACCAGTGTAGCATCAGCTTCGCTATCTTCAACTAGTAGTACTTCAATTTCCATGAGATTGTTCTAGTATTTTTAAATGCTTACTTACAGTAAAATGAAAAGAGCTTCCTCTATTTATTTGTGATTCTACCCATATTTTTCCATCATGGGTCTCTACTACTCGCTGACAGATGGCTAAACCAATTCCCGTTCCTTCGTACTCACTCGCCGAGTGTAAACGCTGAAAAATAACGAATATCCGGTCAAAAAATTCCTTTTCAATACCGATACCATTGTCAGAAACACTGAATTTCCAGTAGTCTTCTTGTTCTTCGCAACTGATATTAATTTTAGGTGGCACATCCGGTTGCCGGTATTTTATGCTATTGCTAATGATGTTTTGAAACAGTTGAATTAATTGTCCCCGGTCTCCTATTAGGGTCGGCAATTCCTCGTAGTTGATCTTAGTCTTGGTTTTCCTAATAGTGGTTTCCAACTGAGATTTAATGTCTTCTACCACCGAATTTACATCAAGCTGTTCAAAGCGATTTCCCTTTCGCTCGAGACGAGAAAATGTGAGAATATCATCAATAAGGTTTTGCATACGGTTGGTACCGTCTACGATAAAGTGGATGTACTTATCTGCCCGCTCGTCGAGTTGCTCGCCGTAGCGCTTTTTCAGCAGCATGCTAAAACTACTGACCGTTCGTAATGGTTCTTTCAGATCATGAGAAGCAACGTAAGCGAAACGCTCTAGTTCGGCATTAGAGCGTTCCAATGCTGACTGGACTTCTTTACGCATACTTACCTCACTTGCTAATTGAGCGTTTATCTCCGCTAATTGCTCATTTTGCTTACGGTACTCCTCCGCTTTAAACGCAAAAATATCCTTAATGGCAGTACTGAGTTCCCGAGCCATAGCGATGTGCCCCTCTTCCCAGACGGTAGAAGATCCTTCTACCCGCTGTTTCCAAATAGCGAACGACCTACGGGGATGTATTTTGATAGCTCCATTCTCTTCTTCACTATAGAATTTTTCGGGTTTGCCGCCCCAGTGCACTTCCTGCACTACCTCACGGCGAAACCAAAGAATATAGCTTTGCTGAGGCTTGGCGACCAATACGGCTAACAGTCCAGCAGCAGTATCTATAAATTCAGTAGCTGGTGGATAATGCTCTCTCAATTTATTAGTATGAAATAAGCTCCCCTGTTCATTCAAACGATCGCTAACCCAGTTGCATAGCATTTCTACTTCTTTGTCGGAAGGAGTAACTCCTAAGAGCACGATTTTTCCTTCGTGGCAGATTGCCACCCCCGATGCATTGGTAATTGCCAGTGTTTCCTTCTCTAGATCGGTAAAACTGGACCTATAATCTTTTTTTCGAGTAATATTCTCAATCAGTACCGCACGAATACGATGTAATGTTGAGCTTATGGCCTTCTCTTCCCTTTTCTGCTTCAACGAGAGCTGCAAAGACAGTAACTGCCCGATATACTCGCTGGCAACGCGCAACTGGTAAGAAAGCCGTATTGGGGTACGATGGTGGCAAGCAATTAATCCCCAAAGCTGATTGTCTTTTATAAGCGATATTGTAAGCGTAGCCTGTACTCCCATATTGGCCAGGTATTCTATATGTATGGGCGATACGCTACGTAATACACTGTGTGTTAAATCAATTGGCTCTTTATTAGGTTTGTGAGCTACCAGTGGTATAGGCTGGTAGGAGGCGTCGGGTACGTAGCGTAGCCAGTTAACTGAATATAATGCTCGAGCCTGGTCCGGAATATCCGTATGTGGGAAGTGTAATCCCAGGTAACTATCTACATCTTCATTACGAGCCTCCGCTATCACGTCGCCATTCCATTCGTCGTCAAACTCATAAAGTAGAACCCGGTCGAAGCCAGTGAGAGCTCGTACCTCCTCCACAGCTACCTGGTGTAGTTCCGTTAGTTCATCCGCACTCTGTAAGGTGAGTAATGACTTCCTAGATAGATCATAGAAGTACGTAAACGTAAGGTCATCTCCTTCGGCAAACGGCTCCAGTTCTAAAACTAACCCCAAATTATTGAAGTGGGCTATACCATTGAACTCTTTATTTTCCCCATTTACTTCTATAGTGATTCGCAAAGGATTAACCTTATTGAGAAAAGCATTTTGTCTATCGGCTGATAAGCTGGAAGTTTTCTCAACCAACAATTGCGCTTGTTCTACACTCAACAATGTACTGAGTGGCTGTCCAAGTAGAGTACCTACTTCCCGACCTAGTATTGTTGATACATTTTCGCTTACCTGACGCATAATAAGATCATCCTCACTGAGTAATAATAGTACGCCGTGAGATTGAATACTGCCCGGAATATGGATGAGCTCCTGCTCACAATTGATAAGCGTGACCTCTGAAGAGCCGGTTAGTTTCTGTTGAGACATGAGGGTGCTAGTATATCAGGCCAGTGCCTTATCACGAACAAAATTAACACTTTGTGCGAATAAGCCGAATGCCCGCTGGGCGGCAGTAATTACCGTTTCTTCCTGGTCAGCGGTTATTTCTTTGGATAATACGTCTAAGAACTCTTTCCAATAACGGCCAGTTTCTGTTCCGTATACGTTTAGAAATCGGAACGAACAGTGAGTAGCAATTTGCTCGTTCTCACTCAACGCTTTACTAATCATTCTTCCTCCTAAAGTAGAACCTTCCGTTACGTACAAGTAGCCGATTGCTTCAGCTTCAGAAGCTAATGGCAGGGCATATTCAGTAATTGTAGGCTTACCCGAACTCAGTTCTGCTAAATCATTTTGAATTGACAGCAACTTACGGCGCTGCTGCCAGTGCAGCCGCTCTTTTAGTTCTGGACCAAGCGCATCGTCGATCACTCTCTCCGTATGCGTGTGAAATACGTACTGCACTGTCATAAACTCCCGATAGTTCTGCAAAGAAAAGGTTTCCCACGATTGATGCGGAAAAAGCAAACTTTCGGTGGCCTCGTGCTGGCTTCGGGTGGCTTCTCTCAATTTTTGACGGAAGGGCTGCATATTCTTTTTAATCGGATAAACGACCGAAGAAAGATACGAAATATTGAATAAGCAAACCGAAATAGAGTTTGGGTGTTATGTAATTTGAGCATAAATTACCAGTTTTTATAAAGGAAAATACCGACATCCGAATGAGAAAATATCTATTGCTAACCACTTTACTGTCTTTTTCCTCCCTTTTTGCCATCGCTCAATCTACCTACTGGCAACAACAGGCCGAGTACACGATGGAGATCGATATGAACGTAAACACCAACCAATTTACCGGCAACCAAACACTAATTTACCAGAATAACTCTCCCGATACACTCACCAAAGTTTTTTATCACCTTTACTTTAATGCTTTTCAACCAGGCAGTATGATGGACGTGCGCTCCCGCACCATTGCTGATCCCGACCGAAGAGTGATGGATCGTATTCTGTACCTCGATGAAGATGGAATAGGCTACCAACGAGTAACTTCACTCAAGCAAGATGGCAACGACCTTACCTACGAAACCGTAGGAACTGTGCTGGAAGTTAATCTGAGCGAGCCGATTCTTCCCGGAAAGGAAAGCACCTTTACGATGGAGTTTATCGCCCAGGTACCTTTACAGATACGCCGTTCCGGCCGCGATAACGCCGAGGGAATTCGCTATTCTATGGCGCAGTGGTACCCCAAAATGGCCGAGTACGATGAGCACGGCTGGCACTCCAACCCTTACATTGGCCGAGAGTTTTACGGCATTTGGGGCAACTTTGACGTAAAAATCACCATCGATTCTTCCTACGTGGTGGGCGGTACGGGAGTTCTCCAAAACCCCGAAGAAATTGGCCACGGTTACCTGCCATCTGGCAAAAAATTGAAGCGCCCTAAAGGCGACCAACTTACCTACCACTTTGTAGCTGAGAATGTGCATGACTTTATGTGGGCGGCCGATCCTGACTACGTACATACCACCGCGCAGGTACCCAACGGCCCGCTACTCCGCTTCTTCTATCAGGCTGATACTCTGACCGAAAACTGGCAGCAATTACCCGATTTCACAGTGCGGGCTTTTCAGTACGCGAACAAAACTTTTGGCCAATATCCCTACGCCGAGTTCTCGGTAGTGCAGGGAGGCGATGGTGGTATGGAATACCCGATGTCTACGCTGATTACCGGCCACCGTTCGCTGCGCAGTTTAGTGGGCGTAACAGTACACGAATTTTTCCATAGCTGGTACCAAGGCGTACTAGGTTCTAATGAAAGTCTGTACGCCTGGATGGACGAAGGATTTACCTCCTACGCTACCAACCGTACCATGGCCCAGCTTTTCGGGCCAGGGCGCGCCAATGGGCAGGAGCAAGCCCGATCCTACGGTGGCTACTTTGCGCTGGTGCAATCGGGGTTGGAAGAACCACTCACTACCCACGCCGATCACTTCGATACCAACCGGGCTTACGGTTCAGCCGCTTACTCCAAAGGAGCCGTGTTATTACATCAGTTAAGTTACATTATCGGCCAGCAAACACTTGAACGGGGTATGCGGCGCTACTTTAATGAGTGGAAATTCAAGCACCCCGACGTGGTAGATTTTAAGCGGGTGATGGAGAAAGAGTCCGGTTTAGAATTGGACTGGTACTTTGAGTACTTTGTAAATAGTATCCGAACAATCGACTACAGCGTACAGTCAGTAGAAGGGGAAAGAGGTGAAACCCGGATTACCCTGGAGCGCGTTGGCCTGATGCCCATGCCTCAGGAGGTACTGATTACCTATCAGAACGGAGATCAGCAACTGTTTTATATTCCACTACGGATTATGCGGGGAGAAAAAGATTCGGAAGGTGAGTACGAACGCACACTGCTACAAGACTGGCCCTGGACCTTCCCGACTTACCAGCTGATGATTTCCCACCCTAAAAGCGAGATTCAGCAAATTACCCTAGACCCTAGCGGCAAGATGGCCGACATTGACCGTTCTAACAACACTTACCCCAGCGTAAATCCCTCTACTTTCTCGGAAGAAGGGTTAATGAACGAGTAGAGTGTTATGGTGTTAGAGTACTATAGTGCTTTAGTGTTCGGGTGTTTATGGTAAATTTGATTATTTAAACACCCGAATACCTAAAAATACGAACACTTCAGTATCCTAGCACTCTAACGCATTAACACTATAACACTAAATGATCTATGCCTGAATTACCGGAAGTAGCCACGTATAAGAAGTATTTTGATTTGGCCGCTACCGGCCGGAGGGTGACGGAGGTGGAAGTGGTAGAGCCTCGGGTAGTCACGGTTTCCCCTGAAGAGTTGCAACAACAGGTGGTGGGGCAACGGTGGGAAGAAACGCAGCAGATTGGCAAGCATTTACTGGTGAAGCTGAGCGAAGGAGGGTGGATGACCGTACACTTTGGTATGACTGGCTCGTTGCGCTCGTTTAAAGACCGGGAAGATGCGCCCCGTTTTACCAAGGTACTGTTCGCACTCGACGATGGTTTCTTTCTCTCCTTTCGCTGTCCGCGTATTCTGGGCCGAATTGGCCTCACCGATAGCCTAGCCGATTACCAAAGAGCCAAAAAACTTGGCCCCGATGCCCTTACCGTTTCCTGGGAAGATTTTCAGGATAGACTAGACGGGCGCAGTGCACTGATTAAGCCCCTATTGATGAACCAAAGTACGGTAGCCGGACTGGGCAACTGGATTGTAGACGATATTCTCTACCAGGCCGGTATTCACCCTGAAAAACGGGCTAATGAACTAACCGAAACCGAAGTGCGAGCTATTTTTGACAAGATGAAGTACATTCTGGAAACTGCTATCGAGCTAGAATCCCGCTACGAAGATTTTCCCGATGATTTCCTGGTGACTTATCGCTGGTCTAAAAACCAACACCGCCAGGATGAAATTAATCTGGAAATACTAAAAGTAGGGGGAAGAAGCACCTATATTGATGCTGAGCGGCAGAGGTTATAGGCCTCATTAATTATCTTCCCAAAATATATCACCTAAAAAAACTGAATCTTTTTAGGTGATATATTCCGGAAATTCAGAACTTATAGGTAAACGACAGTAACTATAATGTTAACCGAAGCATCGGTAGCTTCTGCGGCTACTAAAGAGACGTTATTTACCCAACTGTATCTGCAAGCTTTTCCAGCGGTAGCTCGCTACATCAGTCGGAAGGGAGGTACGCTGGAAGAGGCTCAGGATATATTTCAGGAAGCCTTACTGGTGTACTACGAAAAGGTAGTGATTGATGGCTTTGAGCTGAAAAATAGTCCTCGAGCTTATATCCTGGGCATCGCCCGAAACCTCTGGTTAAAGGCCCAGGAAAAGAGTATCAGAACCGAGTCAATGAGTGATCTTGATTTTAGTGAGACTCCGGAGAGCCAGCCCGTTTCGGAAAAGTTGTTGTCATTTCTGCAACAAGCCGGAAAGAAGTGTATGGATGTGTTGCAGTCGTTCTACTACGAGAAGCTTTCCATGCGGGAAGTATCGGCCCGGTTCGGCTTCCGTAGTGAGCGCTCGGCTACCGTGCAGAAGTATAAATGTCTGGAGAAAGTGCGGGAACAGGTAAAAGCAAAATCACTGACCTATGAGGACTTCCTTGATTGAAACTGAGCAAATAGAAAAGTTTATCCGGCAGGAGGGCGATATCAGCAAGCGACTGTTTATAGAAGCTCGGATGCAGATAGACCGTGAACTGGCCGAACGGGTCACTTTTCAGCAACAGACCTACCAACTCATCCGGGAATACGGACGGCAGCAACTTCGAGCAGAAATAAGCCGAGTACAGAAAAAAGTATTCAAAGACTCAGTCTACCAAAAATTTCAAACCAAAGTACAGTCGTACTTTAAAATCTAATCATTATGTCTATTCAATCCAGTGTGGTTCCGATGGTTATTGACCAGAGCGGAAGAGGAGAACGTGCGTACGATATTTACAGTTTACTACTTAAAGAGCGCATTGTCTTTCTGGGTACCGCCATCAACGATCAGATTGCTAACGTAATTGTTGCTCAATTACTGTATCTCAACAGCCAGGACCCCGCCCGACAAATTGATATGTACATTCAATCGCCCGGAGGCAGTGTGTATGCTGGTATGGCCATTTACGATGCCATGCAAATGATTTCGGCTCCGGTTTCAACCGTAGCGGTTGGTTTCTCAGGCAGTATGGGTACGGCTCTGCTCACTTGTGGGGCTAAGGGGCGGCGGTATGCTTTAGCTCAGGCCACCATTCATATGCACCCTACTGGCGGCGGTTCCAAAGGTTATACCGAAGATGTACGCATTGCTACTCGCGAGCAGGAACGGCTGCAAACCCAGCTATTTCACATCATTGGGAAAAACACCAATCACTCCTGGCAAGAAATTGAAGAGTTCTTTAGAAGAGATCGCTTTTTGAATGCACTGGAAGCCAAAGAATACGGTCTGGTAGACGAAGTACTGGGTGATACGTCTAATCTTATTCGGCTAAAGGATAATGGTCCTGAAGTAGAATTCCACGATAGATCTTTTCTTCGGCGCAAGTAAAATACTTGAAACTAAGGAGAGGCTACTAAGTCTCTCCTTTTTTGTTCGAGCTTTTCTTCGTAAGATTATACTGTACAAAAACAACTGATAATCCTATGAAAAAACTAGTATCCTTTTCGCTCACCACCGTTTTATCCCTTACCCTCATCTGGCTTGCTGGATGCGCTTCTTCCAAAACGATGGCTTACAATCCAGCTGGCACCTGGAATTATACCGTCACCGGCACGCCTAACGGCACGGTAGAAGGAACCATGCTCATTACTAAAAATGGTGATAGTTATACCGGTGAACTTCAGTCGACAGCGGGA
>ERZ1740058.681-NODE-681-length-22759-cov-9.273652_pt1 | contig 22759 bp, 19 predicted proteins | sample MGYA00581745_ERZ1740058 | MGnify/ENA primary metagenome ERZ1740058 (study PRJEB43018, sample SAMN04849742) | marine metagenome | isolation source: floating plastic debris | place: Pacific Ocean | collected 2008-08-30 | study: EMG produced TPA metagenomics assembly... | reverse complement strand
CCGACGTGAAGTAGGCCCCATGGAACACGTCGCCCGCGCCGGACGTATCGATCACTTTTTCCGGCGGAATGTTGAGCGCTGGCATGGTAAGCGGCTCGCCGGTTCCCTCAAACCAAACAAGCCCCCGCTCGCCCAGCGTCACAGCACCCACTTTGCAGCCGCGCCCGCGCAGATAATCCAGCATTGCCAGCGGGTTCAGCGACATCTGCTCGCACATGCGCTCCGACACCACCGCCACATCGATCAGCCCCAAAAGCTCATCGGTGGTCTCGCGATAGGAGCCGCCATCGAGCGAGGTCAGCACACCCTTCTCGCGGCAGATCTTGGCATAGTGGAGCGCTGCGTCGGCCATATGGCCATCCAGATGAAGCCCCTTGATCCCGCCCAAATTGAGCTGCGGGAAGGGATGCAAAAAGTCAGCGTCGCGGCAGCGCACGATGGCCCGCTTACCGTCCCGCGGCATGATGAAAGACAGGCTCGATTCACTCACCTTGCGCCCGTGCACAGACACGCCGGCGCGTGAGGCCATGTCGAGAAACATGCGCGCCAAAGCATCGTCCGCCTGCTGGCAAATGATGTCGCCCTTCACCCCAAGCTTTGCGGCGCAAAACGCAGCCGTGACCGCATTGCCGCCGAAGGCAACGGCGTAATCGTCGGCAATGGTCTTGTCGTCGCCTTGGGGCAAATCGTCGGCGATGAAGGTGACGTCGATATACGCGTGACCGATGAAGAGCGCCTCCATCCGCACCGTCCTTTCGTGATGAGTTGGCTGACGTTACGCATCCGCGCGCGCCCCGCCAAGCGGCTACCAGCTCTCAGTGCCGGGCAATCCTTTGATCGGCCCGCGGAGCCCTGGCGTCACCCAGCCCGAATAGTATCCGCCCGGCTGCGGCCGCACCTTCGCCTCGCCCACATAGGCCGCATCCACCCGCGAGGCATAAAACACCGGCCAGCCCGCAATTGAGGGGTAAGGCTCACCCAAATCATTGAGCGGATCGGGATAGGTGTAGGCCGCTTCGTGGCTGACCCGGCCGTTCACGACGAGGTTGAAATAGGTGGCAAAGCCCTTCCACTCACACGCGGTCACCTTGTCGACGGGCCGCAGCTTATCCATCGCGACATGTTCCGGCGGAATATGATAGGCGGGCGCGCTCGCAGTCTCGCAAATCCGCTTTGCCGCAAAAGTGTCGGCAACGGTCTCGCCATTAAACACCACGCGGACCCGTTCGCTCACATCCTCAACGCGGGGAGGGCGGGGGAAGTCCCACACTGATTCCTCGCCAGGCCCTACCGGCTCCACATTATGCGGCCGCCGCGAGTGCGCCCAAGCCGCCCGGCTCGGCCCCACGCGAGCCAGCAACCACGCTTTGTCAGGAACATTCATCGCGCTTCTCCCACCGCCACATCTGATCATGTGAGACGTCGCGCCCGCCTGACCATCGGGGGGTGCCGCGCAAACTGTCACGGCGGGCGTATGCGCGCGTCACCACTCCCGGGCGCTGATGTGCAAAAGCCGCACTGCTGAACCACCCTCAACCCACCGGTCCGCGACGCCCAACACCAAGACGAGACATCGTTTGACCCTCTTCAAATCGATCCACGTCAAAACCGCGAAACCGATTGCGTACCGCAACCCATCCGCCTCATCATCGGGCGTGGGAGCGAAGCGCCCCACGCCACGCTATACGCAGGATGAGCGGGCGCAAAGAACGGCAAATCAAGCTTCCCATACAGGCAAATCTGAGCACCGCGGAGCAGCGAACGAAAGCGATACGCTGCCATCGTACAGGGCGCGGACCCGAGAACGAGAGACTGCAATAGTCAGCTCGACTACCCCCAACGAGTATAAACGCAACTTAGTGTACGTCCGCCTCGCCACAGTAAAGTAATGAACGGGCGACCAACGACAACCCGTTTCACGAGCCCAGTAAATCCCCACTCTCAAGGGCATCTAAGCGGCACACATTCATGCGAGGCCAAGTGTTTAAAGAGCGGTGGATTTTCACAGCCAGCAGATCAGTTGGCGACAATCAATCAAGACGCAAGCAAACTCATAGCTACATTACGCGCTCACAACGATCTTAGCCGTCCGTCACCCGGCGGCTCCGTTGGGCCGAGCGAACACACCTAGTATTGCCGCAGCAACGCGGTCAGCTTGCCCTGAATTCGCACCCGATCGGCCCCGAAGATCCGCGTTTCGTAGTCCGGGTTGGCCGCTTCAAGCGCGACAGTATTGCCGCGCCGGCGCAGCCGCTTGAGCGTTGCCTCTTCATCATCAATCAGCGCAACAACAATATCGCCCGACTCCGCCCGGTCCGTCCGCCGGATCACAACAGTATCGCCGTCGTGAATACCGGCCTCCACCATGGAGTCGCCCTTCACCTCCAACGCAAAGTGCTCGCCGCTCCCCAGCATCGCGGAGGGGAGGTGCACCTCGTCGGTCTTCTCCTGGATCGCAGCAATGGGAACGCCGGCAGCAATGCGCCCCATCATCGGCACGTCCACCACGTCATAGGCCTGGGACACGCTGCGAATACTGGGCCGCAACGAGTCCGACCCCTCACGCGGGCGCATGGGCCGCGCCGCGCCCTCAATCACACTTGGCGAAAAGCCGCGTTGGGGCTGGCGCTCCACCGGTGAAATACCGGCCCGCGCCAGCGGCTCGGGCAGCCTTAACACCTCCAGCGCCCGCGCCCTGTTAGGCAGCCGCTTGATGAAGCCGCGCTCTTCCAGTGCCGTAATCAGGCGATGGATTCCCGACTTCGATTTCAGGTCCAGCGCATCCTTCATTTCTTCGAAGGAAGGCGGAACACCGTCATCGCTCATGCGCTGATGAATGAACACCAAGAGATCGTGTTGCTTCTTTGTTAGCATTCTGACCCGCCACCCCGGTTGCCAGAGGGAACGCATGTGCGAATCAGTCCCTCGGATCACGCTTCGTACATACACGTTCGTCGTGTGTTCTACAACCCGCAACCGAACGTTTTGCCAATGTCCACCTACAGGCGGATGTAACGACAGGGGCTGCCCGCCTCCCGAGCCCCGTCCCTTGGCTCCCTCACCAATAATACGTCAGCGTCGCTAAGCACACGCAACATGGACGAATCTTGTGTGGAAAACGGAAAGATTTTGTCGCCCCGTCGTTGCGCACGCAGATGGTCACGCCGCGGGCCGCCGGGGGCAAGGTCAACGCCCAAGAGGCCGTCCTCAACCACCGGCCCTGGCGACGGCACACCCTGCATCGCCTCGAGCAGCGGAATGAGAAACAAAACCGCGCACACAACCCCCGAAACAGGATTGCCCGGCAAGCCGAGTACCATCGGGGCAGAGGCAAACATCAGCGGTTTGCCGGGCCGCACTGCGACCTTCCAAAAGTCGAGCCCAATCCCGAGCTGTGACAGGGCCGGCTGGATCAGGTCGTGATCCCCCACCGACGCTCCGCCAAGCGTCACCAAGATATCAGCTTCAGCGAGCCCCACTTTCGCCCGTTCGGTGATCACGCCCACATCGTCCGGCGCAATCCCAAGATCGATGGCTTTTCCGCCCGCGCGATGCACCATCGCCGCCAGCGCCGGCGTCACCGAGGCCACAATCTGGTCCGGCCCCGCGGAAGCGCCCGGCGGCACCAACTCATCCCCGGTCGCTAGGATCGCCACAACCGGTGACCGCGCGACGCTCAACCGGTCGTGCCCCCCAGCCCCAGCCAGTGCCAGATGCCGCGGGGAAAGCCGGGTCCGCGCGCCAACGAGCGTGTCGTCTGCCACAAAGTCGATCCCCGCGCGGCGCACATTCGCCCCCGCTACAGGGACCTCTGTCGCCGTCAACAGATCGCCGCTCCGGGTGGCGTCTTCCTGAATCAGCACCGTATCCGCACCCGCCGGCAGCGGCGCACCGGTGAAAATCCGCACCGCTTGCCCGCTCTCCACCGGGTGCGCATAGGATAGCCCCGCCTTGGCCTCACCCACAACGTTCAGCGGGCCGGGCAAATCCCCGTGCGCCAGCGCATAACCATCCATGGCGGAGGCGTGAAATGGCGGCTGCGTGCGCCTCGCCACAACATCCTCCGCAAGCACGCGGTTATCGCACGCGCCAAGCGGCAACGTCTCGCTCGGCAATCGCGGTGCAGCCTCAAATAGCCGCGCCCGCGCCTCCTCAACGCTGATCACTTGTGATCACTGCGAAAGTCGCCCGAGCGCCCACCCGTCTTGGACAAAAGCCGCACCGGCCCAATCACCATCTGGCGGTCGATGGCCTTTGCCATGTCATAGACCGTCAGGCACGCCACGCTCACCGCCGTCAGCGCTTCCATCTCAACCCCGGTCTGCCCGGTGGTCGCGACGCGGCTCGTCACCCGCACGCCGTCCTCTTCCAGCGCCAGATCCACCCCCGCCGACGATAAGCTCAGCGGGTGGCACAGCGGAATGAGATCGGCGGTTCGCTTTGCGCCCATAATCCCGGCAAGCCGCGCCGTCCCCAGCGCGTCGCCCTTCTTCAAAACGCCTGCCGCAACCGCATCGCGCGCAGCCTGGCTCATCGTCACAAAGCCTTCCGCCTCGGCGACCCGCGTCGTCGACGCCTTCTGCGACACGTCCACCATCCGCGCCGAACCATCGGGCGCAATGTGCGTCAGCGTCGGCGTCAGCAACTCCTTCGTCGCCGCCGCCACATCGTCCTGCCGCATCAGGCTCTCGCCCACCAAAATCGCGCTCACGCCATGGGGCTTCAGAGCGGCCACATCCTCAGCGGTGAAAATGCCCGATTCCGAAATCAACACCCGATCCGGCGGCACCTGCCGCGCCAGCCGCCCGGTGACGGCAAGGTCGGTGTGGAAGGTGCGCAGATCACGGTTGTTGATGCCCAAAAGCGGGGAGGGCAGCTTCAGCGCCCGCTCCAAATCGCGCTCGTCGTGCACCTCTAAGAGCGAGGCCATCCCAACCTCTCCCGCAGCCTTCACCAGCGCCATCGCGGTATCGTCATCGACGCCGGTCAGGATCACCAAAATGCAGTCGGCCCCCATGAGCCGCGCCTCGTAAACCTGCTCGGGCACGTACATGAAGTCTTTGCGCAGCGCCGGCAGCGAACAGGCATCGCGCGCCGCCGCCAAAAACTCCGGCGCCCCCTGAAAGGACGGCCCATCGGTCAGCACCGACAAACACGCAGCCCCGCCCGCCTCATAGGCGCGCGCCAGCGCCGGCGGATCAAAGTCCGGCCGGATGAGCCCCTTCGACGGGCTCGCCTTCTTAATCTCAGCAATCAGCGCCATGCCGGTCGCAGCGGTCTTGGCCGCCATCGCACCGGCAAAGTCCCGCGGTGCCGGTGCCGCCAGCGCGTCCCGCCGGAGCTCGGCCGAGCGCTCAATCAGCCGCGCGTCAGCAATCTCACGGCGCTTATAAGCCTCAATCCGGGCCAGAATGTCGGGAGGGCTATCCATCAGGGCGCCACCGCCTGGCTGACCGCCACCAGCGCGGCCAAGCGCTCAGCCGCCTTGCCGCTATCGACCAGCTCGTGCGCGGCAACAAGCCCCTCATCCAGCGTCTCAGAATGCCCAGCCACCACCAGTGCCGCCGCAGCATTCAGGCACGCAATATCGCGATAAGCCGACTTTTGCCCGCCCAGCACCGCCTTCAGCGCCGCTGCATTATGCTGCGAATCGCCGCCCTTCAGGCTCTCCGGTTCAGCCCGCGTCACGCCATGGTCCGCCGGGTCAAGAACAAAGGTGCGTACCTCACCACCCGCCACCTCAGCCACCTGCGTGGTCGTCGTTGTGGTGATCTCATCGAGCCCATCATCGCCGTGAACCACCCAGACCCGCTCGCTCCCCAGCGTCGCTAGCACCTCGGCAAGCGGCACCACCCAGCGCTCATCAAACACGCCGATCAGCTGCCGCGTCACACCCGCCGGATTGGACAGCGGCCCCAGAAGATTGAACGCGGTGCGTGTCCCAAGCTCCACCCGCGCTGGCCCCACATGCTTCATCGCTGCATGGTGCGCGGGCGCAAACATGAAGCCGATCCCGGCCTTCTCGATGCACGCCGCAATCCCCACCGGCGATAGGTCAATGCTGACCCCAAGCGCCGCTAACGTGTCCGCAGCCCCCGACCGAGACGACAGCGCCCGGTTGCCGTGCTTGGCCACCGGCACCCCCGCCGCCGCCACAATAAAGGCCGCGCACGTCGACACGTTGTAGGAGCCCGACGCATCGCCCCCGGTGCCGACAATGTCGATGGCGTCAGGCGGCGCTACCACCCGCGCCATCTTGGCCCGCATCACCTCAACGGCGCCTGTGATCTCCTCCACCGTCTCGCCGCGCACGCGCAGCGACATCAAAAAGCCGCCAATCTGCGCCGGCGTTGCATCACCCGACATCAAGACATGAAACGCCGCCGCGCTCTCTTCCCGGCTCAACTGCGCCCCAGTGGCGGCCTTAGCAATCAGCCCCTTCAAGTCAGACATGGGTCGTCACGGCATCCCCTGGTGCTGCGGCTGGCGCAGCCCGATCAGCGTTTCAATCACAACCACGTTCTGGCGCACACCGCCCACCTCGTCCTGCCACGCACCCACAAAGTCGGAGAGCATGGTGTCGGCAAGCCCCTGGTTCAGCGTCTGGCGGATGGGCTGCAAGTCGGCCGAAGCGCGGAAGAAGACCGGGTCCACAACCGTCGCCACCTCAAACACCACACGGCGCCCGTCGTCGGTCACGAGCGTCCCTTTGTGCCCAGCCGGCCCCTCAAATGCCGCCCTTGCCAGCGTCGCCGGGATACCCTCAGGCCGCGTGTCACTCCTGGTGAACTCAACGCTCTCATTGACGGTCGCCTCATAGCGCCCCGCCACCTCTTCGATGGTCACGCCAGTCCCCAGCGCGTCGACGGCCTCCTGCGCCAGCCGCTCCACCCGGCCCGTGCGCTCGTTCTCGACCCAAGCTAGGATCACGTCCTCGACCACGTCGTCATAGGGCCGCTCCGCCGACGGCGTCACCGCATCAAGCTGCACCCAGCTTGTCGAGCCGCCGTCCTGCACCGGGATCGCATCATCGCCCACTTCCATCGTGTAGGCGGTGTTCACCACCTGCGCCCGGTTTGGCAGATCCGCAGGCGCCCCCGTCGCGGTGTCGATCCCCTGATCCGTCACCGCGTCAACCGTGGTTAGTGGCAGCCCAAACCGCTCGGCAATCTCGGCGACCCGCGCCCCGCCGGCGACCGCATCCTCCACCGAATCAAACAGCGTATCGACCTGATCGCGCGCCTCTTCGGTGGCAATCTCCTCACGGATCTGCGCTTCAACCTCCGACAGGGGAGGCCGCTCGGCCGCACGAATGGCCGACACGCGCACCAGAACCGGCCCAAACCGCCCCTCGACCACATCAACGCCAGGCTCATCGAGCCCAAACGCGGCCGCCGCCACGGCTGGGTCAATCAGATCACCGCGCTCCACAAGGCCCAAATCAACGTCATCGAACGAGCGCTCCAGCCCTTCGAGCACTGTGGTAAAATCCTCGCCACCTTCGAGCGCAGCAGCCGCTTCCCGCGCGCTCGCCATATCGTCCAGAATGACCTGCTGGACCACGCGCCGCTCCACCGCACCAAACCGGCGGTCCTGCTCATAAGCCTCTTCCACATCGCTTGCCGGAACCGCGTCTGGATCGGCGAGCGAGGCCGCGCTCAGTGTCACAGCGCTCACGGTACGCGTCTCAGGCGCGCGAAAATCATCCTTATTCTCGTCGAAGTAGGCACGCAGCTCATCGTCGCTCGGATCAGGGATCGGCCCGATAGCATCCTCATTCAGCTCAAACCAATTCAGCGTGCGCCCCTGCGACTGATACCGGTTGAACGCGCGCAAATACGGCGTCGGCGCTTCAACACCGCCAAGCACCGCATTCACAAACATCTCCTGCTGCGCCGCGCGCCGCTGCAGCGCGATGAAGTCCTGCTCGGTGTAGCCGTTATTTTGCAGCACAAAATCGAACCGCGCCCGATTGAAGCTGCCATCGGCACCCATAAAGACCGGCTCAGCCCGTATGCGCTCCGCCAACGCGTCGTCGCCAAGATCGACCCCCAGCGAACGCGCCGCATCCACCTGGATCGCCTCGTTCAACAGCGTGCCCAGCACCTGCTGCGGCAGCCCCAACGTTTGCGCATCCTGCGGACTGATCGGCCCGATCTGTTGCGCCATCCGGCCCATATACTCCCGATAAAGCCGCGCAAACTCCTGCGCGCTCACCTCAGTTTTGCCCACCTCGGCCACCTGGGATGGATCGATCTGATTGACAAAAGTGGTCGCGCCAAACACCGCGAACGATGCTGCCAGGACCACAATCAGGATTTTTGCCGCCGATGTTTTTGCGCCGCGCCGCAGTGCATTCAGCATTGCCTAAACCTTGTTACCCCACGCTGGTTTTTGCTCGCCGCGCGCGATAGCTAGCGCCCGTCGGCGGCGAGTGCTGTTGGTAGGCCGCGCTTAAGGCTTTTGCAAACACGAATGGGAGGCAAGCCATGCTGATCGCTGGCAATTGGAAAATGAACGGTGATCCCCGCGATCTGTCCGAGTTCACCCGCATGGTCGCCCGTGCACCCGAGGTGCGCAGCGCCGTCGCCCTCGTGGTCTGTCCGCCCGCCGTCATGCTGCAAAAAAGCGTTGAACGCGCCACCGTGTCGCCCCTCACGGTGGGTGCCCAAGACTGCCACTTTGCGGCGTCCGGCGCTCACACCGGCGATTTGTCCGCCGAAATGATCGCGTCCTGCGGCGCCGAGTACGTCATCGTCGGCCACTCCGAACGCCGCACCGACCATGGCGAGACTGACGAGATTGTGTCCCGCAAAGCCCTCGCGGCCCAGCGCGCCGGCCTCACCGCCATCGTCTGCATCGGTGAGACCGAGGCGCAGCGGGACGCCGGCGAAGCCGACCAGGTGGTCACGAGCCAACTCAACGGCTCCATCGCAGACGCTGTCGATCCCGGCCGTCTCGTGATCGCCTACGAACCCGTTTGGGCCATTGGCACAGGCCGCACCCCATCAACAGCCGACGTGGCCGCCATCCACGGCTCCATCCGCCGCTGGCTTGATGATCGCTTCGGCACAGTCGCCGGCGTCCCGGTCCTCTACGGCGGCTCCGTCAAACCCGGCAACGCCCACGAGCTTTTGGCGGTAGAAAACGTCGACGGCGCCCTCGTCGGTGGCGCAAGCCTCAAGGCGGATGACTTCATCGCCATCGCGCTCGCCGCCACGGCAGTGCTTGAGGCCCGCGCGTAAGCTCATCAGGCTGCTTTGTTCGCAAACCCAAACGGTCTTCGGACTTCGGAGAGATCTAGATGAAGTCGTTCCACCCAGCCTGCATCGGCCTCGTGGCCCTCCTGGGCAGTGCGCACCCCTCGCTCGCCCAGGACTTCCCCGACATGATCGGGACATGGACAGGCGTCGGCGATGGCGTTGTGATCGGAGATCCGCTGCACTTCGCGCCGGATCGGGAGGGCAATGGGGCGCCCCGTCGAGCGTCGTTCGAAATCGCTATCGAGATCGTCAATCAGGACGAGCGCTTCATCTGGGGCACCATCAGCGGCGGTGGCGCCGTCGAACCCTGGCTCGCCACGCTATGGAGCGACGGCAAGGGTTACATGGGCGTTGACAGCGACGGCTACATGTTCGGCCGCATCCTGTCCGAAAACGAGGTCGAGAACTGCTACGCCCACACCGGCGCGACGATGGTGGCGGCGTGCACCGTCATGACCCGCCAGCCCTAAGCGCAAAAAAAAGCCCCGCCGGAGCGGGGCAAGTTGTCTTCAAAGAAGACAGGAAACAGAGGGGAGCAAGGCTCGCGTTAGTAGCAAACGCGCTGCTTGCGGATCACGTAGGCGTTGAGCCGGGGGCGCCAGACCCGCACGCGCTTCACGTAGCAATCGCGGCGGTAGGCCGGACGGGCGTGGCCTGCGCCGACTGCAAGGCCGGTGGCAAAGGCTGCGATCCCAAGCGCGGCGGCAGCACCGGCGCGGCGTCCGCGGCGGCCAACCTCTTCAATGGCCGGGGCGGTGGTCTCGATGTTTTTCGACACGGCCGGAGCAAAGCTGCCGGCGCTGGCTGGGGCTGCCGCGGTCAGCGAACCAAGAGTGATGGCGGCTGCGGTGGCAATGGCGGTGAATTTAGTCATCACAAGAGTCCTTTCTGAGCGTTGGTGGGGCGGTGTCTCCCGCCGACGATCAGGAAATGGCGATCATGAACTTCCCTTCATGTGACGCTCGTCACACCTTTCACAAATGCAAAGAAAAAAATTATCGCCTCGATAAGAATTTCCTCAAGTTACTGAATAATATGGAAATTCACCTTCTGAGGTGATGCGTTGATCGTCGATCAAACGCCAAACCGCCATAATCCCGCCCACCGATCCTGGCCGAAAAGGACGGACAAGCGCACCGGCACGAGACCCCTGGCATCGGGCAAAAAAAAGCCCCGCCGGAGCGGGGCAAAGTTTCTTTGGAGGAGAGAGAGGGAGGAGAGGGCGCGTTAGTAACAGACGCGCTGCTTGCGGATCACGTAGGCGTTGAGCCGGGGACGCCAGACCCGCACACGCTCAATGTAGCAATCGCGGCGGTAGGCCGGGCGGGCGTTGGCTGCGCCAGCAACTGCAAGGCCTGTGGCGAAGGCTGCGATCCCAAGCGCGGCGGCAGCACCGGCGCGGCGTCCGCGGCGGCCAACCTCTTCAATGGCCGGGGCGGTGGTCTCGATGTTTTTCGACACGGCCGGAGCAAAGCTGCCGGCGCTGGCTGGGGCTGCCGCGGTCAGCGAACCAAGAGTGATGGCGGCTGCGGTGGCAATGGCGGTGAATTTAGTCATCACAAGAGTCCTTTCTGAGCGTTGGTGGGGCGGTGTCTCCCGCCGACGATCAGGAAATGGCGATCATGAACTTCTCGTCATGTGACGCCCGTCACAGGTTGTTAAAATGCAATGAAACTTCTTATGGCCCTCATAAGCCTGGCTTTGGGTACCCGCGCAGCACCTCGTCGGCAGAGAAAAATGTCAGCAAAAGCGGGGCATTGCGTCGTAAACCCTGAGGGGCAAGTTGGCCGGCGCTCCGTCACGTGCTGCAATCGAACTTGCGCCAGACGTGTTGGGACGTCGTCACCCAGTCGCCATCGGACCAGCAAGCCCACCAACGCAACGCCCGCACCTGTAAAGGCGCGGGCGGGTCTTTCCGAGCAACGGTTCCGTTTGATTGCAAACCGCCCTCGCGGGCCAAGTGGCTGGGGTCGAGATCGTCGAGGCCCAACTTTCGCCAGGTTTAGCGGCGGTAGGTGCGCACGTCTTGCCGGGTCATCCGGCGGTCCGAACGAACGTCTTGCCGGGTCGCTCGGCGGTCTGCGCGGGTGTCTTGGCGAGCCGCCCGGCGGTTTGCACGGACGTCTTGCCGGGTCGCCCGGCGCTCTCTGCGTACCTCTCGTCGGGCATCCCTGCGTGCCCTGCGCCGATCCATTCGACCGACCTGTTCAACGGCAGGTGCGGTCGTTTCGATGGCGGTGTTGATGGCAAAGCTGAGCGGCGCGGCCGTCGCCGAACTCGCAGTGAGGGCGGTGAGTGAAAGTGCGGCAGCAGTAGCGATAGCAACGAACTTGATCATGACGATGCTCCTTCCTGAGCAGCTGCGGCGGACCATTCCGCCACCCCCAGGAGGTGACCATCAGCCATGCATCCATCATGTGACGCGGATCACATGACACAACGTTAAGTTAGGAGTCTTAGCGGCGCACTAGCGGCAATTTTGCGGCGCCCATAACGCCGGCCCCGAAACGCGAAACGCGCCCCCCACGTGGGGAGGCGCGTTCAACACCCTCAAATAAATTTGAGGGAAAGCGATTAGCTCGTCGGTGAGGACTTCGCAGCACCCCAGGAGCAACCGCCCCCAAAGCCACCGTAGCTGTAAGTCGACGTAGAAGCCGGGGTGGCTTTCGCCGAAATCGCTGGCGTGCTGATCGGTGTCGCAGCGACCGTGGCCTCTTCAGCGACCACAGGTGTAACAGCAACTTCTTCAGTAACAGTTTGATCGGTAGCGAAAGCGGAGGTGGCGAACGCCAAAGAGGCGGCGATAACAACAGTGCGCAACATCAGACATCTCCCTTGCATTAGGCGCGTAACAATATCGCTGCATACGACGCTGGCAAGCATGATCATTAGCCACCGCTGCCAGCGCACTGTGCACGTCAACGCCCCAGCGGCACGCCCTGGCCGGCCCCCGCAACTCTAAATCCCGGCACCGGCTGCTCTTTTCCGGCGCTACACTACACGTCGGCGTAGGCGCGCACTTCCATCTTGCCGCCGGGGTGCGTCACCGCGCCCTTCTCAGCCGGGCCCACAAGCTGCGCGTATTTCCACAGTGCGCCGGACTTGAACGACGTGTCGCGCGCCTGCCACTCGGTGCGCCTTGCCGCCAACTCCTGGTCCGAAAGGTCCACCGTCATGGTGCCGTCGTTGGCGTCGATGGTGATCATGTCACCATCCTTTAGGAGCGCAATCGGCCCGCCAACGGCCGCCTCAGGCCCAACATGGCCAATACAAAAGCCGCGCGTCGCCCCCGAAAAGCGCCCGTCGGTGATGAGCGCCATCTTCGCGCCCATCCCTTGGCCGTAAAGCGCCGCCGTGGTCGCCAGCATCTCGCGCATCCCAGGACCACCCTTTGGCCCCTCGTAGCGGATCACCAGCACCTCGCCCTCTTTATATTGGCGCTTCGTCACCGCCTCAAAGCACGCCTCCTCGCCGTCAAAGCAGCGCGCCGGGCCGGAAAAGCGCAGCTCGGTCATCCCGGCCACCTTCACAATCGCCCCCTCCGGCGCGAGGTTGCCGCGCAGGCCCACAACGCCGCCCGTCGGCGTAATCGGGTTGGTCGCCGGATACACAACGTCCTGGTCCGGGTTCCACTTCACCCGCTCCATGTTCTCCGCCATCGTCCGCCCGGTCACCGTCATGCAGTCGCCGTGCAAGAACCCAGCATCCAGCAGCGTCTTCATCAAAAGCGGGATCCCACCCACCTCAAACATGTCCTTCGCCACGTATTTCCCGCCCGGCTTCAGGTCGGCGATGTACGGCGTGCGCTTAAAAACCTCGGCCACGTCGTGAAGGTCGAAGTCGATGCCGCACTCATGCGCAATCGCCGGCAGGTGAAGCCCCGCATTGGTCGATCCGCCCGACGCCGCCACCACAACGGCCGCGTTCTCCAGCGCCTTGCGGGTCACGATATCGCGCGGCCTGATTTGCGCGGCCACCAGCTCCATCACCGCTTCGCCAGCGGTGAAGCAGAACTTGTCGCGGATCTCATAAGGCGCCGGCGCACCGGCAGAGTAGGGCAGGGCAAGCCCAATCGCCTCAGACACCGTCGCCATCGTGTTGGCGGTAAACTGCGCGCCACACGCCCCGGCCGACGGGCACGCCACCTGCTCCAGCTCATCAAGGTCGCTGTCGGACATCTCGCCGACCGAGTGCTTGCCCACAGCCTCAAAAAGGTCCTGCACCGTGACCGGCTGCCCGCGGAACGAGCCCGGCAAGATCGATCCGCCATAGATAAAGACCGACGGCACATTGAGCCGCACCATCGCCATCATCATGCCCGGCAACGACTTATCGCACCCGGCAAGCCCCACTAGCGCGTCATAGCAGTGCCCGCGCATGGTGAGCTCCACCGAGTCGGCAATCACCTCGCGCGAGGCGAGCGAGGACTTCATCCCCTCGTGCCCCATGGCAATGCCGTCAGTCACTGAAATGGTACAAAACTCGCGCGGCGTGCCCCCAGCGGCCGATACACCCTTTTTCACCGCCTGCGCCTGGCGCATCAGCGAAATGTTGCACGGCGCCGCCTCGTTCCAGCAGCTCCCCACGCCCACCAGCGGCTGATGGATCTGCTCTTTTGTGAGCCCCATGGCGTAAAGGTACGAGCGGTGCGGCGCCCGCGCCGGCCCCTCGGTCACATGCCGGCTCGGCAACCCGTCTTTGATCAGCGTCGTGCGCTTTTGCATGGGGTCCTCTCTAGAAACGGCTCACCCTTGAAGCCGCGTTCGCTTTTGTCGTGTGCGTCTCTGCAGGCGCTCCTTTTGAAGTGTTCTAGCCTACAAAACAATCACGCATCCACTGCCCCCAGCGCAGCTCAGCCCAACACATCCCACCAACGCTCCAACGCCCCGCTACTTCCACTTCACCGAGCAGCCCATCGCGGGCTTCCCCTCCACCGGCTGCCCCGTCTTCAGCGCCCGCATGGCCTCCACCAGCTCGCGGGGCCCGCCATCGCCGCGCCCGGTCCCAGCCCCATCGAGCCGGCCCAGATAGCCAAGCTTGCCAGCATCATCGAAGCCGAAAAACTCAGGCGTCACCCGCGCTCCATACGCGGTTGCAACGGCCTGCGTCTCATCGCGCAGGTAAGGAAATCCAAACCCGAAGCCTTCCGCAAACGGTCCCATCCGCTCAAAGCTATCGGCCGGATAGCGCGCGGCGTCGTTGGCGTTGATCGCCACAAAGCCAAATCCTTCGCCCATCAGCACCTTGGCGTCCTCGGCCATTCGCCGCCCCGCCGCCACAACGTACGGGCAGTGGTTGCAGATAAACGCCACCACGGTCCCCGCCTCGCCAGCGACATCGGCAAACGACAGCGTCCGCCCGTCCGTCGCAGGTAGCGAAAAGTTCGGCGCCGCAGCGCCCATCGTCAGTTGTGTCATCGCAGCACTCTTGCGTTTGGAGCGCACATGCGCCCGCACCAAGCCCAAAAAACGGGCCGCTTTGCCGGCCCATGTGGTGGATAAAGTCATTCGCCGCACCCGCTTTGAGCATTGCACACTAACGCCACATCCCCGCGAGGCGCTATGTGTGCCCGAGGGAGGCGCTGCCATGGCGGAAAAGAGTCTGTTCGACGATGAGCCCGCGCGGCCGAAGCCAGCGCCCCAGAAGCGGCGTACCGCCACCGCACCCGCCAAACCCGCCTCGGCCGACACCGACGGCAACTACTCCGCCGCCGACATCGAGGTTCTGGAAGGCCTCGAACCCGTCCGTCGCCGCCCCGGCATGTACATTGGCGGCACCGACCAGCGCGCCCTGCACCACCTCTTCGCCGAAGTCCTCGACAACTCCATGGACGAGGCGGTCGCCGGTCACGCCACCACCATCGAAGTCCGCTTCACCCAAGACGGCCTCACCGTGTCCGACAACGGCCGCGGCATCCCGGTCGAGCCGCACCCTCGCTTCCCGGACAAAAGTGCCCTCGAAGTCATCATGACGACGCTGCACGCGGGCGGAAAGTTCGATTCCAAAGCCTACGAGGCGTCCGGCGGCCTCCACGGCGTCGGCGTTTCGGTGGTAAACGCCCTCTCCGAACGCCTCGTCGTCGAGGTCGCCCGGTCAAAATCCCTCTACCGCCAAACCTTTGTGCGCGGCGTCCCCGACGGCCCGCTGGAAAAAGTCGGCGCCGCCCCCAACCGCCGCGGCACCACCGTCACCTTCCAGCCCGACAGGCAAATCTTCAAAACCCTCGCCTTCGACCCCAAGCGCCTCTTCGCCCAAACCCGCGCCAAGGCGTACCTCTTCGCCAACGTCACGCTGCGCTGGAAGGCCGACCCCGCGCTTCTCGCCGGCGACAAGCCGCCCCCCGCCGAAGCCGAGTTCCGCTTTCCCGGCGGCCTTGCCGACTTCCTGGCCGAAGAAATCAAAGGCCGCCCCGTCACAGCGGAGGGCATCTTCTCCGGCCGGGCCGGGGAGGCGGGCAAGCGCGGCTCTGTGGAGTGGGCGGTGGGCTTCGTCCCCGTCGACGAGTTCTCAAAATCCTACTGCAACACCATCCCGACGCCTGAAGGCGGCACCCACGAAGCGGGCCTGCGCGCTGCGCTCCTCAAAGGCCTGAAGGCCCATGGCGAGCGCGTCGGCCACAAAAAGATCGGCCAGATCACCGGCGACGATGTCATGGGCTCCGTCGCCTCGGTCATCTCAGTCTTCGTGCGCGAGCCCGAATTCGTCGGCCAAACCAAAGACAAGCTCTCCACCACCGAGGCCACCCGCCAGGTGGAGGGCGCCGTGCGCGAGCGCTTCGAAGAGTGGCTTGCCGCCGACCCCGCCCGCTCCGGCCTTGTGCTCGACGGTGTGGTCGACAAGGCCGACGAGCGCCTGCGCCGCCGCGCCGAAAAGGATGTTGCCCGCCGCTCCGCCACCCGCAAAACCCGCCTTCCCGGCAAGCTCGCCGACTGCACGCAGTCCAAAGCCGAGGGCACCGAAATCTTTATCGTGGAGGGCGACAGCGCCGGCGGCTCAGCCAAACAAGCCCGCCAACGCGCCACCCAGGCCGTGCTCCCCCTGCGCGGCAAAATCCTCAACGTCGCCAACGCCGGCCGCGACAAGGTCATGGCGAACCAGCAGCTGGGCGATCTCATCCTCGCGCTCGGCTGCGGCTCCGGCAAAACCTTCGACCTTGAAAAGCTTCGCTATGAGCGCGTCATCATCATGACCGACGCGGACGTCGACGGCGCGCACATCGCCTCCCTCCTCATCACCTTCTTCTTCCGCGAAATGCCAGGCCTCGTCGCCCCGCCTGGCGGCTCCCCCGGCCACCTCTTTCTCGCGGTCCCGCCGCTCTACAAGCTCACCCAGGGCACGAAATCCCTCTACGCGCGCGACGACATCCACCGCGCCGAACTCATGGCCGAATTCAAAGAGGGCCGCCAAGTGGAGGTCAGCCGCTTTAAGGGCCTTGGCGAAATGATGCCCGCCCAGCTCAAAGAAACCACCATGCACCCGACCACGCGCACCCTCCTGCGCGTCACCCTGGTCTCTGAGCAAAACGCCACCCGCGCCAGCATCGACCGCCTCATGGGCAACAAGCCCGAGGCCCGCTTCCAGTTCATCCAAGAAAACGCCCAGTTCGCCGAAGCCGAGGCGCTGGACATTTAGAACTTTAGGACGACCCGGTGCGCAAACTCGTCAGCTCAGGCTCATACCTCGAGCCCCAAATCGGCTTCAGTCGCGCTGTGCGCGTGGGCAACGTGGTGTCAGTCTCCGGCACTGCCCCCATCGCGGAAGGCGGCGGCACCGACGGCGTCGGTTCAGTTTACACCCAAACCAAGCGCTGCCTCGCCATCATCAAGGCGGCGCTCGCTGAGGCCGACGTCCCCCTCAGCGCCGTCATCCGCACCCGCGTGATGCTCACCGACGTCACCACCTGGCAGGAGGCCGCCCGCGCCCACGGCGAGGTGTTCGCGAACATCCGCCCCGCCTGCACCTTCGTAGAGGTGAGCCGCTTCATCGACCCAGATTGGCTCGTCGAGCTTGAGGCCGACGCCGTCCTCGCCGAATAGGCGTTTTAATCATGTTTGTACTCGGAAAAACAATCACTTGTGCTCATTTCCAATGAGGCGATCTACAATAATGACCGCGTTGCCCGTTCGCTCAACATGCTGCATACGGTCAGGCGAAAATGTAAGTGCCCGATTTGCTTCGAAAGCGCCAGAAAGGGGCAGTCAATGGATAAGCTAAACACTACGGGAAAGCTTTTTGGCGAAATAACAGCGTTGCGTATAGTGATGCAGCGCTTACTAGGCCAAATGGCATCTCAAACCGGCAACTTTGATGAAGTCCTTAGGACTGAGCACGCGGCGGCGCTGATTGACCTCTCGCACTTGGATATTGCGGACGTCGATCCAGCTCGTGGTGAGGGTATCCGGATGCATGCTGAACAAGTCATCGATCAGATGCACACGGTCATCAGCAGGGACCTCGTCCCCAGTGACAAAGACCACGCTTGACCGAGATCGACTTCGTTTCAGATCACTAACTCGGAAGATCACCCCATTTAGCGGGTAGTTCGTCCAGCTTCACCATTTCGCGCGTGGAGTGCTTTGGTGTGGGACGCGCACGGCGGAAAGCCCAAAGTGCGCGTCCCCCATTAAACCCGGTCATCACGTCACCCGCCTCAATCTTGAAAAAATTCCTTGACGGATTGTCGCAGCGTTTCATCTCACCTCCCAGCCAGTTCGTTTGTCACGAGGTTGGGAGGCCGCATGCAAACGTCGATGAAAGCCGCCGTCGTCACCGAACTCGGTGCACCGCTCGATATTCGCGAAGAACCCATCCCTGAGGTCGTCCCAGGCTCGGTCCTGGTCCGCGTACGCGCGTCTGGCGTGTGCCACACCGACCTGCACGCCGCCCAAGGCGACTGGCCGGTCAAACCCTCGCCACCCTTCATCCCTGGCCACGAAGGCGTCGGCGAGGTTGCCGCCATCGGCGACGGCGTCATCCACCTCAGGGAAGGGGACCGGGTCGGCATCCCCTGGCTCCACACCGCATGTCGGCGCTGCGAACATTGCGTCGGCGGCTGGGAAACGCTGTGCGAAAGCCAACAAATGACCGGCTACACCGTGAACGGCGGGTACGCTGAATACACGCTCGCCGACGCCGCCTTCGTCGGGCTCATCCCCGACAACGTGGACTTTGGCACAGCGGCCCCCGTCTTGTGCGCTGGCGTCACCGTCTACAAGGGCCTGAAAGAGCTGGAGCGCAAAGCCGGCGACTGGGTGGCCATCGTCGGCATCGGCGGCCTTGGCCACATGGCCGTGCAATACGCCAAAGCCATGGGCCTCCAGGTCGTCGCGGTCGACGTCTCCGCCGACAAGCTAGCCCTCGCCGATAAGCTCGGCGCTGACATGAGCGTGAATGCGGCCGACGTCGATCCCGTCGACACCGTCACCAAAGCCATCGGCGGCGTGCACGGCGCGCTCGTCACCGCCGTCGCCACAAAGCCGTTTGCCCAAGCGGTCGGCATGCTCCGCCGCGGCGGCTTCCTGTCGCTCGTCGGCCTTCCGCCCGGCGACTTCCCGCTGCCCATCTTCGAAGTCGTGCTTAAGCGCATCACCGTGCGCGGTTCCATCGTCGGAACGCGCAACGACCTCACCGAGTCCTTAGCCTTCGCCTCCGCCGGTTTGGTCAAATCCCACTTCAGCTGGGACAGCCTCGACAACATCAACGCCATCTTCGACCGCATGAAGCAGGGCACCATCGACGGTCGCATCGTCATGAAGATTTAGCGGGCGGCGGTCTGTCCCATCAAAACGGGTGCGGCGCGCCCCAGCCGTCGTCCCAAAACGTACGAGAGTGCGGGCTTGCAAGGTTAGCTGCGCTCAACTCAACATAGCTGGATTTGTACTCAGTCGAAAATACTATCGAAGGGGCGGAAGTCGCGCACCTCACACTTCCAGCGGACCGTGCAGTTTCGCCTGTCGCTGCTTTGCACGCGGGCAATCGTCGGTCCTTCGGCCACCTGGCAGAACCGGGCGCTGGAGACGAGCCGTTCGAACGTATTCTGCCCGGTGGTCATAACCACCGCGCCGCGCTGGTTTACGAACGACTGAACACCGGCGCACGTCATGCTGCGCGTATCCGGCCGAGCGTACGCGGCACTCGCGCTGAACGCTGTCACGATCGCAGCGACCACTGCCACAAAGGTTGCTCGTTGCATCGCGTCGTCCTTTGTATGCGCCGGCGTGTCCAAGCTGCTGCGGACACGGCGTGGACATTATCATCGCAGCCTAGTCCCCCCAACCAGGATTGCGCCCACGATTTCGCAGGCGAGTCGGACCCGATCTGCGGGTCGAGACCAGGAGGCGGGGGACGGCAAACCTAGCCGCGCTCGATTTCGCCTCAAGCGCGAGTTGGAGCCGTATGTCAGCCTTCGTCAGGCCTGCGATACGCTTAATAATTAAACCAATGTAATGAATATTACGACATCTATTTTTTATCAGTGATCCAAATTGTGATCAATTGTTCATCAGATAAATCTGTGACGAAGATCACAAATCGGTCGAAATAGAATCCCCATCTATTTCATGTGACTAGCAGAAAAACTTCACGGTATATCGTGAAGTATTAGTATGGAAACGTGAAAATGACAAATGAGCCCTATGAGTTGGGTTTTGGCGATGTAGAGCTACCCTATCCGCCATCAAATACATCATACAGTTCCATGTATGGCAACAGCGCCGATAAGACCGTCGAGAATATTGACGGTGGCGAAGAGGATAAATCTGACGACCATGAAGCGTCTGAGCGGCACACCAATTATACCGGTGATCCGCACAGCAAGTCTAAACGCGTCAACGATGGCGGTTCCGGTGCGCCGCCGGTCGGTCACACCGATAAAGGGACAAACAACAACGCCGGCGATGACGATGACCCGCCAAACAATCCGCGCGGTGTTGAGACGGACGAGCCAAGCTTCGATACCGAATACGGCCCGTCGCCCAACGACATCGCCACGTTCTTTGGGCGCTACACGTCAGGATCGAACTCGCCGTCAGCGTTCAAGACCAACAAAGCTTACATGGATTCCCGCGGCGAATACATCACGCCCGACGGTCAGCACAGCTTCTCAAACTCAGTCGCGCATCTTGATAGTGAAACGAGCCAGAACTTTCTGCGCACCACTCAGAAAGATTGGTACGGCTTCTACGACAAGATCATCGGCCACGATGGCGATCAGGTCATCTACGGCGGCAGCAGCTACATGGCAAAGCAGGGCAACGGGACGGTCCTTTTCTTCCATGTCCATGACGACAAGATTTTCGGCATGGGCGGGGACGACACAATCTACGGCCAGTATGGTGACGATTTCCTAAGTGGCGGTACCGGCAACGATTCTCTTGATGGCGGCCACGGGGACGACACGCTGTATGGTGGCACAGGCGAAGACATGCTCATCGCCGGCACCGGCGACGATGAACTGTATGGCGGGAAAGACAACGATACCCTCGTCGGCGGCATGGGCATCGATACCCTGGACGGCGGTAGCGGTGATGACTGGCTCTATGCTGGCCCGCGCACCTGGGCCGGCAACAATATTGAAGGTCAAATCAAGCTCACCGGCGGCAGTGGTGCTGACGTGTTCGTCCTGAGCAAAGATTTGGCGTTGCCCGCAACTGGATCGGACGGATCCGGTCCGGATTGGGGCGACGTCGCTGCCGACGCCATGTGGAAGTTCGGATCATCGATCCCGATTGTCGGTAACTTTGTTAAGCCGTTCGCCGCCATGTTCGATGTCCTTATGTCCGCGTCCGGCGGCAGCTCAAGTGAGGCCGAGTTCACGCCGGACGAGATGACCGCAACGCGCATCACCGACTTCAACCCGCTGGAAGACGTCATCATGGTGCCGCTCGCCCGGGAGGGGACGCCAAACATCCGCCTCTCCACGAGCGGCAACGCACCAGGTGAAGCGTTCCGCGTGATCGACGATGTGACCAAAGACGTCATCGCGGTGGTCTCTTGGGATGACATGCAGGCCCGCCTCGGACCCTCGATCGACTTTTCCAATTCCACCGTACGCAACTCATTCCTGCAGAGCATCGAAGACAACCTGCTCATCATGGATAGCGGCGGCGTAAAAAATGGCGCCGGCACAGAAATCGACGTCAGCGACGAAGATCTCGCCAAGCTTGGCAACGACCGCTTCCTGGTGATCGGCGCCGACAAGGGCCGCGTCGAAACCGGCAGCCTCGGCGCCGACTACAAGTTCGGCACCATCCATAACGACATCATCATGGGCTACAAACCCGCGTTCATGGGCGATGGTGGCGGCCAGGGTTTCAAAGCCGGCAACGATAATTTGTGGGGCTTTGAGGGCGACGACCTGTTCGTCGGTGGCGGCGGCCTCAACAACATCTACGGCGGCGAAGGTGAGGACACCGCCGCCTACTTTGAAGCCACCAGCGGCCTCACCGTGGACCTGTCCGACACCTACAAGGATGAGCAGGGGCTCGAATACGCTGTCGCACGTGCGGGCTACAAGACGCCGGCGGGCGATGGCGACGACGCAGTCGACCATCTCTACGACATCGATCACATCATCGGCAGTGCCCACGCGGACCAAATCATCGGCAACGACAACGCCAACCGCCTCGACGGCGGCGCTGGAGACGACAACATCGACGGCGGGAAGGGCAACGACACGCTTGTCGGCGGCGCCGGCAACGACACGCTGCGCGGCGGCCTGGGCTCCGACACCTTCCTGTTTGACAGCAGCGACACCGACGTCATCCTCGACTTTAACCCTTGGCAACAGGACAAAATCGTCTTCGACGTCGCTAACTCAAACGATCCTCTGTTCGACGGCCTCACCAAGGTTGAAGATCTCGAGATCCGCTACGACAACGAAGGCGCCAAAATCTACCTAGACTCTGTCCTGTTGGTGGAGGTGAGGGGTGCCCTCGTCAACGAGACGTACTTCGGTCATCACAGGATCGAACTCATTCTGGACAACGATCATGTCGGATCTAGCCAAGACGACATCGACCTCACCCTCGACGAACTTGACAACGACCCGCTCAACAATACGGGCGAAGACACGCAAGAGAACGAATACCGAGGCGATAACACGTTAGGCAACTCAAACATCTTCTCCAACTTCGACAGCGTCACCGATGATCTCACTTTCTTCTGACGCCGTCATACCGAGGCATCTCACCTGAGTACATCAGACGATGCGCCATCAAAAGTTGCTGCTGTATTTGCCACTTAAAGCACTCACAGCAGCAATTTTGTGTCTGATCCAACAGAGCCCACGCGCCAGACGACCCGGTGCCCCAAAAACCTCTGCAAAGCGGATGCCCTCCACAGGGGCCGACCTGTGATGGCAGAGCTAGCAACGCAGGCATGGCGTTACCGTTAGCCCTCCAACTCTCGCGCCAATGCGTGTAACACCAATCCTGTGCGCAAAGGCTCGGAGGCACCCATGGACCTAATGCAGCAGTTCAACAATTACTGCGAACGCC
>ERZ1740058.680-NODE-680-length-22768-cov-4.534099_pt1 | contig 22768 bp, 14 predicted proteins | sample MGYA00581745_ERZ1740058 | MGnify/ENA primary metagenome ERZ1740058 (study PRJEB43018, sample SAMN04849742) | marine metagenome | isolation source: floating plastic debris | place: Pacific Ocean | collected 2008-08-30 | study: EMG produced TPA metagenomics assembly... | reverse complement strand
CGTCTCTTGCACAATAGAAATGCCGGACGAGAGTTGCATCTCCCTAATTGATGACGTCCCCTAAGTTGTCAAGACTCTGTAGAGCTTTTTCCTTACGTTCAATCTTTCTAGCTGACCCCAGGCTATTGCCTGCTTAAGCTGAACGAATCACACACCTCAATTTGAACCATGCCCAATCTTTAGTCATTTCTTTTTGGACCTATAGAGCTGACGAGTTTCATCCATCAAACATGTGTGCAATATAGTCTATTACATTGCATCAATGGGCGACAGCAAATGCTCAACCTCAATAAAAATCATCGTATCAAAGGGCAACAGTAGGTATTCAGTCTCAACGACAATCATCGTAAAATCTCGCATTTCCTCGATTCCGCCGACGAAGAGCACTACTTTCTATGTTAACCATGACCTATATGCTATTTGTGACCGTTCAAAGAGCACATAGGTCATGGTTAAGTACTGTAAAGCAAAAAGTTTATGCCTTCTTGGACTGTGGCAATATACGCAGTAGGCACGCTCTATCGTTTGTGTCTCTTTTTCGCAAATTTGGAAGGAACTGAAAAAATTCTAACTCAGCAGAAGCTGAGCCAGAATTTCGACGCTCTTTTTTAAAGTCACTCGTCAGACTGAAAATTTTCTTAATACGAGAAGCAGTATATGATTCAAACAAGCTTAATAAGGTACGAAAGGCAATATTGATGCCCGACTAGCCTTGAATAGCAGATTACAGACCAGCCGGTTACGGAAGGAGATAACGGTCTCCTTGTTTCATCTATTGTCTGGACATTGCATAGGTAGCCTTTTGGTGGCTCGCTTTTTGCTAATCATCTGTCATTTTTTAGTCCACTACTTTGTTTAGTCCACTACGCGCAAGGTCCGCTGCACATTAGTTTTCTTTGAGTTTCATCTTCAATAAAATCCTGACGATTAAACCCTGGCAATTCTATGATCTCTGATGCCATCAAGCTTATAGAGCTTAATTTGGATAATTATATAAGCGAATTTGAGCCAGATCTCGGAGCAGATAGGCTTGTCAAAGTGGATAATATCGCCATGGCTGAGGAGCTGGGTGGCCCCGACAATCAACTCACAGGCCATGTCGTGATGAGTTTAGTCAACGTACAGGAAGAGACGACATTAAAGAACGCGCCTGCCTATCGGATTAACAACAGTCGGACCACATATAAAAATTCTCCTGTTCAGGTTAATTTATTTATTTTATTTTCTGTTTTGCACAATCAATACGAAACGTCGTTACGCCTTCTTTCCAGAGTAATAGAATTTTTTCAATGGAGAAAGGAGCTTTCGTTTTCTGAAACCCCTGTGCCTGGAAATATTTCTCGAAAAATAACGATTCACCCAGATCTCTACAGTCTGACCTTTGAGCAGTTGAATCATTTGTGGGGAGCGTTAGGAGGAAAGCAGGTGCCCTTCGCGCTCTATCGAATGCGAGTAATCGCACTGGAAGCTGAAAAACAGAAGTCTGAAGGGGGTATGATTACTCAGGTCTATATTAATGAATAATATTCATGCAAGGTTATTCAAAAGTTACGTAATAAAGAAAGAATAAACAAACTAGGCCAAAGCCACTGAAGGAGAAAAATAAGCGCTTGTTGGTGTAGAGATTCAGGACTATTTTTATTTTTTTACTTATATCAATAATTCTTGATTAATTGACTGAGGGAGTAGCAAGTAAATAACCTCTCACATAGCATACACATCGGACACATCCCGTCCGCTCCGCGTCCACCCCTCTAGAGGGGATTTTCTCTCGGCTGTGGAGTTATAAAAGATCGATCTAGATCACCTTCAAACAATTGCCTGAAGTAGCTCCCCTCGGGGGGCGACCGATAGGGCGGGGTGGGTTCAACAACGTATGCTACTCAGGGAGATTATTTATTTGCGCTTCCCTAAATCAAAAAGAGACAGCAGTGTAGAAAGGCTCTATAGGCATGAAAATCATTTATGAGAAAGGAATAGCCTTGGAGTTCTGGCACGATTTTTATCTGGGACAGCTGCCAGTATCATCGAATTTCTTACCGGATGATTACGACATTTCCCAGCAGCTTACGCTGGTACCGACGCAGGATTGTGCTCGCATTCTCCGCAATCTTCGTTGGATCTTGCGTCCCCAGCCCGCTGGCGCTTTTTTGTTCGTGGATGTGCAAAGCCAGACAGAGGTGAGAGATCCGTCCGCCGACACATTTCAATCTGTTGTCTCTATAGAGCAGCCCTATCGTCTTTCTTTTTGGCTGATGGCTAGCGATCGCTACTTTTCTAATTACACTAATTTACCGCTAGCCGACGCCCGCCATCAAATTTATTATTTCTCTAACCAATGGAATAATCAGCAGAACGGCACCACGTTTCTCTCACAGCCTTTGCCTACTTATGCCGCAGGAAACAGCTATGCGCTAGGGCAATTAGTCAGCCACGAGGGAAACACGCTAGAAGCGCTGCGACCTATCGAAAGCGCAGCTGCAGTACCTGATCCAGATGATTGGGAAGTTCTCCCAGCGAGTCAATATGCCTCGGGCGGTGATCGCCTGCGGAAACAGAAACGCTATTGGAGCGGCAACGTTTCCGCTGCTAACCCGGGGGATGTGATCCGCTTTCGAGTGCGAGATGGTAGTGAGATAGTCGTATTTGATACTGAAATTACCATCCCAGATAATCACCCTGCTGGCACTCAGTATGCTGTCAGTCTCGATTCTGCTGAGCTACCACCCGGACGGTATCAGCTTTTGCAGCAGCAAACGGTGATTGATGAATTTATTTTGGCTGATACTCAAACGGGACAAACGGCTTTAGCATTGGTCGAAATTTTTCTTGCATCCGATAGTGTTGCTCCTGAGTTATCGCCTACCAGAAAGCAAAATCAGCAAACAATCCTTCAGCCCCAAACCTACATAATTCGGTTCAAAAATCGCGCCACGCGATGGCGATATCGCTATCAGCGCCCGCACGGATGTACGCCTATTAGTCTGTCGAGTGATTTTACGTTAATTGATGATCGAACCTACGCCACGACTCGACCGTTTGGACTCCGCCAACAACCCGATGTCTTGTTAGTCGATTGTCAAAATAAGCCCTTGCCCAGCCCTGCCGTGATGCAAATCTCTCCTGAAATTGACTCATCTCACCCTACTACCCCCACTGACATCTCATGCCTAGCACTTACAAAACTCCTGGCGTTTACATTGAGGAAATTTCTAAATTTCCACCTTCGATTGCCCAAGTTGAAACGGCTATTCCCGCCTTCATTGGCTATACCGAAATTGCAAAGGTCGGCGCTGAGAATTTTCTCCAAGATCCGGCGAACCCTGTGCTTCGCCCGATTCGGATTACCTCACTGCGTGAGTATGAGCGTTCTTTTGGAAAATGCTTGGGAGAAACCGGCATCAAAGTTACCGTTACCGACACCGAGATTGATGCCAAAATCGAGGAACCCTCTCCATTCAATATGTATTATGCGCTCCAGGCGTTTTTTGCCAATGGCGGTGGCCCCTGCTATATCGTTTCTGTTGGTCAAATGGTAGCTGGACAACAACCTGTACAAGCTCAATTGTTAGCAGGGCTAGACACGCTTCGGAAAGAGGATGAAGTCACGCTAATTGTGTTTCCAGAGAGTCTCAGCTTAGTGGATACCGAAAACTTCAATGACGACGCGGCTGTTGTGACTGATTACGCTGAGTTCAAAGCTTTATATGATGCCGCACTGAACCAATGTGAGGATTTGCAGGATCGATTTGTTGTGATGGATGCTCGCCTCGATCCGCCTGAAGATAGCATTACCCTCGATACGGCTATGCGAGTCTTTCGTAGTCATGGCATCAGTACTAACTCTCTTAAATATGGCGCTGCGTATGGGCCTCGGTTAGAGACCATTTTTGACTATCTGTATGAAGAAGAAGAAGTCGAAGTCACCCTTGAGGATGGCTCTTCGACGACGATGGCCGCACTCAATCCAGTAAAGTCACCTGATACCGAAAACGGACAGCTTTATCCCGGCGTTCAAAGGGCTGTGAATGCCATTCCTGTGGTGCTGCCCGCAGCGCCCCTTGTGGTGGGTGTTTATGCCGCTGTGGATAACGCCCGAGGGGTTTGGAAAGCCCCGGCCAATGTCAGTTTGACTTCCATTGTGAAGCCCACTGTGAAAATTACGGCGGCGGATCAGGAAAATCTCAATGTAGATACGACGGGCAAGTCTATCAATGCCATTCGAGCTTTTACGGGGAAAGGCACCTTGATCTGGGGGGCGCGGACGCTAGCAGGCAACGACAATGAGTGGCGATACGTTCCGGTGCGGCGATTCTTCAACATGGCTGAAGAATCTATCAAAAAGGCGACAGAAGCTTTTGTCTTTGAGCCTAATGATGCCAATACCTGGACGAAGGTAAAGGCGATGATTGAGAATTTTCTGACCTTGCAGTGGCGCGCAGGTGCCTTAGCCGGAGCCAAGCCAGAGCAGGCTTACTACGTCAATGTCGGGCTGAACGAAACCATGACAGCATTGGATATTTTGGAAGGTCGGATGATTGTTGAAATTGGCATGGCCGTGGTCCGTCCTGCTGAATTTATCATCCTCCGGTTTTCTCATAAGATGCAGGAAAGCTAGTGCGCCAGAGTCATTAAGTAACAACTAAGGAGGTTAAGGTAACAATGGCTGACTATCCATTACCCAAGTTTCATTTCCAGGTAGAGTGGGGCGGCTCGCGCCTTGGCTTTACAGAAATCTCTGGGCTAGATTTCGAAACCGAGGTGATTGAATATCGTGAAGGGAATCTGCCTCAATATCACAAGCTGAAAATGCCTGGGATGCAGAAATACAGCAACATCACTATGAAGCGAGGGACGTTTCAAGGGGATAACGATTTTTACAACTGGTGGAATACGGTTGCGCTCAATACGATTGAGCGTCGGGATCTGACGATTAGTTTGCTCAACGAATCGCATGAGCCCGTGGTGGTGTGGAAGGTGAACCGGGCATGGCCTACAAAGGTGCAATCTACGGACCTAAAAGGAGATGGCAATGAAGTGGCGATCGAGAGTATTGAGATCGCGCATGAAGGGCTCGCGGTCGAAAACGGTTAAACCGATTAGAAGCGATTAAAAGACAAGGCAGAGATTATGATCCGTTATCCACCCGTTAGTTTCTTTTTTGATGTGGTCTTCAATGGGGCTGATTTTGGCGGCGATGCGGTAGAAACTCGTTTTCAAAGCGTCACCGGACTCAGCGTGGATATGCAAACCGAAACCATCAAGGAAGGGGGTGAAAATCGCTTTGAACACGTTTTGCCAGTTCGCACTAAGTACACCCCTTTAGTGCTAAAGCGTGGGCTAGTGACCGATTCAAAGATGGTGAAGTGGTGCATGGACGCGCTGGTTAATTTTCAGTTTCAACCTGTAGATCTGTTGGTGCATTTACTGCATGTCAATCGGCCCATTGAACAATTGCCTGCGCCTCCGCCGGTGCCATTGATGACGTGGAATGTCATTAATGCTTGGCCCAAGAAGTGGTCTGTTTCTGACTTTAATGCGGAGCAAAATGCGATCACCATCGAAACCCTAGAACTGAACTACAGCTATTTCAACATCCAGTCGTAACCCACAGGAAAGCCACTATGCCTATCGAAATTAGAGAATTGGTTGTTAAAACATCGGTGTCTGGCGGCGGGCAGGCCAACAGTGAATCGTCGTCAGGAGATCGCGCCTCGCCTAAAGATACTGCCGCCATCGTGACAGAATGCGTGGATCAAGTCTTAGCCATCTTAAAAGACAAAGCAGATCGATAGATCGTCAATCAGCCTGTTGATGTAGCCATTGTGAGCGTAAGCTTTTATGTCACTTACTAAGGTTCAGTTAACTGCCTATGAAGATAAGGCACTCTCCAAGCAATTAGGTGAGCCGTTCTTCTTGCCGATTAATCCAGAACAACTCTCGCAGTCTTTCAAGGTGGAATATGAGAAAGCGCAGGCGCAAGGATCTCAACAGACTGATCCCAAGTTTAAATATACGCCTCCCCAGGAGATAAAACTAGACTTTACGTTAGATGGGACAGGCGTCGTGCGAGACAGCGCTCAGCCAGGGAACGTTCAGCAGGATGTGACCACCCAGGTACAGACGCTGCTAAATTTGGCCTATGTCATGAATAGCAGCACGCATAAACCTAACTATTTGAGAATGACCTGGGGCAATTTCCCTTTTAACAATCGGAATGTCTTTGACTGTTTGCTCACCGATCTTCAGATCAACTACACCCTGTTTGACCCGACTGGAAAACCGCTGCGGGCAAAAATTTCGTCCACATTCTGTAGCTATGTGGAACAAGATTTTCGCGTCCGAGAGGAAGGGAAAGAATCACCCGATGTCACCCACCGGCGGAAGGTCACCGCAAGCGATACCCTGCCCCTAATGGTTTATGACATTTATGGCGATCCCAATTACTATTTGGCGGTTGCAAAAGTCAACCGACTCGTGAACTTTCGTAAGCTTAGGACGAATAGCAATCTTCAGTTTCCACCGGTCGAGAAATCTCAGTCATAGACACAGCTATAAACGCAGCCACCCATGCAGCTATGAACGAACGAGTCATCCCCCGCGAGTCAACCTACGATACGATCACCTTCAAGCTGCTCTCAGAGCAGAGAGAGGTTAGTAATGCCTATCAGGTGCTCTCGTTCGTGATTAATCGAGAGGTTAATCGTATCCCCATGGCGCGTTTGGTGATGCGAGATGGCTCGGCAGCGGCAGAGTCATTTGATGCCAGTTCTGGCGATGACTTTATCCCAGGAAAACAGATTGAAATTGCCATAGGGTACGACGGTCAAGATCAGCAAGCATTTAAGGGAATTGTCACCAAGCAATCGATTAAAGTGGGCCGCGATGGGAATCCGATATTGATGGTGGAGTGCAGAGATATAACCGTGAATCTGACGGTGGGACGGCACAACCGCCAATATTTTGAGGTGTCGGACAGCGAGGCGATTGAACAAATTTTGAATGAGCAGGGCCTCGCAGGTGCGGTGAGTTCAACGGCGTGCACTCACCCCAGTATTGTGCAGCACTATGCGACTGATTGGGATTTCATTATGTCGCGAGCAGAAATGAACGGCTGTATTACCCTGGCTGATGATGGCAAACTCACGGTGAAACCGCCTACGACCAGCGGTTCCTCTGATGTCACGCTGACGTTTGGCGCTAATTTGTTGGAGTTTGAAACGGAGATGGATGCCCGTTTTCAGTATCAGGCAGTCAAAGCCAGTGCCTGGGACTACGCGAATCAAGCTTTGGTAGAGGCGGAGGCCGCTCAACCGGCTGTAAGTACCGTCGGCAACTTATCTAGCCAGAAGCTGGCAAAGGTGGTTGATATACCCTCGTGGGAACTTCGTCATAGCGGAAATTTGAATCAGCAGGAGCTGCAATCATGGGCCGATGCGCAGCTGTTGAAAAGTTGGTTAGGGAAAATTCAAGGACGGGTTAAAACGACTGGCTATGCTAAGGCTAAGCCGGATGTTTTGGTGGAGCTGAAGGGGATGGGCGATCGCTTCAACGGTCAGATCTTAGTCTCGGGCATTCGCCATGATATGGTCAACGGCGCTTGGTTTACTCACCTGCAGCTAGGCTTGCCGCCCCGGTGGTTTTACAAAGAAGATGACATTGTAGAAAAACCGGCCTCTGGATTGTTGCCCGGCGTCACCGGACTTCAGATTGGTGTTGTTGTGCAAATTCACGACGATCCTGATGGGGAAGATCGCATTAGGGTTAAAATTCCTACGCTTGACAATGCCTCGGAGGGCATTTGGGCACGGGTCGCAGCGCTGGATGCTGGAGGAACCCGAGGCACTTTTTTTAGACCCGAAGTGGGCGATGAGGTGATCTTGGGATTCCTCAACGATGATCCTCGCTCTCCTATTGTGTTGGGTTTGCTGCACAGCAGCGCCAAGCCCGCCCCGATTACGCCGACAGAAGATAACTATCAAAAGGGGATTTATACTCGCTCTGGCATGATGCTGCTGTTTGATGATGAGCAGCCCAGCATGACACTAGAGACACCCGGCGGCAACAAAGTTGTGATATCTGATGAAGACAAGGGCTCAGCCTTGTCCGAGCAAAACGGGAATACCGTGACGTAGATCGAGAGTGGCATTAGTTTGAGTAGCCCGAAAGATATTTCTTTTAAGGCAACTTGCAGCGTGAAGCTCAGTGCGACGCAGGTTGTCACGATTGAGGGGTTAAATGTGACAGCAAAGGCGAACGCTCAGTTTAAGGCTGAAGGGAGTGCTGGGGCGGAATTGTCTACTAGTGCGATCGCTATTCTCAAAGGCTCGCTCGTCCAAATTAACTAAAACTCCAAATCCACTAAAAACCGATTTCACACGCTCACTTTCAACCTCTCGATTCTATAGAACACCATTCGCAAAACAGCTAAACCTATGGGAAAGCCCGCCGCTCGAATTTCAGATATGCATGTGTGTCCAATGGTGACTGGAACCGTTCCTCACGTCGGTGGGCCTGTCCTCGGGCCGGGCGCGCCCACCGTACTGATTGGGGGATTTCCAGCGGCGGTGATGGGTGATGTTTGCACCTGCACAGGGCCACCGGATTCAATTGTTCTGGGCTCGGCCACGGTCTTAATTGGCGGTAAGCCAGCGGCCAGACTGGGCGATAGTACAGCGCACGGCGGATCGATTGTGCTGGGCGATTTTACGGTTTTAATCGGAGGATAGCCATGAACGAAGACCGTAAAGCCTACCTGGGCACTGGATGGAGCTTTCCACCCACGTTTGAACGACAGGCCAAGCAGGTTCGTTTGGTGAGTGCGGAGGAAGACATTCACCAAAGTCTGCAAATTCTTCTGACCACCCGCTTACGCGAAAGGGTCATGCAGCCCTCCTATGGCTGTGATTTGACCGATCTGGTGTTTGAAGCCGTGACGCCGACAGTGGCCAGCAATATCAAAGAAAAGATCCGCAGCGCCATTTTGTACCACGAGTCCAGAATTCGGATAAATCGGCTGGACTTGAGCTTGGATGAGCAGTTGGAAGGGCGAGTGCTCATTGAGTTGGACTACACGATTATTAGTACTAACTCTCGATTCAATGTGGTGTATCCCTTTTATGTCCAAGAAGGTAGCGGTGCTTTGCTGCCTGTGCCTAGCCCCTCATGAGCTAACCTGTCATGAAGTAATTTGGCATAAATTCATTCGTCATGAACAACCGTCCCAACCTACCTAAAAATCCACTGCGCCGAGATGGGGTAAGTCAACGTCAGCGATTGACCCCAGCGCTCGCGCCTGACCAATCGCAGGCGGCTCAGGTAGATGAGCGGACGTTGGCAGACTTTTTAGCGCAGGCATATCGCCTGAGTAAGCGAGTTAACTATTACAAAACGCCAGAGGTTCAATCTTTACTCCCCTCACAAAATCGAATCTCTCCGCTCTCTTCGCCTAGGTCATTGACATCACCGCCACTGACCTCACGAATTGATGGCAACTGGCAAGACTTTTTTGAGGGCTACGCCCCTGTTCAAATCGCTTTAATTAGTAAGACTTGCCCTCAATCTATCAAGTACGACTACGACAAATTACTGAACAGTTTTTTGGATCGGCCTAGCCATGAAACGCTGGTTCCTATTCTTAAACTTTGGCAGACGTCTATTCTAGAGCCGATTCTGACTTGGTATCGAAATCTGGAATCCTACACACCCTTTCGATCAACCATTAAAGGCCTGGTCAATACGAATTTAGAAGATCCGGTCAATCAGATTATCGCCTTTGAGCAGGCTTGCGCATCGCAGGTCCCTAATTTTTCTCTGAACAGTGTTTTTTACACGGAGTTTTCAAGACTGTTTCAGCTACAGTCAGTTCTGACAGCCAGCACTCAGACTGTTTCAGTTTCTCGTATTTCTGTAGGGCAGGATAGCCAACCAGAAATTGACAGCATTTTTCAAGCGCTTTCTCAAGTGCATCGGCAGATTGTTCATCAGTCTTCTAGGTTTCTAGAAGATAGTTTGCGCGATCGCCAAGATCATCCGCCTCATCTTGCGCTCTATGTCGCCATGCTGGATGTGCTTCAGCCCGCTAGGGACGATCTCAATCGGATGACCCAGCGTCATTTGGATTTCTTCTATAAAAAAGTTTTACAGCTACCTGAGCGGCCAGCGACGCCTGATTTTGTTCATCTATGCTTTGAACTCGCCAAGTCTCATCGGGAGTACAAGTTAGGGGCAGGCGTCCGAATTAAGGCAGGATAAGATGACACGGGCGCTGAACTATTTTACGCGCTAGTCCAATCCATTGGTGTTCATCGAGCGAGCATTGCCAGTCTTCAGGGTCTGTTTTTAGAATCTGCTGAATTTCCAGACGCCTCCCCAGCGAATATTGGCAGACTCTTGGCCTCTCCTATTGCGAACTCTGCGGATGGTCATGGAGAAGCGTTCTCGAAAGAACAAACTATTAAAGCGTGGCTACCCTTCGGCGGGCCTAGAACGTCCAATAGTCAACCGGCTCAACTGGATGATGCTCAACTCTCTCAAGGGAGTCCCGTGTCTTTGGGAGTTGCGATCGCCTCTGACGTCCTACTGCTGCAAGAAGGGCAAAGAACCATCACACTGCTACTCTCTGTCAGCGGCATCTTTGAGTCGCTTGAGGGACTAGATCTCAGGAAAGCTTTCAATATTTATCTCAGTGGGGATAAGGAGTGGATTCTGGCAGCGGCAGACGATTCATCTGCTTATATTGAATCTGCTGAATGGAACAATAGCGACTCAGTCCTCACGATTGTTGGTGTTTTAACCGCAGCAGTAGATCCTGTCCTCCCCTATGACCCCAGCGTGCCTATTCCGTTCAATCCTGATGTGCCTAACCAGCCATTGGCGCTAGAGCGGCCTATGCCTGTGCTGCGGCTTGAGCTAACGACCCATGCCTTAGATAGTCAGCAGCGATCGCCCTATCACTATTTCCGAGACGTGACACTTTCAGATCTAACGGTAAGTGTCTATGTGCCGGAAGTTCGGACCTTAGTAGTGCAGACTGACGCGGGCGTTCAAGATGCGACCAAGCCTTTCCAACCGTTTGGCCCCAGGCCTAAAGCGGGGTCAGCTTTATACATCGGCAGTCAGGAAGTCTTTCAAAAGTCTCTTACCGAACTTTCTCTGCAAATTGATTGGGAAGCTCTACCCGAAAACGGAACGCTCATTGAACACTACAAAGGATACTACGTAGACACAGATGAACGCGTCCCTAAGCCCTTAGGTGGAACGCGTTTATCTGTGTCTGCATACTTCAACAACTTTTCCGCAATGCTGGACCGACGTATCAACCGAGAATGGTCAAGCCAGGGACTGACAGCGCCTTATAAGCTTTTCGCTCCACCAGAAGATGGCATTCTCTTTCGGAAAAACGTTGCACAAGAATCTTCGCCCAGCGAAGTCCTTGAGTCGGTGACAACCTTCTCTCCAGAGACAACAGGTGGCTTCTTGCGGTTGGTGCTAGATCGAAGTTTCCTGCACGATGAATTTCCCACTAAATTTGCCACACAGACGCTAGCCACAGCGAAAAACTTCAGAGACAACGAGTTTGTGAAGGATGCGGTCTATGAAATCTTTTCAGAAGATCCACCCTCGTTAAAAAGATACACCCTTCCCTCTGCGAACTTTCCGAAGAATTCTGATGATGATGATGATCCACCAACGGTCGTGCCTGTCACGCTTAATGAACCCTATACGCCTGTCGTTCAGTCTCTGATACTTGGCTATAAGGCAGAGACAAAACTGGCCAAGGGGCAGATTTTTCGACTTCATCCGTTTGGAGGGTTTGAACAATTACCCGAGCAGGACAGTCCACTTCTGTTTCCTAAATTTATCAACGAGGGAGAGTTGTTGATTGGCATTGCTGGTCTAGATCCACCAACAGCGCTGCCCTTACTGTTCCAAGTCGCAGAAGAAACGGCTGATACCGGGCTACGGCGGACAGAAGAATTTAAGCCACAGTGGTTTTACCTCAAAGATAACGCTTGGATGACGTTGGGCGATCGCATCTCATCAGACACCACTCATGGCCTCACCCGCTCCGGCATCATCAATCTTGGTATTCCCGAAGACATTAGCAAAGCCAAAACCACCATTCTCGATCCCACCTTCCATTGGATCAAAGTGAGTATGCCAGCGCGCACTCGTACGGTCTGCCATATTATCGGCGTACATGCCCAAGCAGCCAGGGCTACCTTTGTTGATCAGGGCAATGATCCTAACCGATTAGCAATCCCGCTACCCGCAGAAACCATCGCGAAGCTAGAGAAGCCTCAGGCCGCCATTAAAAGTGTCAAACAACCCTACGCCTCTGTCGGCGGGCGAGTCAAAGAACCACCCAACCAGTTCTACACCCGAGTGAGCGAACACCTGCGCCACAAAGGACGAGCGGTGACCATCTTTGACTACGAACGGCTCGTACTAGAACAGTTCCCAGATATTTACAAAGTGCGCTGTCTTAACCACGGTCAGTTTGATGATACGACCAATTCGCTGTTTGAGTTGGCCCCCGGCGCGGTGACAGTAGCAGTCATTCCAGATGTGTCTCAACGGGCGACGACTAACGATTTGCAGCCTAAGGTCAATATCAATCGGCTGCAGACGATCGAGCAATATTTGACTTCTCTGAGTAGCTCTTGGGCGACTGTTAAGGCGGTTAATCCGCTGTATGAAACGATCCAGGTCTCTTTTGAGGTGAAGTTTAAATCCCCCTATGATGCTAATTTTGGCTACTATCGCCGCGAATTAGAGCGGGCGATTGTTGGTTTTTTGACGCCCTGGACCATCACTCAGGGGGCCGATATACACTTCGGTGGAAAAGTGTATCGTTCAGCCATTCTTAATTTTGTTGAAGAACAGGAGTTTGTTGACTATGTGGTTAATTTCAAAATGTTTCACAACGGACAAGATGACGTGCGGGAGGCGAGCGCCTCCACTGCTCAGTCTGTTTTGACCTCGGTTCCCCCTGGTCACCCGACGGGTCACCTGATTCAAGAATATAAACAACAATCTTTAGCGGTTCCTAAGATTCCTTCTACCGCAGGAATTTTAGGCTATGAGCCGTTAGATAATCTAATTATCGGAGCAGAGCGCACTGAATGAAGTACATATAGAGTTGAAAGCAAATAAATTTCCCGCAGGCCCTCATCCTAAATCCTTCTCCCGAGGGAGAAGGACTTTGAGTCCGGCCCCCCTCGGGAGAAGGGGCTGGGGGATGAGGGCGACGAGATGTTATTTACTTGCGGTTTCCCCCTAGCCATCAGGCATTGACTATTGAGCAAAAGGCCCCCTTATGAATGCATCGGAAATCCAGATCAGAAGCGATCAGCTCGCCAGTCGCGAAGCCCTGAAACGCACGTTTCAAAATCGTATCCGACTCTCGGAAAGTCATTTTGCGCTGTTAATCCATTCCACACTGAACAAAAGAGACGATCAGTTTCATGGCTACTGGCGAGCCGGACAGACGTATCGTCAGGGCGATGTGGTTTATCACCAGGGTGCCCTGTGGGAGATGACGGGGGCGCAGGAGATTTGTGGCGAGGCTGACAAAGCACCGGGGAGCGGAGACGATTGGACGTCTGTACTGAGGCAACTGGAAGACAGGGTAGATGGGTTAGAGGCTAACTTAGCGCAGCTCTGTCAGGATTTTCAGGATTTTCAGCAACTCATGCAGCAGCGGCAACAACAGATCGATTTGCAGTTGACGGTGCTCACGGTTGTCTTTGGAACCACCGTTTTCCTTTGGGTGTGCGATTATTTCTATCACATCTGGGTGGGAGCGAGCTAAAGGATGACCGACCCGATAACTATCTCAAAGCAACAGCCCTCATTCCCTGAGTACCTGAATTTTCAGAGCTTGCGAGAAATTGGGATTCGACGCCTGCAGGCGCTCTCTAGCGATCTGTGGACTGACTATAATCTCCACGATCCAGGTGTCACGATTCTGGAGGTTTTGTGCTACGCCATTACGGACCTGGGCTACCGCAACAACTTTGAGATTCAAGATCTGCTGGCGCTAAATCCTAAGGATTCAGAGCGCAAAGAAAACAACTTCTTCACTCCTGACGAAATCCTGACCTGCAATCCGGTCACAGATTTGGATTTGCGCAAACGCATTATTGATATTCCGGGCGTGCGAAATGTTCAGTTTGAAAAAGTAGGCGTGCCCAAAGTGGCCGATGGGCCAGTTTTTATTCCTTACGAACCCGCTATTGAAATTGATTTGCCCAACCGTGAGTTGCGCTATCGCCCGCTGCAGGAGGGCGCAACAAACAAAGAAACCTCAGAAAGTGTCTACCCTCGGCTGCATCCGAGAGGACTCTATACGGTCTGTCTGGATCTAGATTCTCAGTATCGCAAGGATGCCTGTGGGTATCTCACGCGGGACTGGTCTAGCACGATTGATGAGGTGAAGCAGGTGTTGTGCGCGACCCGCAGTCTGGGGGAAGACATCTATGATATTGAGCTACTGGGAGAAGAGGAAATTGGGCTGTGTGCGGATATTCAGCTAGAGCCTGGCGCCAATGCAGAAGATGTTTTAGTAGAAATATACGTACAGGTGCAGGCATTCTTGTCGCCTCGATTGCGGTTTTATACGCTGCAAGAACTGTTGAAAAAGGGTAAAAGTCCGGCTGAGATTTTTGCCGGACGACCGATGTCTCTCAAGCATCCTGAGCGTCCTTATTGGAATGAGGCGCTGAGCGATCGCACCTACGCCAGTCACGGCTTTATCGACACCGAAGAACTCGCGGCCCTGACGCCCCCAACCCGCCTTCACACCTCTGATCTCTATCAGGTGGTGCTAGATGTGCCAGGGGTGGCCGCCGTGCAAAAGCTGACCATTACAAACTACATCAATGGTCTGCGTCAGTCTCAGGGCCATCCTTGGATTTTGCCGCTGACCCCTGGCTATCGCCCTGTGTTGGGGATTCAACAGTCCATTGTGCGAATTTCAGTAGACGATCTTCCGGCTCCCGTTGATCAAAAGGAGGTCATTCGACGCTACTACGAACAACAATCTGCTTATATCAAGGCTATTCGCGATCCTTACGAACTCAATTTGTCAGTGCCCGAAGGCCGTCATTACGACCTGGCAGATTACTACTCTATTCATCACGAATTTCCACTCACCTACGGCATTGGGGAAGACGGTTTACCAGAGTCAGCGCCGATTCTGCGCAAGGTTCAGGCGCAACAGCTTAAGGGGTATTTGGTCTTCTTTGATCAGCTGTTGGCCAACTATCTTGTTCAGCTTTCCCAGGTACGAGAATTGTTTTCTTGGGAATCAGATACGTCTAATTCTAGGACTTACTTTACACAGGCGATTGATTTTCCAGGCGTTGAGAGCATTTTGCAAGGGGTAGGAGAAAATAACGCGGGTGAAGCCTCGTCTGAAGCAGCGTATTTGGATGCGATCGCTGAAGACCCAAAAACCTACCGCGATCGCCGCAGCCGCTTTCTAGATCACATCCTCGCCAGATTTGCCGAATCTTTCACGGACTACACCCTACTCAACTATCAGCTGTTTGAGAATGAACAGAGTCGTAGCCAAGAAAAACTAGAACAACAAATTATCCGAGATAAAACCCGATTTTTTCAAAACTATCCGCTGCTGAGCCACGATCGCTTTCGTGGGTTCAACTACTGTGATTGTGATGAGGTATGGGATACGGGCAATATATCCGGATTTCAAAGACGAGTGGCCAGCCTCTTAGGGTTTCAGAATGACTATCGCCGCGATCTGAATCACTATCACGTTGCTTCTGTCTCTGGTGAGTACGTTCTATCCTTGCGATGCAACGCTTCTGGCCCGTCCTTGGTTAGCACCGCTCGCTATGACGCTGAGACAACCGCTCTGAAAGCACAAGCAGACTTTCTGCGCGTGATGCTCCACCCTCGCTTTTACGCCAGGCTCACCTACCGCTCTTTCTATCAGTACGGTTGGGAGGTTCGCTGTGCTGTAGAGGGAGAGATTTTCACACTGCGCTATGACCGTTATTTCCCTTCTCGTAATCAGCGGCAGCAGGCGCTTGAGCCACTGATTGCGACTATAGAACAGGCTTTTCAGCAGTTGATGACAGATGCGGAGCCCGGAGCGAGTCCTGTGGCAGAAGCTGCATCTGCTATGCCCACACCTCCTACAGAGCCCAATATTCCTGATGGGCGTCCTCAGCCGACTGTTATGCCTTCTGCTGAGGGGTTAGAGAGGTTACCTCGTGGACTAATCACGCCCGTGGTGGATGAGAGCCGGAACTGTCAGCTTCAGATAGTGATTCCTATCAGTGAGGGCGCAGACTCGATTCGATTTACAGGCGATAGGGTTTATCCTTCGCAGGAAGCGGCAAATGCAGCAGGAGAGATATGGAAGAATGCCCTGCTGACAGCTATTCGCCAATCAGAGCGCTACTGCGGGGTTGTACTGCTCAGCCGTGAGAGAACAGCGCAAAACGAAGAGAAAAAGCGAGAGATTGATTACTTTGGCTATGCCCTGAAGGGTGTGAACAATCAGGTGATGGCAGAACCGTCGCTGATTGATCATGAGGGTGAACGGTTGAGTGGACGTGATCGCTTCATTTCACCAGAGATAAGAGATATCACCTTACAACAGTGGTTCTGTCACCTTGAAGCCAATCAAGATCAGTTTGAATTTAGGCTGGTTCCAGCTGAAGATGAGTGGCAGTTTCAGCTTGTCTCGCTGGATGAAAGTGATGACACTGAGCGCGCTTTTGTCAGCCGAGAGCGCTATTCGATGAAAGCCGCATGGGAGGCCGCGACCAAAGCCGCTGCTAGTCTGCGCTACCGCTGTCGCTACATCGATCTGACGACGCCCCCTGATATGCCGCTGGTTGGTGTCGTAGATGAACATGGCATAGTGCTGATGGAAGCTAGAAATGCTCAGGATTTGGACAGCCTGTTCAAACAGTTCAACAATCTAGATACTTTCTTGCAAATAGACGCGGTGGACGTCCCTATCCGGAACGCGTCTGTGATTATTCCATTTGCGCTGCCTGATTTATCGGATGAGGCTGCTGAAACGGTGGTGCAGTATCGCTATCGGCTAGTAGGCCGAGCTTGTGAAAACAAATCAGCGGCGATTTTGCTTCAGAGTATAGAGACCTATGTGGATGAAGAAACGGCTCGCGATCGCGTCTTCCAGGATGTGCTGTCAGTATTGAGTGACCCTGGAACCATTTTCCCGACTCAAAAACGAGACGGGTTTGGGTTTCAGCTATTGAGCGAACCCTGTAAGCCCCGGACGAGAGTCGCTGAAAATGCGCAGATATTTGCGACAGAAGAGGCGCGGGATGACGCCATCGAACAGCTGATGATGTTGGTTCGGACGGCTCGCTATACGATCGCAGCGCAACCCTATGCCCAATTTTTATCTGTTGAAGATTCGGTCTCATCACCAGATGACTCAGAACAAACTGACTCAGAACAGACTGAATCGACATCCAACGCACTGCCCAAATTTGTGGGACAGCTTCAACATCCAGACGGTTCAATCTTGCTTCAAGGACGACAGGGATATCGCAAAGAAGAAACGGCATGGCAGCGTGGCGATATCTGGATGGAACTGATTCAAGAACAGAAAAATTTTCGCATCATTGAAGGCGATGGCATATACGGTTGGGAATTGACTAATCCAGAAAAGGATCAAATCTGGGCCAGACACTATCACGCCTGCGAAGCAGAACGCACAGAGACCATCGACAGCCTACAGCGTATCGTTGATGATGAAGGCTTTTACGTTCTAGAGCACATTCTGCTGCGTCCTAGAAGTCAACAGCTCTCTCTAAGCCAGAAAGAGGATTCAGAAGACGCTGTCGATACTGTTGATAGCCCAATTGCAGAGGGTTTAGACACTGACTCTGTTCGTGTCGTGCCTTCTTACACGCCAACGCCGGACGCTCGCTCTCGTAGTGAAATAGTCGACAAACTTCTCCCTATCATCGTGAAGCCTGACGATGCCCAATATCCGGCCACAGACCCCGACCGGCTAGCCCGTCAGGATCCCTATTCCTTTTGGGTCACGGTTGTCTTACCCTACTGGCCTAAGCGGTTTAGAGATGTTGACTTTCGCCGCTTTGTGGAACGTACGCTCAGGCTAGAAGCGCCCGCACACATTGCCCTATAAATCTCCTGGTTGAGTGGCTCTCAGCTTCATCAGTTCCATACTGACTTCCAGTCATGGCTAGAACAGCTCGCTCAACAGAACTGCCAAGGAACGGCCTGTGACTTCACGCCAAGCTTGAATCGCCTGATCGATAGCCTAAGCCGTTTACGAAACGTGTATCCAAAAGCAACGTTGCACAATTGCAACGCCCCCGCTTCTGAAGATTCTCTTATCCTGCTCAATCGAACCGCCATATAGGAAACGCAAGTGATGAATGCTCTGACCCTCACTCCCAGAAACAGCTACCCCCTGTTCCGCCCTAATCAGGTCCTCTCTGATCGCGATCTCAATCATCTCGTCAGCTATCTAGAGAGTCAGAATCGCGTCAGTCGAAACCATTTTATGGGTATGGGCATTGCATTTGGCCTCGTACCCAGCGCAGCCTTTCAAAGCAACAATGCCACCATCACCCTTTCCACTGGCTCTGGAATAACCTCCGAAGGACAGGTCATCTCTTTACCCCAAGCCGTCGAGCTGACTCATTATCAGAATCCGCAGGTCATTTCCGCTGCCCGATTCCGAGTCAGTGCAGAGACATCCTCTCAAGACACCTCTGAGAACACGGTGGCTGCCGTGGTGACCCCAGACAGTACGGGAGACGAGACTGCCACTTCCGTGCTATACACCGTAACCGAACTGTTTGAGGGGGAAGGGGGCAATCCCAATCGCCAGCCGTTGCACAAGATTGTGCAGTCACCAAATGAAGCGGCCTTACCGCAGCTTTTTCAGGGACTTTTAGAAGAGCATATCGTCGTGATTCTGCGTGAGCAAGAGGACACGACAAGAGATACTTGTCTGTTGGAATGTGACGATCTCGGTCAGGATCGCAACTTCAAACAGAGGTATTTCCTGTTGCCCAAAACCAGAAGCGAAACCGATCCAGCTGCATACCTTAGCGCCACCCATCTGTTAGACACGGGGTATGCTCCAGACACACTGCCCGCCCCTTGGGAGGGGCTATCTGTCCCGCAGATTCTTCACCGGCGGCAGTCTTTCTTTCAGCGCTATCAGATTCAAGTGCCTCGGTTTGGAGTAGATTCTGAGACGGCGCCAAACATTGATAACTATGGTGAAAACTACACTGCATTTACAGATTACTATCGCGCCCTGTGTAATCAGACGATTGAACAGCTTCGTCAAGTTTTGCCCCATGTGATAGAAATTTTCTCTCCGTTTTTCTCTTCATTCCAGCCTGCATCGGATGATTTTGCATCAATAGCTGATGAGCTTGAAACTAAGCTAGAGAACATCAAGACAAACTCTACCGAGTCAGCCCCTGCCAATGCGCAGATGTGGGAAGCGTCGTATACCATTCAGTATTTTTATGACTATTTAGTTCAAATCGTTGCTGCCTATCACGAGTTAGTGAATGCAGCGTTTGATCTCATGGCAGATTCTCTGCCGGATATTCGGCGCTTTCCAAAATTTTTGATGCTGGGTCAGGTTTACGTTGCGTCTTCTGATGCGTCTGAGCGTAAGGATGATGTTTCCTCGCGGGTGACAGCAGATCCTTACCGCAGTCATTTTGTTCAGCCGCCGCTTTATAACCAAAATCATCAGCGGCAACAGCAGGTGCGTTCTCTGTATGACCGATTGGTGAGTCTGTGCGCGGTGGATAATTTTGCGCCGCTGCCGTTTTATGCTGCGCCTGTTCATATTTCGCCAAGCCGTGATCGCACCAATCCGCTCAGCAAGCAAGCCATTCCATACTACCTAAACTACGCCGAGCTATACCCGCGCTGGAACTACGATGCTGAGCGTAAGGGGGAGAGCGATCGCCACCCCGCATACTTCTCCGCCACTCACGACTTACGCTACCGCTTAGACGACTACAACTTTTACCGAATTGAGGGACACCTGGGTAAAGATAAAGCCACCCTGCTAGAACAACTGCTGCAATATCGGCAGCGTTGGAATCTGGCATTTAATGTGGTTACGCTCAAGATTGGCAGCGACGTTGATCCTGATGATGGGGACACTATTGATGACGTTAATCAGTCCAGAAGATTAGACGCGATTAATCGAGACTTTGAGGGTATGACGTCACTGTTCCAAACTCTCTGGCGCATTTATGAAGAAGACTGGTCTCAGAATACGTTTCTAGTCACCTTAAAAACGACTTTCTTCGATCAGTCCAAATTCTCGGATATCTCGCTAGGTCAGCTCTATAATCCTGTCTTATCGCAGGTGCGGAGCGATACGGACCAACAGAGTTTTACCTTTAAAGCGGTAGAAAATTCTCAGCCTTCAGGACGCTATACGCTAGAAATTTCTAAAGCCAATAACGAGCGTCTGGCGACTGTCTTCTTTCAAAGAGGAGATAACGGTGACATCGTTAATACGCTGAATCTTTCTGGTCGGACAGAGAGTGAGCGAGCCGATGAGAAAAACCGTATTGCCACTGCGATTTCTACAGCCTTAGTCGCGGATAGCATGACCTATGGGGTCGTGAAATCATCAGATCTAAATCGTGAAACCTTAGAAAACGTTGATGATGCGTTTTTTGTCACCCTATTGCTGACAGATACGCTAGCGGTGCCCCTCGATCCACCTGGAAATCCGCTGAGACAGGTTCGAGTGGTGGTTATGTCGGCAGATTCTTTTACGGTAGATACTCAATCAGGCAACTTGCCCCTGATAGAACAACCTGATTTTCGGGATTACGAGACTCTCTACGGGCTACTGCGAGACATTCCGAGTGAGTATGCGCTGACAAGCGAATTGTCGTTTAGTATGGGCGATCGCACTGCGGCCTTAGACTACATTCAAGCCTTTCACCTTCCAGAACGGATTGAGGCTTATCGGATGTCTGAAGGGCAAATCGTCTCACCTCAACTGTTCAATGTATTTACTCAGCGCTATCCCGGCATAGAACACTTAGGCGGTGTACCGAAAGGCGGCACATTCATTTTGGCCTATGCCGATGATCCCATCGTCGCTTCGGATTCGCTGGCTGTTCGCAGTAGCCCAGACTATCAGAGTCGAGTCTTGGATATTACTGAATCCGCTAATCTACCGGATGAAACTGAGCAAGAGTTGGAACAGGTGCAGGCGCAGTTTAGCGATTGGAAGAATATCGTAGTGGCTGACTTTTGTTTGCCATATCACGTTGGAGACCTAGGCAGCCACAGAGATATCAATCTGGATGTGTCTGACATTGCTGTCAACCTGCCGCCAATTGTCCTGCTGGAGAAAACGAGCTTTTGCGCGGATGATGATAACGTCTATGATTTTCTTCTGTATCCTCCCAATGGCCAGCTAAAGGGAGAAGGCAGTTTCTTTGCGAATGGGAAGTATCGATTTCAGCCGACGCGGGTATCACCCGATCTTCAGCATGATGTGGCGATCGCATTGACCTATGCCGTAGAGGGCGGCGAGAGTTCGCTCGTAATTCTTGTCAGTCCCAATCCCGATACTCGTTTCCTGATTGGAAAACCGGACAAGACAGTTTTCTGTACAGTCGATGAAAATATTCCTCTGATTCCATGTTTTGGCAGAGGCACGTTTACGGCCTGGGACGGAGAGACAGATATCTCTGATGAGGTGATACAAGAGAATCGCCTATTCCAACCGGCTCAGGTAACGTTGGATGAGGCCGATAGCAAAGAAATTATCTTTCGCCATCGCATCAGCAACGAACAAGAAACCTGCGTAGGAGAGACGTCCCGAACGGTAACGATCTACGCCCAACCTGCAGTCAATTTCGAGTTTGACAGAGAGGATAACAGCGATGGTGGTGAATTTAGAGTTTGCGCTGATGTCGCGACGATTGAGCTGATAGGCGAACCTAACAATGGGGTCTTTCGAGTCTTAGACGGGAATCAAGATATTTCTCGTCGGATGTTGCGGGGCGATCGCCTCCTACCCAGCGCGCTCAACCTAGGCAGCACGCAGGACAAAACGATTCAGGTAGAATACAGCGTTGTGGACGAAAATGGCTGTATCAATGAAATCACCAAACCGCTGACGATTCTGGCGCTACCCGATGCAGGCTTTCAGATAGAAGAAAGCGATACAGCATCGGTCAATTTCCCATTTATTCTGCAAGGCAGTGGCCCAGTTAGGCTAATTCCCAATACGCCAGGCGGTCGCTTTACAGTGAGGACAAATGGAACTGATATCACGAGCACTGTGATCGAAACGCAGGCAGACGAAGTTGTTTTTGTGACAGAAAACTTTACGCCTAAGCAATCGAGCTGCGGCATGAAATTACTCGCGCTGGCTTTACAACTCACGCCGAGCAATCGGTCTTTGTGAATAAGCGCCCCGAAGACCCAGATAGCCCAAACAACGATGCTTCGCCACCAGACAATCCTGATGAGCCGCCCTCTCCGCCCAGCGACAGTGATGGTCCTTCACTGCCAGGCGACTCTCCTATCACGCCGCCTGTTACACCACCAATCCCAACGCCCAGCGACACTGACCCGGTCTTCAGCCGAGCATTAGTAACACCTTCTGTGAAAGAAAGGTCTAGCAACGTGTCTTCTATTGTTCAAGAAGATAATTCTCCATCGGCTACTACGGCAGCCTTCGCGATCTCGGAAAGTCCGCAAGCTGTTTCTC
>ERZ1740058.679-NODE-679-length-22782-cov-5.916399_pt1 | contig 22782 bp, 18 predicted proteins | sample MGYA00581745_ERZ1740058 | MGnify/ENA primary metagenome ERZ1740058 (study PRJEB43018, sample SAMN04849742) | marine metagenome | isolation source: floating plastic debris | place: Pacific Ocean | collected 2008-08-30 | study: EMG produced TPA metagenomics assembly... | reverse complement strand
CGGTCGAGGAAGGTGCCCCCAACTACGACCATTACTCACTGACCGAACTGGCTCATCGGGTAGAACAGCAGTATCCAGATTTTCATATTAGGAATATACGGCTTCGCAACTACGGTAAGGAAGATGCGCTAGCTCTTTGGAACATTGATAGCCATAAAGGCATTCATTCTTCCGGGGTGTTGGCTATGCGAATGAAAGATGGTAAAGTACTGAAAGAATACAGCATCCTGCCTGAAGAGCGTACCTATAGCTACAGTGTAATCAACTTCATCACCAAGCTCCACTTCGGAAGTTTCGGAGGAGCGACTCTGCGTGTAATTTATTTTGTCCTTTCTTTGATTACCTGCTTTATGATTATCAGCGGGGTACTGATCTGGCGAACTGCCCGGGATAATAATAAGTACACCTTCAAACAAAAGCTATTCCACCATAGGGTGACCAAGTGGTATCTAGCCATTTGCCTGAGTATGTTTCCCGCTTTCGCACTAATCTTTCTGGCGAACAAGTTCGTTCCCATGGACTTAGCTGGCCGTGTAAGTTGGGTCAACGGTACCTTCTTTATCGGTTGGTTAATGCTTACCTTGGTGGGATTACGTTGGAATAACTATGCCCGACTGAACCGTAATTATCTATTCATCGGCGGGGTTTTGTCCCTCGGGATTCCAGTAGTCAATGGGGTAGTCACTGGTGATTGGTTCTGGCAGGTATGGAATACCCTCCCTCGGGTAGCCTTCGTAGATGTATTCTGGCTAGTGGCTGGATTAGTTTCACTTTACCTCGTAGACTGGGTATTAAAATCACCAAGCCTTTCTGATAAGCCCAATGAGGAAGTCACCGCTGCTAAGCCTAAATCGAAAGCAGCAACAGTAGCCCAGCCGAAACCAAAGATTGCCAGTCCTCAGTTGGCAATTAGTAAGGTCGACAGGAATATAGACTGATTTGAAGAAACAGCTCATTTATCATCATTCAGTGTCTTCCTCCAAACGGTCACTGCGGCGGCAATATCCTGAATAGCGGTTCCGGTAGAATCGAAAATGAGGGGAACGTTAGTAGTGGGCCACTGCTTTCGTCCCGATACGAATTCGTGCAGTTCACCAAGAAGAATTTCACCAACCTTTTCGGGAGACTGATACTGTAGCTCGCCTACCTGAACCACCTGCGACCGTAAATCCGCCACTACGTGGGAATTCGCCACTAAGTCGGGAACTAGCTCCTGCTTACCCGGACTATCAGTCCCCACAGCGGCTACAAACGCCCTATCGGGAATCATTTCGCGAGTAATGTAGGCCTGACGGGCGGGAGTACAAGTCACGATAATGTCACTTTCTCGCGTTCCCAATTCAGGGCGACCAATCGCAGTGACTTCAATACCTAATTGCGTTTGCATGGCTTGAGCTGCTTCAACCGCCGCCTCGGGACGATGATCGTAGTAATACGCTTGCTCAATAGGACGCACTTTGGTAATGGCCCCAAGCTGGATTTTTCCCTGCACCCCGGCCCCGCAAATTGTCACCCTGCTAGCATCGGGCAAGGTGAGGCACTTCACCGCCACGGCCGTAGCCGCTCCGGTACGCACTCGGGTGATGTGCGCCGAATCAAATACTGCCAGGGGCTGTCCCTTGGTAGCATCGCTAAGGTAGATCAGGCCACTGATGTTGGGCAACCCGTATCGGGCTTGGTTATGAACGAAGCGGCCGTTGGCCTTGAGTCCAAAGTAGGCTTCCTCTTTGCCGTACTTCATTACTCCTCCTTTGACGTGAAACTCGCCCTCTTCTGCCTCCAGATGCATCAGATTACTATCGAGCACCTTTCCTTCGGCCAGTAGGTTGAAGGCTTTTTCCACTTCGGATATACATTCAGTCAGGGATAGGACTTGAGCTATCTCAGCATCAGTAAATACCCGAATGCCAGCGGGTTGATGAACTTGACTCATAGTTATTTAAAAGGTAATTTTTCCAAATCTACGTTACCCCCGGTCAGGATAATGCCAATGCGTTGGTTTTGAAAGCGATCCCGGTTTTTTAGTACTACGGCCAGCGGTATTACACAGGAGGGCTCAACGATAATCTTCATTCTTTCCCAAACCAAACGCATGGCCGCAATGATCTCTTCATCAGTAGCGGTAAAAATGTCATCCACCTGGTTTTTGATAATCTCAAACGGCTTCCTGCCTAGCGCCACCCGAACCCCATCAGCCACGGTTTGCCCCCCGTAGCGCGGCTGGTACTCGCCCGTTCGGAACGATTGGGCTGCGTCGTCAGCAAGTGCCGGTTCAGCACCGATAACTTTTGTACCTGTCGCCTGATAATGTACTGCCAGGGCGGTACCAGCCAGTAAACCTCCCCCGCCTACGGGAGTGACAATTGTATCTAGTCTGGGTTGCTGAGCCAGTAACTCCTGAGCACAAGTAGATTGTCCGGCAATAATATCGTAATCGTCAAAGGGAGGGACAAACTGTGCTCCGCTACGTTCCACTATTTCTTGCAGGGTACTTTCCCGAGCTTCCTGAGTGGCCTCACAAAAGATCACCTCCGCGCCGTAATCCCGAACGGCGGCCACCTTAATGGTTGGGGCATTCTCGGGCATGACGACGGTTGCCGGAATACCGATACTTCGGGCTGCCATCGCGAGAGCTTGTCCGTGATTACCCGAAGAGTGAGTAGCGACGCTGTTGAGTTGGTCTTCCTGCTTGAGCTGCAACAACACATTAGTTGCTCCGCGAGCTTTGAATGAACCGGCTTTCTGAAAATTTTCACACTTAAAGTACAGCTCTGCTCCCGAAAGCCGATCAAGGGTTTTAGAAGTCAAGATCGGTGTTTGGTGAATATGAGGGGCAATGCGCCGGCACGCTTCTGTGATGTCTTGATGGGTAGGCGTTTGAGTAAGTGCCATATTAATCGAATCGATTTAATTGTACTGAACTCGGCTAAACGGTAGGGTTCGCTTTATCCCTCTGCTGCTCGGATCAATGTTTTACTTCGTGTAATAATTGTCCCTTTAATTGACCTAGCATAGGGCTGTTTAGCTCTTACGAGTTGCTGGCATTATTTTTTTGGTTTGAAAAAGATCAGGGTATTTCCAAAGGGATCAATGAGCTGCATTTCCTGTTCCGCCCAAGGTTGCTGCTCAACGCCAGGATTTAGGGACTTGTAATTCTTGGATGTAAGCTCCCGGTGGTACGCTTTTACATCATCACACGCAATGCGTAGTTTTGTGCCTGGTGTCCCGTCCCCGTGGTGTGCAGACAAGTGAATGGCGCATTCTCCCCTCGCTATTTGTACGTACAGCGGCATGTCATCGGCAAACCGATGTTCCCAATCCACAGTAAAACCTAAGTAATCAATGTAAAACTCCTTTGCTTTCGCTTCATCAAAAATCCTCAATATAGTCGTCGGTTTACTAAATTTCATATTTCTCTTTTTTGACTCACTAATAAGATGCTTGTTAGTAGAGTAGTTTTAAAAAGGAGGATCGTTCTAATGAAAATCCATACTACTCTTCTCGGCCAATGCCCTTTTCTTGAAACGCTTCGTTAAAAGCCTTTAGCTCAACCAGGGCTTGGTCAAACTTGGCAGTCTGTACCGCTAGTTCACTTTTCAGCTCCTCATAAACTTGGTATTGTCCCTCGGTTGGGGCCTGATCTCCCAATTGCAGTATGGCGAGCAAGCCCGATAAACGATTGTTTAGCTTAATTGGCAGGGCAATTTTATCCTTAGGACTTTGATTATTTACTTGGTATAGTTCCCCCTCAATGCTGCTCATCGTTTGCAACAATTGCTGAATTTGTTCCTGAAGCACCGCACTTTCCTCTAGCTGTCTAAGCTTTTCGCTCATCTGCTCTCTAATCTCGCGAATGCTGCTCACCGTTTCGTTAGCCCGGCTGGTCAAATCCCGAACCTTGATCGCCAGTTCATATTGCTTTTGTAAATCAGCCAGGGTCACCTCCGGCTGTCGGGGATCGGATCGTACATTCAATACCGCGGTCTGCTCACTGTGCTCCGTGGCAAGCACAATCTGAAAACGACCAGGAGCTACGTAGGGTCCTGTAGCCGGACTGGGGCCTTCCAGGATCATATTAGGAAACACCGTAGCCCCTTCGGTACGTAAGTCCCATCGGAAAGAATGAAGGCCTGGACTCTTCCGGGAAGCCCGGATGCGACGCACTAAGGCCCCGTTGACATCTTTCACCGTAATCGATAAGCTATCCACCGGACGGTCTAGGTAGTAGGCCATCTGAGCGGGAACGACTCGACGCACGGCATAGTCAGGAACCAGTAGTCGAGAACTCGTTAGGTCGGTATTCCCAGCGAGTTGCCGTAGTAAGCCTACGTTGTCCATCTTCCAGAAGGAACGACCGTGGGTAGCAATAATTAGCTGATGATTAGTGGACTGTATTCCGGATATGTGTACGTCGGGTAAGTTTTGCTGAAACGGAACCCACTGCTGCCCTTGGTCTACTGAAACATACACTCCGTGCTCAGTACCAGCGTACAGCAGATTGGGCTGTCGGATGTCCTCGGCCACCACGTGCACGAAGTGCTCATCGGCTATTCCAGTGGTAATTTTCTCCCACTGTTGCCCGTAGTTAGTGGTGCGGTACAGGTACGGCTGACGGTCTCCTAGTTCATAACGACGAGCGGCGACATAGGCTGTGCCGGGTGTATGCCGGGAGGTAGCAATAGCTCCGATCCGGCTGTGGGCCGGAAGATCTGAGGGAGTAACCTGCTGCCAGGTCTTTCCCCGGTTGCGGGTCAGATGCACTAGACCATCATCGGAACCGGTCCAGATCGTAGAGTCACTGTGGTGAGAAGGGGCGATGGAGTACAAGGTGCCGTAAATCTCCGGGCCATCCTGATCTTTCACCAGGGGACCACCCGAGTCTCCCAAGGTTAAAGCATCCGCACGGGTTAGATCAGGACTGATTTTTTGCCAGGTTTTTCCTTCATCTTCGCTCTCCCACAGATGCTGGGAACCCGCGTACAGTCGGTACGGAGGCAAAGGTGAGTACCCAACGGGATATACCCAGTTCCAGCGCTCCTTCATACTACGGGCGGGCTGCCCCATCACTAAATAGGGATAGGGTTGCACATCCTGTACCTTGCCAGTAGCGCGATCGTAGCGAGTAAGCAAGTTGGTCGACCCGGCCATAAAAATATTCAGCTGCTTGGGATGATTAGCAATAGAAGCACTCTCGCCTCCCCCCACGGTGTAAGCGGGTGATAGTAGATCAGGATCAGCCAGAGGGTTATCGTATCGGGCATTCATCGTGGGAACACAGACAGTGGTATTGTCCTGTTGCGCTCCACAAGCATCGCTCATAAATTCGTTGGTTAGCTCTAAACGGTAGATTTGAGCAGTGGGATAGTCTTGTTCTGTCCAGCTTTTTCCGCCATTCACCGAAAGCGTACCGCCCCCGTCGTTGGCCACGATCATCCGTTGGTTATTAGCGGGATCTATCCACAAATCATGGTGGTCAGCGTGAGGCGTACCGATGGTGCTAAAGTTCCTGCCCCCATCGGTGGACTTCATCAGAATGAAATTCATCACGTAGATGGTCTCGGCATCCATCGGATCGGCCTGAATTCGGAGGAAATAGAAAGCCCGTTGCCACAGGTCACGGTGGTTATTCATCAGTTGCCAGGTTGCCCCGCCATCGTCCGAACGGTAGAGTCCACCGTCCTGCGCTTCCACATTGGCGTACACCCGTTGGGAATTGACCGGAGATACGGTCACCGTTGCTTTCCCCCACACGCCAGCGGGCAGCCCAGGGTTGCGGCTAATTTCCTGCCAGGTATCACCTCCGTCGGTCGATTTATAAAGCCCCGATCCGGCACCGCCACTCCAGAGCACCCAGGGTTTACGGTACACTTGCCAGAGGGTAGCGTATAGTACTTCAGGGTTGTTGGGATCAATCACTAGGTCGCAAGCACCGGTGCTGTCGTTTTTAAATAAAATCTTGTCCCAGGATTGCCCTCCGTCCCGGCTGCGGTAAACGCCCCGTTCCGGGTTGGGTCGGAAAGGATCACCCAAAGCGGCTGCGTACACCACGTCGGGGTTCCGAGGATGTACTCGCAGCCGACTAATCGTACGGGTTTGGGCTAGTCCGCTGTGCTGCCAGTTGGCTCCCCCATCCTGAGATACGTATACTCCGTCGCCCTGCATCACATTAGAGCGCAGTTGAGCTTCGCCCATGCCAAGGTAGACCCGATCAGGGTCGGATGGAGCTACTGCGACTGCGCCCACCGATGAACTATTGATTTGCCCGTCGGTTACTGGAGACCACTCATTACCGCCGTCGGTAGTTTTCCAAAGACCACCCCCGGTTGCTCCAAAGTAATACTCGTAAGGACGCTGAGTGCTGCCCGCCACGGCAATGGAGCGTCCACCCCGGTTGGGCCCAATATTTTGCCAGCGAAAAACTCGGGGGTTTTCTTCCAGTAAGGTGGTCACCGATTGCGCCCAAAGAGTATCAACCGTAAGAGTTAAGAAGGCAACTGCCGCGTAGGTCACGAGGGTCTTAATCTGTAGATAAAGTTGGCTAACCAAGTTTCGCATGGAATTATTCATCAGCTTTGGCGGTAGGTAGATTCGGAACTTTCCAATCGATTGGCGGCAGTGTTACTGTTTCCGGTAGCCCGGTAAAATCACCGGAAGAAAGAAACTCCTTCACTTCCATTTGCAACGCTTCAGACTCGGCCATCGCCTCGTTAAATGCACTGTGAGAACCACCCTCAATAACAAGGAGGTGACTATTTTTGAAATAGGGTTTCAGTTCCCTGACGTTTTCTATGGGAGTGGAGGTGTCCCAGGTGCCGTTAGCCAGCAAAGTCGGAATATTCGTATCAAAATTAGCTCGGAAGTCATCGCCCAGATCGGTATCCCACACCGGACAAGCCGCATCATAAAAGCCTCCGGTATTTCCCAGTATCTTCTGGGCGGGATCATCGGCAATTTGCTGGTGTCGCTCCGGAGTGATGCCGGAAGCACAATCGAGCATAAAAAAACTGGCAGTAGGCAGTTGGCTGTTTTGCCGATAATAGTAAACGGCTCGGGCTAAGGGTTCGTAATCTTCCGCGTATAAATGCAGAATATCCGATGGCCAGGTAGGCATGTTCCTGCGGCTTGATATCTGTCCGCTGTAGCCCAATGCAACATCCCGCACCACATCAGCATTGATCACAACTTGTCCGTCTTCACTCTCGGGGTTAAACGTGATAGTCACCGATTCCTGCTCTACTCGCTCAATAACCGTTTCCAGCGCAGCAATCAACCCACCTTCAGGAATATAGTCTTGCAGGGCAGCGGCGGTGTCAGCAGCAGCAGCAACTCGCTTTACGGAGTTAAGTACGTAACTGGGTACATCATAGGTGTGGTTTGGGCCTTCCAGTCCCCAGAGCAAGGCCCGTTCAATGACCTCAGGGTGGTAGCGCATCACTGCCATCGACCAGTGTGAGCCGAAGCTACCACCCCAGAGCATGATTTGATCGTAACCCAATGCCTGACGAACATCATCCACATCGGCCGCAGCCTCTATAATGTTGAAAGAAGAAAGATCCAGGCTTTGACCTTCCCAAAATGCTTTACACTCCCGGCAGGCATCCTGAATCGCTTGGCGTACGGCATCCTCGGTGAGTTCCGACGATGAGTAGTCAATCGATCCACAAAGCGTGTTTGGTAGCGAAGTACCAATGCCCCGCTGGCCTACCACTACAAAATCGGCTACAGACAGGAAAGGCTCAATTTCGCGAGCGTAGAATTCGGGGTCAGATAGTCGATTATCTAAACCTGAAAATCCTGGTCCCCCGTAGAGTCGGAAGATCGGGGAATGGCGGCGGGCTTCTTCATTGGTACCTTTAAACCGAAAGAACTCAATGATAATGCTGGCAGAATTATCCTGCTTAGCTCGATTGATGGGTACCGACAGTAACCCGCGTTCGCCCGTAACGTAGCGGCCATCGGCCAGGGCTATTCGTTCGGGAAAGGTATAGTAAGTACCCGGAGAAAGTTCCTGGCCTAAAGCTAGAGAAGCTAGTGCCGACCAAAAGATGGACGAAAGCATGAAGTATAGGCCGGCTTTGTTAATTCGGCTACAAGTTGCGCTGGTTAGATTCATCGCGTAGTGGTTAATAATAATGATTATAAGATTTCAGGTTGGCTAAATGTACGAATACTACACTCTTACATGCAAGCATGATGAAAATTGGCAACCCTGCATTTATTTCAAATCAACTCGCAGTGTCTGCAGCCATTTTTCCTACTATGTGTCTCGATGTACAAATACTGTCTAAGTTAAAATGACCCCAACACATAATAAGCCGATCAACCTGATGAGCGATATTATTTTTTAGGAAATGTATCCTCGTCTATACGCTTACTTTGTCCTCCAAAAATCACTTTTTGCCATGACTTCGATCATAGTCTTTCTTCCTAAATAATACTACTTTCAGATTGATCTCGGATAGGTTACTAGGGCACACTGCTACTGGTTTCACCACCCGAAGTATCGCTGTTTTTTTATCAACTTTAAACTTAAACAACCATGAAACCCATTGAAAGCTTCCAAGATTTATACCTAGAACAGTTACGAGACCGCTACGATGCGGCGAAACAACAGGCTGAAACGTATCCTAAGTTAGAACAAGCGGCTAGCGACCCGACACTGAAGAGCATTATTCAGGACGATATAGCTTCTAATCAATCCCATTTGGATAAACTCGCTCAGTTATTTGACAAGATGGGCGAACAGCCTGAAGGAGAACAATGCGAAGGTACCCAGGGCTTGATCCACGAGGCTGATGAATTACTAAGCTATACCAGCAGCGGTAACGTTCAAGATGCTGGAATTGCGATGTCTATTCAGCATATTAATCACCACGATATAGCGGGCTATAACAGTTGTGTGATGTATGCCAATGCCAACCACGATACTGAAACCGCTGCTGTTCTCCAGCAGATGTTGGACGAAGAAATGGCTACGGACGAATCGCTGAAGAAATTGATTGCTCAGATTATTCCGGAACCTGCTACGTCCTAGTAGTGATATTCTAAAATGTAGCCCCAATTTGAGATAGTATCCTGGCGAGCCACAATCAAAGGGTACTACCTGCCGTGTGGGGCAATTGGAAAGAAGGTGAGCAATAATAGTTAGTCCGATGTTTGGTGATTAATTATTGTCTCTTTGGCAACGTTAATATCTAAAGCATCGCCCCTTAGTGGAGGTAATTTACTAAAATGGGCATAAGTAGTCTCCACTATTTTTAACGTTTTTATATCCGCCTCTGTCTTTGTAGTAGATTGTAAAACTTTTGTTAAACAAAAACTAAAATGCTATGAAGATGAATCTAATGAAGATGAAGGCGCTACGCACTGGCCTAGTATTTCTAATTGGCGCAGTGGCGATGGTAGCCTGTGAACAAGCGGAAGATGACCTATTGACGGATCTAACTCTCGAGGAATTATCTCCTCAGGTGGTTCTCTCTATTCCTGGTCAGCCCACCGTACTCGACTTACTGGAGGGAGTGAATGTCTCCACCCCCATCCAATTTGAGGTGCGGCAACAGCCCACTCAGGGGCAACTGAATATTATTGACAAAGGCCTGGCAACTTACGAAGCCCCTCGGGGGAACAATCGCTCAATCGATCGCTTCACTGCTGAAATCAGAACAACAGCTAGTACTTATCAGCGAGAGTTTCAGGTAGAAACTGTTAGTCGGGTTGGCTACCCGATTTCCGAGCAAGGAGCGGTATACGATCGCGGTGGTATCCTAAAACCAGGGGAAAGTATTGTCGTTGATGTCTTGGCGAACGATGCCGAGGGAGCTACTTCGCTAGAAGTGGAAGTACCACCAGCCCAAGGGACGGCTTCGGTTACCGACAATAACGAAATTATTTATCAAGCCAATGACACTTACACCGGTCTCGTAGATGTGATCTACAAGGCGACCTTTGAAGAAGGAAGAACCGGACGCGCTGTAACCAGATTTCTTATCGAATAACCTCATTGGCTAGTTAGATTTTCTAGTAACCATCCGTGCTACGACTTGCAAAGTCGTAGCACTTCTTTTGTTAATGTAAACTAATACCAACATCTGTTGATTGGTGCGCTTTCTGAGTAAGATCGCCAAGGCGTAATATTAATTTTACAGTAGTAGAGGTTCAGCGCGTAATCAGTGTGACGATTGATTCTGACTTGGCAATTAGGGAAGTTGGATAAATACTCCTACGCGCCACTGCCGAGAACTGTAAGGTTGATTATCCAACTGCATTTCTCGAACATCAGTTTCTACTCGAGGTTCCACCATCAACCGACGTTTACCCAACAAAAGATGGCTCTGGTAGCCTATTCCCAGAGTTAGTTGGTAGGTGTGGCCAATGCCTGAAGCGGCTCGCATTTGAACGTATTGAGGTTTTAGGTAGGGAATAATCTGACGTCTTGGATTGAGCCGGTACGATGTTCCCAACAGCAATCCAAAGTGATGCATACGCACGGTAGATAGATGCGTATCGCCCGGCTCAATGCTCGGAGTGAATTCATAGATGATACTATTTAAATCAGTATTTATTCGTTTTTGCTCGTACCCAGCGACCCACCCCTCGGTATACGATACTGAAGAATGGTAGTAGCGGTAAGTAACTCCGGCCATTGGATGAAACCGAGATTTTGTTCTAAGAATTACCCCTACTTCAATCTCGGCAGAAAGGCGATTTGCGTCTATTCCAGTTATCTGATCAAATTGGCTAATAAAAATATCATCCTGGTTATTAGGAAAAAAATGATGGTAGCTGTGTAGTATACCTAACTTGGTGTACCATTCCAATGGTTTATGCTCAATGACTGGGTTCTCCTCTTCTGTTGCATCAATATAATTAACAGATATTTCTCCTAGTGAAATTGATAGCGGAAGAGTTGCCAGCGATGCCGGAGGCAGTCTATCCGGAGTATCCCCGGATCTGCCTGACCATAGTTCTGGAAAAGCCCGATCCGTAACCGGAATTTTTGACTGAGATGTCAGGCCCGAAATAATCGATGCCTTCTTGGTATCATTAAGATGGGGGCGTACTGTAACCTCTCCAGTCAGGGGTAACTGCTCTTGCGGGGAAGTTGACGGTCGGGTTTGTGAACCCACTGACTGATTATCCAGATCATTATTCTGACTCGAAGGGCTTACCTCGTTGGTAAATATTGAATGCCCAACGGGAATAGTTACAAAACAGAGTAGAACCCCGAGTAAGCAAGCCGTATTTCTTATGGTTTTATTTCGGGGCTTTACCAGTTTGTTGAGCATTATCTGATCTAACTCAGGGTTGGTTGCTCCTTGGTACGACGATAAATTTTTCCGAAAAAGCTCATCTAAAGGATTGTCCATTGCTTTTATAATCTGATCTGTTAAAGGAATGTAAGGCGATTTTTTCTTTTAACAATTTCCTAGCCCGACTCAACTGAGAGCGTGAGTTCAACTCACTAATCTGTAACCGCTGTCCAATTTCTTTATGACTATATCCTTCTATGACATACATATTGAATACTACCCTGCTTCCAGCGGGTAATTCCTGTACCCACTGCATTAGCTGTTTCTGCTCAATCTGTTCTTCTACCGTAAATTGCTCGGTAACTTCTGGGGGCGAAGTACTGTAATCAGTTACTACTTGAAATTGGTGCTTGCGCTGTTTCTGAAGATAATTAATAGCGGTGCTAACCGTTACTTTACGAATCCAACCTGGTAAGCGGCTTTCTTCTCTCACTTGTTTCAGATTTGCGAAAATGCGAGCATACGCTTCCTGATATATATCTTCGGCATCAGGCACATTTCCACCGTAGCGAAGACAGATACCCATGACCAACCCTTTGTACCGATAGTAAAGTTGAGCCTGATGGGAAGGACTGCCCTTTAAACAACTCTCTAATAACTTATCTTCATTTGGCTGGTTACGGGACATGCGTACAGTAAGTAGCACTACTTATGAAAGAAACCGCACGCATAGTTACTAAATGGAGCTAACCTCAGCCCAAACAAAAGCACACTATCTACTAGTTGTTTGGTACTTCAGCGCGGTCTCCTGATTTTATCACTAATAATATACGATACTATCCTCAGTACTCTATTAGCTGGGGGATCGTAACTATATGACAGTAAAAAATGGTAAAACGTGAAAATTTAGAAGGTTTTTTTGTAGGAAAGGCCATCTTCTCTCAAGCTTACCGTTTAGAAAGGCCGTAAATCAGATACCTATTGATCCGTAGTAAGTAGATTCTGTTCGCTCTATTGAAAAGCATGTTTTTATATTACCAACAAGCAACTAAGATATAAAGAAGCTTTGAATTCATAACCTACCCATGGTTTGTGTCCGGCCTGGATGGCCTCACAGACCGTCAATGACTTGTCTAGGCGACCCCGTGAGGCACGAGCCACAGATACATTTAAATTATGCGCTCCCTAATTTTTTCTAGCTAATTGTCTGCTCATATCTAGGGTAATGACTGTTTGTAAATATACACCAACCCCGGATAGTTCTCGTCGGGTCCTTGTATCTGATTATCCTGTACATATTTCCACGAAGAAGCTGATACATACAATCGGTTATCATCATCTACGTGTAGATTATTCAGTTCATACTCAAACGGAAAGTCTAAGGTCTGCCAGTACCCTTGATGATACATCTCAACGGTTGAATAGTTTATCCGGTAAGAAGTTGTATCAGCATTCAGCGGGGTAATATCATCTTTGATACGATAGGTAACCCCAGTGGGGGATACAGCAATTCCTATGGGACTAACTATATCGTGCTGACTTCGACTATTATTGTATTGCCAGGTTTTACCGTAATCTGTAGTGTATTCGCTACCAATGCCTGCGTATACTACATCAGCGATAAACGGTGGACCTACGTAGTCAAGTAAGTCACCACTAGCCCACAGGGCGAAAACGGTATCTTTGCGCTCTAGAACATCGAAAACGGTTCCACCCAAACCAGGTGATTCCTCCCAAGTCTCTCCACCATCGGTGGTAAAATAGGCACTCATCATCGTGGTGACTAAGAGTGTGTCATCAATACTACCTACAATAGCTTCGGCTTCCCGCCCGTTGGGAATAATTAGGGTTATCCAATCGTCTAGTTCCTCGGAGGCGAGTTCAGTGGCATTAGGTTCATCCTCCTCACAGGAGATGAGAAAAGGCAAGCACAAAAAAAACAGGAGTAATTTTCTCATTGCAGTTAAGATTGTTTGTACAATGGATTATACGTATTCCAAATACATTAGATGTTAAGCCGTCTTCAGGTTTTTTTCAATCTTCCACCCGCTGGCGCGCTGTTGGGTGTTCCAAAGTCGATAGTAGAGTCCCTCTTGGCTTAGTAATACTTCGTGCCGACCAGATTCTGCGATCTTACCGTTGTTGAGGACAATTATTTGATCGGCCTGCTGCACCGTAGAAAGTTTATGGGCAATCACAATTACGGTTTTATCCTTGACCAGTGCTTCAATCGCCTGCTGAATGTAAATCTCATTCTCGGGGTCCAGGCTAGCCGTGGCTTCATCTAGCAAGACAATAGGTGCATCCTTCAACAAGGCCCGAGCGATACTGATGCGTTGCTTCTGCCCGCCCGATAGCTTACTACCCCCTTCGCCGACGAACGTACCCAATCCCTCGGGTAGTGACTGGGCAAACTCCAGTACCTGGGCTTTTTTAGCCGCGGCCATGATCTGCTCTTCGCTTGCCTGAGCATTTCCGATCTGAATGTTATGGTAGATACTATCGTTAAACAAATAAACCTCCTGGAACACCTCGCTAATCAAGCTATAGACCGTTGCGGGAGCCATATCCTGCACATTGATACCCCCAATACTTATTTTGCCCTGTTGCACGTCCCAGAACCTGGCAATCAAAGAAGTGATCGTAGTTTTACCCGATCCTGAAGGACCGACCAAAGCAGTCATGGTGCCAGCTGATGCCCGGAAGCTTACGTCAGTGAGCACCGGTTGATCATCCACGTAGCGAAAGCCCACCTGGTCAAATTCAATATCGTAGGTTGACGGGTGTTCCCCTTGACCCGCCTCCTGCTCGGGGGCCTCTAGTACATCTATCATCCGATTCAGGCTAACGTTCATGTAGCTTAGCACCGGATACTCTACCATCAGGATTTTCATCGGTTCGTACAGGCGGTAGCCTAAGATCAGAAAGGCAATAAGTACAGCTGAGGTGACCGTACCACCGGCCAATAAGTATAGTCCTAGCCAAATCATCAGTACAAAAAAGACCTCAAAGAGGACGCCGACCGTCAGCACTACCGGACCGGGAATGGCTTCGGTTTTGATACTTTCTCGCCGAAGGCTGTCCAGGGCAAGATCTAGGGATTGGAAACGCTCACCCGTCATACCGTAAGATTTAATAGGCTGGATTCCCTGCACGTACTCCAGAAACCGAGACCCGGTAGCGTTGCGAGCGGCGATCTGTTGTTTTCCGTACTTCTCCACCAGCCGCTTACTTAATTGAATCAGCGGAACGCCAATGACTATGGCTAGTATCAGCGTGACCGCCAACCGCCAGTCGAGCCAGAGCAGGAACAAGGAAATCATGAACGTACCAAAGAGCGCGTTAGCAATGTTGGTGACACTATGCCCAAAGATATTCTCAAAGTTGCCTACGTCCTGGAGCACGACCGAGGCCAGATCACCCGGATCGCGCTTTTTGTAGTACCCTAGCGATAATCGTTGGAGCTTATTGCCTAAGGCTAATCGTAGACGCCGACTCATTTCATAGGTAGACTGGTTGGACGCCATCATCGCCTTTCGGGCTACGTAGAGCTGCATCAGAAACAATCCCCCCATCACCCCCAAGGTGGTCCAGATTGTACGCAAATCGGGCGACTCTTTAAAGAGTTCCCAGATGATAAGCAGCAAGATACCACTGGGCGCCGCAATGAGTGAACCATGCAGCCACTCCCAGAACAAGGCTTTACGAATACCGGGTGGGTCATAACGGAAGGCGTATAGAATATTCTTAATCATACCTTGATTGATTTTTGGGTAGAGGTGCTCAATTCAAAATCCTTGGCTCGCATATGGGCCTTCCACATTTGAGTATATAGCGGACTTTGCTTCAGTAGTTCTGGATGGGTGCCGGTAGCAACTACCCTACCCTGATCAAAAACGACAATCTGGTCAGCATCGGTGATGGTGCTGAGACGATGGGCAATGATGATGACGGTCTTGTCTTGAATCAAACGGCTAAAAGCCTGCTGAATGAGATACTCATTTTCGGGATCGCTGAAAGCCGTAGCTTCGTCTAAGATCAGAATGGGCGCGTCTTTCAGTATGGCCCGAGCCAGTTGAATGCGCTGCTGCTCACCCCCACTCAGGTGTACGCCTCGCTCTCCAAATCGTGTTTGGTACCCATTCGGTAACTGGCTGATGAACGTATGACACTGGGCCGCCTTTGCCGCCGCCATAATCTCACTCTCAGTTTTATCCATACCCATGCGGATATTCTCGTAGATTGTTTCCTGAAACATAAAGCTATCCTGGAAGACAAAGGAAACCTCTCGCATCAGTTCCTCCACGGGCACCGATTGAATATTGATTCCGCCGATAAGAATCTCACCTTCCTGTACATCCCAGAATCGAGCCACCAATTGAGCCGCGGTAGACTTCCCAGCTCCCGAAGGCCCCACTAGCGCGGTAATACTACCCGCTGGAATCGTAAAGGAAGTCTGGTCCAACACCTTTAATCCTTCGGTGTAGGAAAAGCTCACGTTGCGGAACTTGATGGTATATTCCGAAAAGTGGGCCGATCCCTGAATCCCTGTCTGGATGGGTTGTTGCAAAATATCGTCCATGCGCTGTACGCCCCGATTGATTAGGGTGATCTGCATTCCCATATTCGCCAGCGCAAATACTGGCTTAATATAGCCTACTCCCAGCATCAAAAACAGTATCAGCGTGGCGAAGGTAATACCATTTTGCAGATATAGATAGGTGCCTAGTACCAGTACCGGAAGGGTGGCGTTGCTAATAAAACTCATGAAGACCGCAAATGGGGGCGAACTTTTTCGCATCCACTGGATTGACATGGCAGCATACTCATTTACGGAGTTGCTGTACTGTCGGAAACTGTCGGCGGTCTGCGTAAAGATTTTCATCACAGGCATAGCCCGTACAAACTCCACAATCCCACTGTTCATATCCTCCTGCGCCTGATGGTACTTTTTCATCATCTCCTTGGTGTAATCCGCCCGAAACATCAAGGGTATCCAGATGGCTAGTACCAGTAAGGGTACAAAACTGATAGCCGCTAACCGCCAGTCGACGTAAAATAAATAGATGATCGTGACCAGCGGTAAGGCTATGCCCTTCACGAAATCAGGAATCTGGTGGGCGATAAAGTTCTCAATCCGCTCAATATCGTCGGCCACAATCTTCTTCAGTGCTCCCGAAGAATAAGTAGTGATAAACCCCAGCGGTAGTTGTCCTAGTTTGGCGGCGGTTTGCTTACGGAGTTCGTACAGGATGTTGAATGCCGCTACGTGGGAAGCCATACCCGAAGCATAGAGCAGGGCGTAGCTGCCCACCCCCGCCCCAACTGCCCACAGGAGGTAACTTTGCACCTGTTCGGTATCAATGGGTGGGTCTATTAGTTCTTTGATGATATAGTATACCAGAATGTAGGGCACCAAAGCTAATGCGGCATGCAGTATGGCTAGCAGTCCAGACAAGGCGAGTTGATACTTTCGGCGGCCCGCAATTTCCAGTAGACGAGCGATGCCATCTTTTTTCTTTTTTTCCATGTTAGAGTATGTATGGATTTTGTCTTTGAAACCGAAAATTCAAGATTTGGCAGCTGAGTGAGCCAATCTTTGAGGACGTAGCCTGAGCTACGGCCGAAAAAATTGGCGAAGCGCAGGTGACAAAGATGGATTTGCAGGTCAAAGGATAAAGTTCAAACATATTCTACAGTCCTTTTTTTCCGTCGGCCCAGTAGGGAAAGGTGATTATTTTTTTTGCCCCAACTCCTCGCTCAATCAACCTACGCCGCACGGCCTGGATCGACTGTGCCCGTCCGGTCAGATAGAAGACAGCCTGCTGCCAGGTATCCCACAAACGACCTTGCATTTCCTGAATCCACCGAACGGCTTCTCGGGCAGGGTGCTGATCGGATTTAGTCACTACGTCGGCCTGGAGGTTCACCAGTTCGGGCCAGTGCTGGTGAGCTTCGTCTAGTTCTAGTAAGCAGAGATACTCTCGCTGCTGTTCGTTCACTTCCGATTTCAACATGGTGCACAAACCTAACGAAGACTCATCCCCAAAAATAAAGTGGTGCTGATGTTCGGACTGAAACCGCATTTTACCACCGGGTCCCATCAGCTTAGTCGTATCCCCACTTTTCAGCGTATCAGCCCACTGGCTACCGGGCCCGTAGTCGTGTAGGAAGAAGAGCACATCGCAAATTCCCTCTTCCTGATCGTAGTAGGCCGGAGTATAATGGCGAAACTCAGTATCGTTTACCCTGAACTCGATGACTTGCCCAGGAGCATAGCTGGTTGAACGTAAATCGCCGGCAAACCGAACGCGCTTTAACTCATCGTCTAGGTACTCAATCTGGCTAACTTCCACGGGGTGCATCATACTTCGAAAAAGCACTTCTGTACCGTTAGCAATCCACTTCGGTAAACTAGGCATAATACTATTTATAATTGATAGGTTGCCGTGTTGAAAGTCATTAGTTACTCTTTCTATCCAGTAGTTTTAATTCTTAAATGAACCATCGGTGCTACCTTGAGAATATTAGTAATGAAGGACACAAATTTCATTTTTAAAGGAAGCCCTTTATTCATACCCTTATACATTGGAGTTGCGCTTATCACTTTAAACCTCCTACTCCACTTTTCAAGAGATTTTACTGGCTTTAATGCCCATCCTTCCGAATCTTTAAAGAAGTCCATTCCTCCTTTTTTCAGCACCATCTTTTTTCCAATTTTCACTCCTAAGGGGGACATTGCATCAAAGTAGAATTCACAGTTTTTAAAATAATCTGCAGCAGCAGTAAAGAATTTTTTCATTTGTTCTTCGGTAGAGTATACAAATACACCTCCCGCCAAGAATAGCAAGCCGTCTTCGACTTTTATTTTATCAAACCATGCGTCTTTATCGTGAAAAGAAGAAGCGATACTGATATGCCTTTCGCTATCCTTATAGAAATGCTTGCGAAGCTCGATTACATCAGAAAAGTCAAGTTCGTAGAAAGTTATTTCTCCATTGTCAATTCGGCTAAACGTAGTGTCCAAACCACAGCCAAGGTTAACAATGGTCGCCTTCGGGTGTTTTTTTATGAATTCCAAAGCCAATTTATCGGTGTGTAAGCTGCGTGCCACCCATGCATGTTGCGACATTGCCTGTGTTTCGTGAATGGTCGAGAAATCATAATCAACCTTGCCCACAATTTCTACCGCTTTATTGTCAATTAATCGTGGTTCTTTCTGCTGGGTCTCGTAAGCACGCCCCCATAATGGAAGCAAAAGCGTTTCTTGTACGCTTCCTTTGGTAATGCTAATTTTTTGCTCCATATCTAATTCTCTTTTTTATCTCAACCCTCAGTTATTGCTGATTGCGTACAACATTAGAGTAAACTTACCTAGAGGTTTCCAAACTGGACTAACGCTAAACGGAATAAAATTTACGCCGGAGGGATTTTTCAAACTAGCTCAGTCTGCCTCTGATGGTAGATATTCCTGTTATTTATAATTAGTCTAAACAATATTGTTGGTCATTGTATTTTATCATAAGAAATCTATTCTACCTACACCTAGCCAGTAATATAATATGTCTTTGTTCTTCAGAAAGAGGCCAAAGTCTTCCGAACCAGATATAAGTACCCCTGAGGGATTTGAGCAAATCTACCAGCGCTGCTTCGATAAGATGTACGAAATTGGCTGCGCCCAAACCGGAGATGCCGAAATTACACGGGAGATTATTCAGGAACTGTTTACCTCAGCCTGGGAAAAGAGAGAGACGCTGGCTACTAAAGAAAAGGTAGAGTACTACCTGCTGCGGCTCTTTAAATATCGGCTCATTGACTACTTTAGAAAGGCTTCCAAGCAGCGGCAGCACCACGAAGAAGCTACTGTTGATTACTGTGATGCCAGCCACTGTACCGAACAGGATATTGTATTTAAGGAGCTTAAGAGTAACATTCAGGCATTAGTGGATCAGCTTCCCTGTCAGTGCCGACGGGTGTACAAAATGAGCCGCGAGCAGGGACTATCTAACAAGGAAATTGCCTCATCTTTGCTAATCTCCGAACGGGCGGTAGCGTATCATCTATCCAAGGCCACCACTTTTTTACGAGAGAAACTGGCTATGTAAGTCATTGATAATAAATATATTACGATTGTACTCGTAAAAAATTCAATTTTTTTTCACCTCCGACCTTCATCTAGTCCCACGCTCATTCGGATAGTAGTATAGAAAGCAATACTACAGTCCGATGAATATTTCTCCCGAATTACTGAAAAAGTATGCCACTGGCAACTGCACCGAAGAAGAACGCCGACTCGTTGAGCAGTGGCTCGCCGACGATAACCTAAGCACTACCTCGCCTCGAGCCAAGCTTGAAGCGGAACGAACTCAGGTGTGGCAAAATATTGCTCACAAAATAGGTTGGAAAGAAACAAAAGTAGTTCCAATGTACCGGCGGATAACTCGCTATGCAGCAGTGGCTTGTATCATTATCGGAATCTTTATGGCGGGCCGTTTATCAGTAAGTACTGGCCATGCTAGTCCAGTGAAGCAAGGTAAGCGACTCGTCACACTGCCCAACCTACTGCACATCTATGGCGGTGACGGAGCCTACGGTATAGTAGCGGGGAATAGATTCAGGTTGGAGTTTGAGGGGGAGGTGAAGCTATACAATGGAGATCCGCAACCCAAGCAAATTGTATGCGGTGGACAGGAATTCACACTGGAGTCCTACCAAACGTACTTTCTCAGCGGTTCCGACCAGCGAGCCTATATCACCAATGATTCTCATTTTCCCGATACTTATGATTTGCAAAGCGAACTAGCAGGTGGATTTTCAATCCTACGGTTAGAGTAGACATTAGGGATCAACGTCCCTTTTTCAAATGCCAAGTTTGATTTCTTCTGGATACAGCGATCCGATAGAGCCTTTTTACAAAGACCACTATACAATTTCAATTTTTAAAAGCGATGACAAACATGAAAAGTGAATTTAAAATCAGTAAACGATGGACATGGCTAACTATGCTGTTGATAGGCATGCTCTCCCTAGGAACCATTTCCTGTGATGATGACGATAACGATGATAACAATACCGTAACCCCTGATCCGGAAGGAGAAGAGGTGGAATCGGCCTGGTTGACTGGCTTTCGTATTGACACTCCGCAGGGCAGACTGTGGTTTATGAATGTCTCGGAAGAAGTACCAGAAGATTATAACATCGAGGAATCCGTTGAATTAGGACTCAATAAAGCAGTCTACTCTTTCGGTGAAAACCCCTATGTTTGGGATGGCAACGCTAGAACTCTTACCAAGTGGGCAGTAGACAGGACAGATCTGTCACTATCACCTGAAGGCGTTTTGAGTATAGCTTCCACTGGCTTTGATGCCCCCGGTGTATTTCCTGTTTTTGTTTCGGAGACCCAAGCCTTTGTAACAAATCTTACCGAAGGATTAATTATTGAGTGGAACCCCCGTGATATGACCATCATCGAGGTTCATCAAGTTGAGCCGTTGGTTTCCCAACAAGAGGGTGCGGCTATTCAGGTATTTTTCAATTACTTAAGTGATGACAAGTTAATTATGCCTGCAGCCCAACAAATGCCTGAATGCTGCGAAGCAAATGCAGCTACTATGGCCGCTGTTGTAGGGGTATTTGATGTTAATACCAAAGCATTTCAGTATTATGAAGACGACCGATTGATGTCTGGCCTGTTTAGGATGGTAACTGATGAAAACGGGAGTCTATATGTTCAGCCAGAATCAGAGAACAGCTTTATGGTGGAGTACTTCGATTTCGATAGAGATATAGCACCCCCACCTCACACTATTCTCCGACTCAACAATGACGGTTCTTTCGATCCTGACTTTGAATTGAAACTGGACGATGCTCTCGATATTGAAGTAATCAACGAAGCCTTTTTCGTTAATGATAACAAGATTGTACTAACATACATTGATTCCAATGATGCCCAGTTGGCTCCAGCTTTCAGTGACCACAGAGATATTTTCGCAAGATCCACTGCCAGAACAGTAGCGGTAGACATAACTACTGGCGAGGTGAGTAATTTTACTGCTTTGGATCAATATGATTTCATCATACCTTATAATGTTATCGATGGATTAACTTATTTTATTTGCTTTACTACTCAGGTTGAGGCGTTCGATACTTCTCATATTGTTCGTCAGGATGATTTTGATAGCTATACCGAGCTCGCCACTTATCAGGATGCTGCGGCGCAATGGGTTGATAAGCTCTGGGGAGATTAATTTTTCACCTGAATCTTTTTTTGCTGACAGAAGACACGTGCTTGTCGCACGTGCCTTCTACTTTTACTTTCTAACTGTCTGTAATAGATCACTAGCCGGGAGCATGTCACATTGACACAGCCAAAAAGAACCAAACTTTGCGTAGATTTTTGCTGCAACCGTCGAGCAGTTTTGGCGGATGATAGACGTCTAACCCCTAATTGCCCACCCGAAAGAAGTCATCTCTCTTGACGAAAGACTGACCAACGGCTTTTTCAAGCTCGCGAAAACTGAGTGGTTGACTACTGCGGTTCTCACTGAAGCTGCTGTTAGAGTCCCGGAATATTGCTGCAATTTCGCGTGGCGTTCCCCACGGGGAACATTTGAATATGTTATTTAGAATAATTCTAAACAACTCAGTTACCTTTAATGTTACAGAGCTAAATCACACATAAACTAGCTGTACCATTGTTTTCAACAAGTAGCACTAAAGAACACTCACTCAGCACCCGAGCTGCCGATGAGTTTGAGTGCATTTTTTATAAATGCTACCGACAAGTCTATCGTATCGTCCGTAATCAAACGGGCAGTAAGGAGGTTGCCGAGGAAATTCTTCACCAAATATTCAGCTCGCTCTGGGAACAGAAGGATTCTTTAACCATTAAAGAACCCATCGAGCACTACCTGAACCGGGCGGCTAAGCTTAGGGTAATCAACTACTTTCGGGATAAAGCTCGTCGTGAGAAACATCTCCAGCGAGCTACCGAGGATTATTCCTATACCGGAAATTATCCCGAACAGGCGATTAACTACCGTGAACTTTGCTCCGAGGGGACTGCTAGCGTTTGGAACCGTCTGAATCAACAATCCCAGCAGCTTACGTGCGGTGAGCAAGAGTTCACATTGCAGCCCCACCAAACGTACTTTCTCAGCGGCTCTGACCAGCGCGTCCGTATCACTGACGATTCCCATTTTCCTGATACTTATGATTTGCAAAACAAACTAGCAAGGGCTTTTCAATCCTAAAATTGTATGATTAGAACAACCACCATCCTATTATTAGCGGCTGTTTTTTCAACGAGTGGCCTTTATGCCCAAGACCAGGGGCAGCTAACCGGAAAGGTCACCGATGTACAGGGGGAAGCTATACCCGGAATTTCGGTGATACTCAAGGGCTCCCGCCGGGGAGTGGCCACCGATGTGCAAGGCAATTACACCATCCTGAATATTGCTTCGGGATCTCATCAGGTTCTCGTATCCGGGGTAGGCCTAGCGAGTCAGGAAGTAAGCGTATCTATTCAGGCCGG
>ERZ1740058.678-NODE-678-length-22787-cov-10.015309_pt1 | contig 22787 bp, 17 predicted proteins | sample MGYA00581745_ERZ1740058 | MGnify/ENA primary metagenome ERZ1740058 (study PRJEB43018, sample SAMN04849742) | marine metagenome | isolation source: floating plastic debris | place: Pacific Ocean | collected 2008-08-30 | study: EMG produced TPA metagenomics... | reverse complement strand
GTCTCACGCAGTAGGCCGATCCAGCATGACCGACGCATCACAAGATCCAAAAACTCATACAGGATCGTCGCAGCTGGTCGCCTCCCAGCTGCTATCAGATCTGGCGGGTTTATTTCGCGCCGAAGGCACGCTGTTGCGTGCCGAGTTTGACGATCGGATTACCCAGCTACAAGCTGCGATCGCCAAGATCGCAGTTGGCATCATAGTGTGCATCGTCGGCTTCAGCGTGCTTGCCAACGCTGTGGTGATCGCTGTCGCCGAAATCTTCAGCGATGTCGACGCAACACACGATGCCATTGGTTGGGCATCACTCGTTGTCGGTGTGCTTCTGGGGCTGATCGGTGTGGTGGCGCTCAAGACCGGGATCGAGGATCTGCAACCCTCCGTCATTGTGCCGGCGCGCACTGGAGCGCCGGTGCCGCAGCGCAAAACCGCCGCTTAATCCAAAGTTGGGTCGTCGGCCGCACTTGTGTGACGCGACGCGCTCAGCGCGCTAGTTGTCCACGCCTTGCAAGCCGGGGAGGTGAGCGTGGCCATGTCGCACACAGTGGATACCGGTCAGGAGACGGATGCTGTCCTTTATAGCCTCACAGGATCCATTGCGGAGGCACGGCTAAATCGTCCGGCGAAGCTCAATCCCCTCTCGACTGAGATGGTGGACGGCCTCTCGGCTGCAGTGGAACGAGCATACGACGACGGCGCCGCGGTCCTCATCCTCCGCGGCAATGGGCGTGCCTTCATGGCTGGCGGCGACTTGCAGCGACTGGCCAAGATCGACCCGGCCAGTGGCGTCGGTCTTATGATCGGCACCATCCACCGCTGTCTGGAGCGCATGGCTGCCGCGCCGTTTATCACCATCGCCGCTGTTCATGGGCCGGTCGCTGGGGCTGGCTTGTCCATCGCGATGAACGCCGATCTCGCAATTGCTGCCGATGATGCGCGCTTCACGATGGCTTACGCCCGCATTGGAGCGTCGCCGGACTGCGGTGGGACCTACGCGCTGCCCCGTCTTGTGGGTTTGCGCCGGGCCATGGAGATCGCGCTATTTGCCGATGACTTCTGCGCCGAGGAGGCGGAACGTATCGGTATCGTTAACCGTGTCGTCCCAGCCGATCAGCTGGATGACGCGGTGAGCGAGATGGCGCGGCGTCTGGCGCGTGGACCACGGCAGGCGCAAGCCCGCACCAAAGCGCTTCTGCGCCAATCGCTCGACAATGACCTCAACGCTCAGTTGCGCGCCGAAGAGACCGCGTTCCGGGCGTCGACAGCCACGCCGGAGTTCAAAGAAGGCGTCAGCGCGTTCCTGGAAAAGCGCAAACCCACATTCGGCGGGGGCTGACGCGAACGCCAACCACCCCCACGCGCGTTATGCACTGACAGGAGCACTCACCATGGCCGCCACGGCATTGGCGGTGGCGCCCGAGAGCGTCCAGCCCAGGTGGCCGTGACCAGTATTGTAGAAGACGCCGGGGGCTGCGCCTGCGCCGACGCGGGGCATCATGTCCGGCATCATGGGCCGCAAGCCCGCCCAGGGCACCACATCGCGCTGATTGATCCCTGGGAACAGCTCCTCGCACCACCGCTTGAGCGGCTCAATGCGGGCAACGCGAATGTCCCGGTTGTAGCCAGAGAACTCCGCCGTTCCGGCGATCCGGAACCGCCCAGCGCCAAGCCGGCTCGTGACGATTTTAGCATCGTCGTCGAGCAAGCTCCTCCACGGTGCCGCGGCCTGGTCTTCCGGGCGGTGCAGATTGACTGTGATCGAGTAGCCTTTGACCGGATAAACGTTGATGCGATCACCCAGCTGGCGTGCGATTGCCCGCGAGCCGACGCCGGCGCAGACTACGAGTGCGTCGAAAGTGTCGGTGTGCGGCTGATTCGTGGTCGCCTCGGTCCAGTTCACAGTGGGGTTTGGCCCCGGCGCGACCTCGTTCACGTCAGCGCGCCAGCGAAAGGTCACCCCACGCCGCTCACAAGCCCGCGCAAGGCCAACAGTGAGCTTATGGATATCGCCCGTCATGTCGCTCGGGGTGAAGAAGCCACCCAAAAGATCGTCTGGCAGGGCGGGTTCCAGTTCGCAAAGCTCCTGAGGGGAGACGGCGAAACGCTCCAGCCCGGCCTGGTTGTAAAGCGCGTTCGTGCGCTGTGCGGAGGCAAAGCTCTTCGCATCGCGATAAAGGTGAATGATGCCGCGCTTTTCCAGGTCGAAGTCGATGCCCTCATCAGCCGCCATGCGCAGAAGGTGCGCGCGTGCTGCCATGGCGAGCTTCACCGTATCGACGGTGTTGCGCTCATAATGGCGGGTCGCGAGCAAAAACTCGCCCAGCCACGAGTATTTATGCCAGTTAGGCATGAGGCTCATGGAGAGCGGCGCGCCTGGATCCAGGAGCCACTTTAGGCCTTTAAAGATCGTGCTCCACTTGTTCCAAACCTCAGCGTTGGAGGCCGACAGCTGGCCGCCATTGGCAAAGCTTGTCTCCATGGCCGCGTCCGGGTTCCGGTCAAACACGGTCACCGACAAGCCTTGTAGGGCAAGCTCATAGGCGGTGGTGATGCCGGTGATCCCCGCGCCAATGACGGCCACACTCTGGGGCGATTTCCCGCTGGCGGTGAATTTCGCTGCATCTCTTCGCTTGGTGGGCGCGGTGAGCAGCGGTCGAGCGTCCACAAATGGGGTCGCGTTGGTCATAGGGCCTCCATCGGTAGGCGCGCTGCGCCACCAAGGTTATGCCCCCTCCGTCCCTAGCCTGAGAGATTCACGCCGGCACGTTACCGCTCCGACGCTTGCTCCTTCGGCGGGCGGTTTCCCGCCACTCTCCGGAGTGTCCTTCCGCACGCGGTCCTAGATGCTTGGGATACCCCGCCCATCCGCCTGAGAGTTTCCGAGGCCGTTGCTCCTTCGGCGCCGCAATGCGGCTCTCCCGCGCACACAGAAAATGTAACAGATGACAGCGGAATACAATCGGTTGCCCGATGAGCGATCCAACGAAATTTTTGTGCAATTTGGTGAAGTGCCGGGCAATCGGCGGATTTCTCAGCGGTGATCACCGAAAAGTGGCTCCCCGGGCCGGATTCGAACCAGCGACCAACCGATTAACAGTCGGTTGCTCTACCGCTGAGCTACCGGGGAATGGCGCGTCGCCATCCATGAGCTATAGCAAGGCGATCGGAGGCTGACAACTCAGCGGGACCATGCTCAGCACAGACAACGCACCAACCATTTTGGTTCTCGGCGGCGCTCGCTCGGGCAAGTCCACCTACGCCGAGCGACTTTTTCACAGTCACCCCGGCGTGACCTACATCGCGACAGCCCAGGCCTGGGACGATGAAATGGCCGCCCGCATTGCAGCGCATCAAGCGCGCCGGTCGGCCGAATGGGTCACCGTGAACGCCCCCATCGCTCTGCCGGACGCGCTGTCGCAGCAAACCGGCGTTGTGCTCGTGGATTGCCTCACCCTCTGGCTCTCCAACGTCATGCTCGCCGAACGTGATGTTGCCGCCGACGTGGAGGCGCTCCTTAAGGCCCTAGCAAGCCGCACCGCGGCGACCGTTTTGGTGTCCAACGAAGTTGGCGAGGGCATCGTGCCCACCACCAAGCTCGGCCGCGATTTCCGCGACCGGCAAGGCACGCTCAATCAGCAGGTCGCGTCTGTCGCCACCGGGGTTGTCAAGCTGGTCGCCGGCTGTCCATTGGTTGTGAAACCAAACCTACAGCCGGAGTTGTCGATATGAGCCATCGCGTACCCGTCACGATCGTCACAGGGTTCTTGGGCGCCGGCAAAACCACGATGATTCGTAACGTCCTCAACGACGCGGCCGGCGAGAAAATCGGCCTCATTGTGAATGAATTCGGCGACATGGGCTTTGACGGCGACATGGTCCGCGGCTGCCTCGACGAAGACTGCACGGACGACGTGGTCGAACTCACCAACGGCTGCCTGTGTTGCACCGTGGCCGACGATTTCGTGCCCGCCCTGGAAGCGCTGCTGAAGCGCTCGCCCGACCGGATCGTCATCGAGACGTCAGGGCTCGCGCTGCCCCAACCGCTGATCGCCGCCTTCGGCTGGCCGACCGTAAAGCCCAAGGTAACGGTCGACGCCGTGGTGACGCTAGTGGATGCCCCGGCCGTCCTCGCCGGCACCTTCGCCACCGACCCGGAGGCCGTTGCCGCACAGCGCAGCGACGACCAGCTAAAGGCCGCCGATCTCGTCCTCCTGTCGAAGGTCGATGACCTTGGCGACACTGATATCGCCGCCGTCCGCGCGCGGGTGAGCGAGGATATCCGCGAGGGTGTGCGCATCAGCGAAGTCGGAAGTGCGGCGCTGTTTGGTGTCGGCGCGGCGGCGGAGGAGAACCCTGCAGCCCGTGATGGTCACCATAGCCACGACCACGATCACGAGCACGACGACTTCAACAGCGTCGTTCTGCCGGCAGCTTACGCTAGCCGCGATGCAGCGGAAGCAGCGATCAAAGCCGCGATGGCCAATCCATCGATCTTGCGGATCAAGGGCGCTGTCCGCCTCGGCGACAAACCCGCGCCGTTGATGGTGCAGGCCGTGGGGCCGCGGCTCGAAACGTGGTTCGGCCAGCCGGGCGCTGCCGCGGGCGGACTTGTCGTCATCGGCCTGTCACCTCTGCCTCAGGACGTTCTTGACCAGCTGGGTGAGCCCGCAGAGGCGCTCCACTGATGCATCTGCTTGCGGCCGATGCCGGCCGCATCGACGATGGCGAGCCGGTCGATCTGGCGCTGGAACCCGCGCCGATCGTCATGCTGTCGGCCGGTGATGGCGAGATCGCCGCCATGGCCCGCGCCGTTGCGGCCTCGCCGGACGGCCCGGCGGTTCGCCTTGCATCGCTTAACGCGCTCAACCACCCCATGTCGGTGGATCTCCTGGCCGACGCCACGCTGCGCCACGCGAAGGTCGTGGCGGTGCGCGTGCTCGGCGGTGAGGGATACTTCGCCTACGGCATCGAGGTCCTGCGCCGCCTCGCGCTGGCCGGTGGCCTGGAACTCATCCTCGTGCCGGGCGAAGCCGACTTCGATCCCGCCTTGGCCGCACGAGGCACAGTACCGCTCGCCCTGTCGCGCACATTCCATGACCTGTGCCGAGAGGGCGGGCCAGCCAATCGTGCAGGCGCGCTCACCCTCTTGCGCCATCTCGTCGATGGCCGCACCCCACCGCCACCAGCCCAGCCGCTGCCCGTCGCCGGCCTTTACGCCAAGGGCACCATCCCCGGCAGCGTCGACGAACTGCGGGCCATTTATGGTGACCGCACGGCCGTCGGCGTGGTGTTTTACCGGGCGCATCTGGTCGATGGCCTCACCGGCGGCATCGACGGGCTGACGGCAGCGCTGGCGGAGCAACACCTCCCAGTTCCCATCTACGCTTCATCGCTCAAGGATCAGGCGGCCGCGGGTGTCGTCCGCGCACTCCTGCGCGACGCCGGCGCGAAGACCGTCATCAGCACGATGGGCTTTTCCGCCGGCGAGAACTCACCGCTCGATGACGGCGACCGCGTCGTACTGCAAGCCGTGCAACCCGGCGAGCCGGTCGACGATTGGCGCGACCGCATGGCCGGCCTCAGCGTACGCGACCTTGCCATGAACGTCGTCACACCGGAGATGGACGGCCGCGTTCTCTCCCGCGCTTTCGCCTTCAAAACAAAAGGCCGTCGCGATCCTGCCACCGGCGCGTTCCCCGTCAGCTACCAGACCGTGGCCGACCGCTGCGCCTTTATCGCCTCACTCGCGGCCCGTCAGGTGGTGCTGAGCGCCCCCGCCAGTGGCAAAGCCGTCGCCCTAGTCCTCGCCAACTACCCAGGCAAAGCGGGCCGCATTGCCAACGGCGTCGGGCTCGACACTCCCGCGAGTGCCGTGAACATCTTGCGCAGTCTTAAGGCCGATGGCTGGGCCGTGGGCGACGTGCCAGCCGACAGCGATGCCCTCATGACGCGCCTTTCCGCCGCCCACGCAGCGCCCGCGCACCGCCTCCCACTCAGCGACTACACGGCCTGGTTCCAAACCTTGCCGAAGCCCGCCCAAGACGCCGTCAACGCCCAATGGGGACCGGCGGAGCGCGACCCCAGCGTTGCGGACGGCGCATTTCACGTTGCGATGGTGCGCTATGGCGTCGCCACCGTCGCAATCCAGCCGACCCGCGGCTACGAGCGCGACGTGAAGGCGACCTATCACGACCCCGCCTTGGTGCCGACCCACGCCTACCTCGCCTTTTACCTCGCGCTGAAAAGCAGCGTGGACGCGGTGGTCCACGTCGGAAAGCACGGCAACATGGAGTGGCTGCCGGGCAAAGCGGTGGCGCTGACGGAGGAATGCTGGCCCGAAATCGCCTTTGGCGCGATGCCGCATGTCTATCCCTTCATCGTCAACGATCCGGGTGAGGGGAGCCAAGCCAAGCGCCGCGCCCAGGCCGTCATCGTGGATCACCTCACGCCTCCCATGACCGAGGCCGGCAACTACGGCAGCGGCGCAGACGTGGAAGCGCTGATCGACGAGTACGCTCTCGCCCGCGCGATGGATCCAACACGCGCCGAAGCCCTGGCCGATGCCATCGTCGACGAGGCGGAGCGCACGGGCCTTCTCGCCGACATTGGCGTCACCGCAGGCGGCGACCGGGACGACGCCATCGCCGCCATCGACGCGCACATCTGCGACCTCAAGGAGATGCAGATCCGCGACGGCCTCCACGTCTTGGGCGAAGCGCCCACCGGCGAGCAGCGCACCGGCACGCTCGCCGCCATCGCCCGCGCCCCGCGGGGAACGGGCCCTGCGGACGCGTCCCTTCTGCGCGCACTCGCCGATGACCTGTCGCTGGAATTCGATCCGCTGACCGCCGACCGCGCAGCGCCCTGGACCGGTCCGAAGCCAACACGTCTGGTGTCTAACACCCCATGGCGAACAGCTGGCGATACGGTGGAACGGCTTGCCGAGTGCGCACGCGACATCCTTCAGGGCTCAGAACCGCCTGGGCCGGCAAGCGCGGCCGTGATCGCGAGCATCACCGAAGTGGGCACCGACCTCGACCGCTCCGGTGACGCCGAACTCACCGCCGTGTCGCGCGCGTTACAGAACGTGTTCGTCGCCCCAGGCCCCAGCGGCGCGCCCACCCGCGGTCGCCCGGACGTCCTGCCGACAGGGCGCAACTTTTACGCCGTCGATATCCGCGCCATCCCCACGCCAACCGCGTGGTCCATCGGACAAGCTGCCGCCGACGCGGTTGTTCAGCGTTTCGTGATGGAGGAGGGCGACTGGCCGCGCACGCTGATGCTCACCTGTTGGGGCACGGCCAACATGCGCACCGGCGGCGATGACATTGCCCAGGCGCTCGCCCTCATCGGTGCAGCCCCCATCTGGGACGGCCCGCGCATCACCGGCTTTTCGGTCACCCCACTCAGCACTCTGCGCCGGCCGCGCATCGATGTGACGCTTCGCGTATCAGGCTTCTTCCGCGACGCGTTCCCTGAGCAAATCGCCCTTTTCGACAGCGCCATCCGTGCTGTCGCGAGGCGCGACGAACCCGCCGACCAAAACCCCATCCGGCAGCGTTTCGCAGCCGGTGACGGGGCCGACATCTCCGTCTTCGGCGCAATGCCGGGCGCGTACGGGGCGGGCCTTCAAGCCCTCATCGACACCGGCGAGTGGAGTGGGCGAGGCGAACTCGCCGAGGCCTATATCGCCTGGGGCAAGTTCGCCTATGGCGGCGGTCGCACGGGCGAGGCCGCCGACCAAGCGCTTCGCCAACGTCTCGCCACCGTCGAAGGGGTTGTCCAGGCGCAGGACAATCGAGAGCACGATCTCCTCGACAGCGACGACTACTACCAGTTCGAGGGCGGCATCGCGGCCGCTGTCGAACAGGAGCGTGGCGCTGCACCCTTAAGCCTCCACGTTGACACCTCGCTCGTCGAACGGCCCGTGGCGCGCACGCTTAGCGAAGAAATCAGCCGCGTTGTGCGCGGCAGGGCCGCCAACCCCCGTTGGATCCAAGGCGTCATGCGCCACGGCTACAAGGGTGGTTTCGAGATTGCGGCAACCGTCGACTACCTGTTCGCGTTCGCAGCCAGCACCAACGCCGTTGCCGACCGCCACTTCGACCAGCTCTACGGCGCCTACATCGACGACGAGACAGTGGTTACGTTTCTGAAGCGTCATAACGAGGCTGCCCTCGCCGAGATCGAAGCGCGTTTCGCCGAAGCCATCCGGCGGGGCCTGTGGCAACCGCAACAAAACAGCGTGGCCGAGCGGCTCAGCGCCTACCTCTGCCCGCCCGCCGAAGCCGCGCCAAAAGGAGGATAAGTCCGATGGAACGCTCCGAGGACGAAATCGACGCCCGCCACGCGCAAAAAATGGCGCGCAAGAAAGAGGCGCGGGACAAGATGATGGCCACCAAAACGATTGAGAAAGGCCTCCTCATCGTCAACACCGGCAAGGGCAAGGGTAAATCCACGGCCGGGTTCGGCATGGTCATGCGCGCGCTGGGGCACGGCATGCGGGTGGGCGTGGTCCAATTCATTAAGGGCCGGCTCGAAACTGGCGAAAAGGCGACCTTGGACCGGTTCTCCGACCAGGTGACCGTCAAGCGCATGGGGGAGGGGTTCACCTGGGAAACCCAGGACCGGCAGCGCGATATCGCCGCCGCACGGGCGGCCTGGGACGCGGCGAAAGAGATGATCGCTAGCGGCGATTATAAGATGGTCCTGCTCGACGAACTCAACATCGTCCTGCGCTACGACTACGTCCCGCTTGAGGAGGTGGTCGAGTTTCTCACCACGCAGCGCCCGGACGACGTGCACGTCATCGTCACGGGTCGCAATGCCAAAGACGAACTCATCGAAGTGGCCGACCTCGTGACCGAGATGACCATGGTCAAACATCCGTTCCGCGCGGGCGTGAAGCCGCAGCCTGGCATCGAATTCTAGGCTGCGGCAGCCGCGCGTTAGTTACAGGTGATGGTCGTGCCGTTCACCACATACTGGCCCGGCGGCAGACGGTTGCCGTTGCTGTCAACGCAGCTGTTATCGGGGGTGGTCGCTGCACCCAGGATGCCACCGGCCGCTGCGCCAGCGCCGGCTGCAAGCAGGGTTGCGGTGGTGTTGCCGCCGGCGGCGGCGGCGATACCGGCGCCAACCAGGCCACCCGCACCGGCGCCCAGCGCCGTGTTTTGGCCACGTGTGTTGCCTTGGCAGGCGGCGAGGCCCGTCATGAGGACCAGTGCGAGAGCGATCTTATACATGCAAAACTCCTGAGTAGCGCGCCGGCTTCCAGACGCACATTCTTCCTCTAAAAGAGCGAATATGAACGTAAGCCTAGTTCTAAGTGATGAGGTGACGACAAGTTCGCATCCTCGTCCACTTGTCCCCATCGCAATCGTTTTGGTGTGACGTGAAAGCCACGCGCCGCACGCCGGCCATCATGGTCCAGGCCACAGGCACCGACGTTGGCAAGTCGCTGCTTGTGGCAGGCCTCGCCCGTCATTTTGCACGGCAAGGCTTAAGGGTGGCGCCGTTCAAACCGCAAAACATGTCCAACAACGCGGCCGCCACACCCGACGGCGGCGAGATCGGCCGCGCCCAGATGCTGCAAGCGCGCGCGGCAGGCGTCCCAGCGACCGTCCACATGAACCCCGTGCTCCTCAAGCCGCAGTCCGAGACCGGCTCTCAAATCGTGGTGCAGGGCAAGGTTTGGGGCAGCGCTGCGGGGCGCGCGTACGCGGCATGGAAGCCCAAGTTGATGGCGCCGGTGCTTGATAGCTTTGCCACCGTCTCCGCCTCCGCAGACTTGGTCATCGTGGAAGGCGCAGGTAGCCCCGCCGAAATCAATCTTCGTGGCGGCGACATTGCCAACATGGGCTTTGCTCGGGCCGCAGGTGTGCCTGTGATCCTGGCTGCCGACATCGACCGGGGCGGGGTCATCGCCAACCTTGTCGGCACGCGCAACGTCCTTCCGCCGGAGGACGCAGCGCAGGTCGCGGGCTTCCTGGTCAACAAGTTTCGCGGCGACGTCAGCCTTTTTGAGGACGGTGTTCGCGCCATTGAAGCGCGTACCGGCTGGCCATCGCTCGGCGTTGTGCCCTGGTTCGCTGACGCTAGCCGGCTCCCCGCTGAAGATACCATGGGCCTGCCCGGCCGATCGACCGGCGATGGCGTGAAAATCGTCGTCCCGCGCCTGCCGCACATTGCCAACTTCGACGACATCGACCCGCTGCGGCTGGAGCCCGGCGTCTCGGTCAGCATGATCCCGGTGAGCGAAGCCTTGCCGGGCGACACCGACATCGTCCTCTTGCCAGGCTCCAAGAGCACCATCGCAGATCTGATAGCGCTAAAGGCAGCGGAATGGGACGTCGACCTTGCGGCTCACCGTCGCCGCGGCGGCCAGATTGTCGGCCTGTGCGGCGGCTATCAAATGTTGGGCCGCTCGGTTGCCGATCCCGGCGGCATCGAAGGCCCCGCCGGAAAAGTCGACGGCCTCGGGCTCCTCGATGTGGAGACTGTGCTCGCGGGCACAAAAACCACTCGGCTATCCCATGGTTCATCGCCTGCGTTCGGCGGCGTCCCCGTCAGCGGCTACCGCATCCACATGGGGGAGACCGATGGACCGGACCGCGCGCGGCCCGTCGTCGATCTCGCCGAGGGATGGGACGGCGCGATATCGCCCGACGGGCTGATCATGGGCACCTATCTCCATGGCTTTTTCAGCGGCGACGACATTCGTGGCGCGTTCCTCTCAGGCCATGGCGCTCAAGCGACGACAGCCTACGAAGCCGGCATCGACAAAACGCTCAACGACCTTGCCGATCATCTCGCGGTAGCGCTGGATCTTGATCAGCTGATGGCAATCGCAAGCACCGCAAGGGCGCCATAGAGCACCGCGTGCGCAACGCCGACGCGTGTCGACAGGGCCAGCGCCGGTGCGATGTTGGCAAGCCGGGCCTCACGGCCATTTCCGTTGAGCCAAGCGCCATCGAGTTCGCGCTCGCCATATCGACGCGGCCCGCCCAGCGCGATGCCGAGCGCATGGGCAAACGCTGCCTCCGGCCAGCCAGCGTTCGGCGACACGTGCCGCCCCGCGTCCGCCGCCACCTGTTTGCGCGATGGCAAAGTGCGGGCGCACACGAGCGTCAGAAGCGCCGTGAGCCGCGCCGGAATAATGTTCATCGCATCATCGAGCCGCGCCGAAGCCCAGCCAAAGTTTTCGTGGCGGGGCGTGCGGTGGCCGATCATCGAGTCTGCTGTGTTGACCACTTTATAGGCAACAATGCCGGGCAAACCGCCTACCGCCAGCCAAAAGGCGGGTGCGATCACCCCATCGGACAAGCTCTCCGACAGCGCTTCAATCGCCCCCCGCGCAATCGCTGGCTCGTCCAAGCTCTTAGTCTGCCGGCCCACAATCATGGACAACGCGCGGCGCTGCGCCGGCAAATCGGGGGCGAGGGCAACGGCACGGACATGCTCGTGAAGGCTGCGGTGCGCGAGCAAAACGCCGGCGATACCGACCGTCACAGCAAACTCGATGGAGGCGGGAAGGACCGACAGCGCCAGTGCCACCACCTGAGCAATGCCGCAAGCCACCGCTAGGCTGATGATCAAGCCAACGACGCCCATCCAGCGGCGTACCCGCGGTGGGCCAAAGTTCAGGGTCCGGTCGACCCAGCCGATCAGCCTGCCAAACAAAACTACCGGGTGCGGAAACCTGGACCACAGCGCGTCGGGCTCGCCGATCAACGCGTCCACGGCCTGTGCGGCGGCGACGCTTGCCAGGCGCTCAAACATGTGAGCCCGAGAATGACGCTAGCGCCCCTGCAAGGCGAGGCAGATCGGCGCCGGGCAGCCCGAGCCGGAGCCAGCGCGGGTTGTAGTCGAAGACGCGGCTCCAAATGCGATTGGCCGCCAGGTGATTGTGCAACTCGCGGGCGTCAGGCGCATCGATCAGCCGGAACAGGTCGGTGCCGCCACTCACCGTCCATCCCGCTTCGAAAAGCACTTCATCCAACGCGTCGCGCTGCGCCCTCAGTTCCCGGCGCATCGCGTTGGCCCACACCCCGTCCTCCAGCGCAGCGGCAACGGCGAGCGCTGGCCCGCTCACCGGCCAGGGCCCGATGGCCTCTTTAAGCGGCGCAATGAGCGCTGGATCTCCCGCCGCAAAAGCAAGCCGCACCCCGCCAAGACCGAAGAATTTGCCGACGCTGCGCAGCACAACCGTTCGCGACGGGCCATCGGGGATGACCGACATTTGCGGCACAAGATCAGCAAATGCCTCATCGATGATTGTCAGGCGATCTGGCGACGCAGTGGCGCGTTCAGTGCAGACCTTTGCCAGATCACCAAACTCTCGCCCGTCAGGGTTGTTCGGATTGACGACAACCAGCGTATCGGCACCCGCGCCTTCGCCAGGCTCTCCGACTGCCTCAACCTGCGTGGTGCGCCGGAAAACGGCTTCGTGCTCGCCGTAGGTGGGCGAGACCACGGCAGTTGTGCCGGACCGTTGGTGGGCAACCGCCGCGATGAGGGCGTGGGTGCCCGGCGCTGCGATGATCGACCATCTGTCGGGGACGCGGTAGGCCCGCCGTGCCGCAGTCAGCAGCCGGGCCAGATCCGCTTGGCGCGGGAGCCTGGCGAGTAGGGCAGGGTCAACACAGAGTGGATAGGCGGTCGGATTGACCCCGGTCGAAAGGTCGAGCCAGGCGGCAGAGGGGGAGGGCGGATCGCCGCCGTGGAACTGGCGCATGTGAGCCGGGTCGCCGTGCATGTCGCGCCAGGCTTAGGCAATCGCGGCCGCCGGCGCCATGGGGTGCGCCGGTCCGCCCCTGGCAGCCCAACAAAAAAGCGCGGCCCACATGGGGCCGCGCCTTGGGTCAATCGCAGTCCTGTGAAACTAGACCGAGTAGTAGAGGTCGAATTCCACCGGGTGCGGGGTCATCTCGTAGCGCATGTTCTCTTCCATCTTCAGCTCGACATAGGCGTCGATCTGATCGTCATCGAACACGCCGCCGGCCTTCAGGAAGTCGCGGTCGGCATCGACGGAGGCAAGCGCTTCACGCAGTGAACCGCAGACGGTCGGGATGCCGGCCAGCTCTTCGGGCGGCAGGTCGTAAAGGTCCTTGTCCATCGGGTCGCCCGGATGGATGCGGTTCCGGATACCGTCGAGGCCGGCCATGCACATGGCAGCGTAGGCGAGGTACGGGTTCGCCGACGGGTCGGGGAAGCGGACCTCCAGGCGCTTGCCTTTCGGCGAGGAGGAGATGGGAATGCGGCACGACGCAGAGCGGTTGCGCGCCGAGTAGGCGAGCAGCACCGGCGCTTCGTAGCCAGGCACCAGACGCTTGTAGGAGTTGGTCGACGGGTTGGTGAACGCGTTCAGCGCCTTGGCGTGCTTCAGGATACCGCCGATGTAGAACAGGCAGTTCTCCGACAGGCCCGCATAAAGATCGCCCGCAAAGGTCGGCTGGCCGCCAGACCAGATGGACTGGTGAACGTGCATGCCTGTGCCGTTGTCGCCAAACACGGGCTTGGGCATGAAGGTCGCGGTTTTGCCGTAGGCGTTGGCGACCTGATGCACGACGTACTTGTAGATCTGCATCTTGTCGGCGATGGCGGTCATGGTGTCGAACTTGAGGCCAAGCTCGTGCTGAGCCGCAGCGACCTCGTGGTGGTGCTTCTCCACGGCGACGCCCATTTCGGTCATCACCGAGAGCATTTCGGAGCGCATGTCCTGCGCCGAATCGATCGGCGGCACCGGGAAGTAGCCGCCCTTGGTGCGGGGGCGGTGACCAAGGTTGCCGGTCTCGTACTCGGTCGGCATGTTCGACGGCAGCTCGGTGGAGTCCAACTGGAAGCCGGTGTCGTAGGGATCGGCCGCAAATCGCACATCGTCAAAGACGAAGAACTCAGCTTCCGGACCCATCGTGATGGTGTCGCCGAAACCGCCGGACTTCACATAGGCTTCGGCGCGCTTTGCCGTGGAGCGCGGGTCGCGGTTGTATCCCTCACCGGTCGACGGCTCCAGGATGTCGCAGAACACAGCCATTGTGGTTTGCGCGAAGAACGGATCGATGTGCGCCGTCTCGGGGTCCGGCATCAGGATCATGTCGGACTCGTTGATGGCCTTCCAGCCGGCGATGGATGAGCCGTCGAACATGGAGCCGTCAGCGAACATGTCTTCATCGACAATGCTGCAGTCCATGGTGACATGCTGCATTTTCCCGCGAGGGTCGGTGAAGCGCAGATCAAGGAATTTGACGTCCTTGTCTTTGATATCGCGCAGGATGTCTTGGGCGGTGCTCATTCAGGCGTCTTCCGTGTTCGTCATTGAGTTTGAAGTGACTGTCCGGCCTGCCGGACGTTAAATCCTTGCGTGCAGCATTTATGCCAATGTGACGATGCGTTGACCGGGCAGTTGCGCGCGCGCTTTGCCCATTGTGAGTGCGAAGTGCTGCTTTTTCGGGCGGGCGCTAAATCGCGCTCTCGCCCACCTCTCCCGTGCGGATCCGCACTGCCTCTTCCACAGGGAGTACGAAAATTTTTCCGTCGCCGATCCGGCCGGTCTGCGCGGAGCTTTTGATGGCGTCCACCGCCACCGATGCCAGCTCATCGGGGACGAAAATCTCGATCTTCACCTTGGGAAGGAAGTCGACCACATATTCGGCGCCTCGATAGAGTTCGGTGTGGCCTTTCTGACGGCCAAAACCGCGGGCTTCCAGGACCGTGACCCCTTGCAATCCAACGTCCTGCAGCGCCTCCTTCACCTCGTCCAACTTGAACGGCTTGATGATGGCTTCGATCTTTTTCATGGGACCCCGATACAGCGGGCGACGGCCGCAACGCCGACGCCCATGCACGGGATATGCCATGCAATCTCTCGCGCTTCTGCCCGCGGTGCGTGCAAATGCCAATCAATTAGGCGAGTCGACTGCATGAAGTTTGACCAAGAAGCATAATGAGTTGGCAATCAACGCTACCAGCCCACTCCACACCGCCTGAGCTCTACACCCCAACCGCCATGGCGGAGGTGGACCGGCGGGCCGTCGCGGCGGGAAAAAGCATCGCTGTTTTGATGCAGCGCGCCGGCGCGGAAGTCGCCAACCTCATTGCCTCGCTTCACGTGCATGGGACGCGGATCGTGTGCCTCGCGGGCCCAGGCAATAACGGCGGCGATGCCTACGTCGCCGCCAAAGTGCTCGCTGATCGCGGCTACGATGTGAGCGTTGCAGCGCTCGACATGCCGCCATCCGCAGAACGCGCCGCCCAAGACGCCCGCCGTCAGTGCAGCGCGCGCCTCCTCCCGCCGGACGAGGCGATGGGCGCAATTCAACGCGCCGACGTGGTGGTGGACGGCCTATTTGGCGGTGGCCTCGCCCGCCCATTGTCGGGACCCGCGGAGGCGCTCGTCCAGGCCGCCAACGACGCCGCCGCCACACGCTACGCCATCGACATCGCGAGCGGCGTGAACGGCGCCACCGGGGCGGTTGAGGGGACGGCCTTCAAAGCCCACCGCACGATCACATTTGAGCGGGCCAAGCTCGGCCATGCGTTGATGCCGGGGCGGCGCTACACCGGGCAGGTGAGCGTGTGCGAGATCGGGATGCCGCCGCGCGCGCTCGCGGCGGTCCCTTCTGCGGCGCTCTTAAACGGCCCGGCCGCATGGTCGCGCGGCCTCCCGCGTCTTGCCGACGCCGACCACAAATATGGCCGCGGCCACCTTTTCGTGGTCTCCGGCCCGATGGCGTCCACCGGGGCGGCCCGCCTTGCGGCGATGGCTGGATTGCGCGCCGGCGCGGGCCTGGTGACGCTGGCCTCACCGCCCGATGCGGTGATGGTGAACGCCTGTCATTCCACCACGGTCATGGTTCGCCGGGTCGATGGCGCCGAAGCGCTTACCGAGTGCCTTGCAGAACGGCGCGCCGGTCTCGCTGTGGTGATTGGCCCGGGTTTGCCGGTCGACGAAAACGGCCTCGCGCTGCTGGAGGCGGCGCTTCAGTCACCCGCCCATGTGGTGATCGATGCCGGCGCTGTGCGCTGTTTTGGCCTCGCGCCGGACCGCATCCTGCCCGTGCTCGAAGAACGAAACGCACGCGGCACACCCGCCGTATGGACGCCCCATTCCGGTGAAGTGCGCACGCTCACCGAGGCTCTGTCGGTATCTGGCCCTAAAGTGGATCGGGTGGCAGCGCTGGCGCAGCGCCTCGGCGTCGTCTTGGAGAAGGGGGCCGACACGGTCATCGCGTCGGGAGAGGGCCGCATCGCGGTTAACGCCAACGCGCCCCCTTGGCTTGCAACTGCCGGAACAGGCGATGTTTTGGCTGGCACCATCGGCGGGCTGCTGGCCCAGGGCTTTCCAGCATTTGACGCCGCTGCAGCGGGTGTCTGGCTTCACGGTGAAGCGGCCTGCGTTGCCGGCATGGCCATGATTGCCGACGACCTTGTGGGCGCAATCAAGCCCGCCCGTGTCGCGCTAGACAGCGCATTACTCACCTGAAGCGACGCCTGTCGGACCGGGCGCGGTTTGACGGCTCCGCAGGGCTTGGCTATAGCGCGCGGCGCTTGCGGGTGTGGCGGAACTGGTAGACGCACCAGATTTAGGTTCTGGCGCCGCAAGGTGTGGGGGTTCGAGTCCCTCCACCCGCACCAATGGTTCGGTTCGCGATTGCTCCGCGACCTGCCGGGCTCAGCGGCGCAAGAGCTGACGCCGCCACGCTGAAAACTGCTTCGCACACGCAATTGTCGCGGTCCGATAACGCCCCCACATGAATGCCAATATCGGATAGCCCCATCACGAATGTTCCCCGGTCACCATGCGCAACCGACATGCGCCCATTGACACCCGGCGGCGGCAGCGCGAGATGAGGCGCCTGCCCCGACAGCGACAGTTTCTCTTAACCAAAGGGTGAAAGTGGTCTCATGAATGTGACGGAAACCCGCGCGGACGGCCTGCAGCGGGAGCTCAAAGTGACCATCCCCGCAGCGGCCCTGGACGAAAAGCTCACCGCCTATCTGGATGACATGCGCACCAAAGTGCGCCTCAAAGGCTTCCGGCCCGGCAAAGTCCCGATGGCGCACCTGCGCAAAGTGTACGGCAAATCCGCGATGGCCGAGGTGGTCAACGAGGTGCTGACCAAAAGCGTGACCGACGCCGTGGAAGGCCGCGGCGAAACGCCGGCCATGCAGCCCGACATCAAGCTGGACGAGGGCTCGGTCGGCGACGTGATGGAGGGCAAGAGCGATCTGTCCTTCGACATCACCTATGAGATTTTGCCGCCCATCGAGGTGTCCGGCCTGGAGGCGATCACCATCGAGCGCCCGGTTGTCACCATCGAGGACGAAGCGGTCGAAACCGAAGTCACCGAGATCGCCAAGCGCAACCGCGACTATGAAGCCGTCGAGCGCGCCGCGCAGGACGAGGACCGGCTGACCATCAACTTTGCTGGCCGGGTCGACGGCGAACTGTTTGAGGGCGGCACCGCGGAGGATGTCGCGCTGGTGCTGGGCTCTGGCCAATTCATTCCTGGTTTCGAGGACCAGATGGTCGGCGCGTCCACGGGCGAAGATCGCACCGTCACGGTCACCTTCCCTGACGACTACCCCACCGAGGCGCTCGCCGGGAAAGAGGCTGTGTTCGACGTGTCGGTAAAAGAGGTCGGCGCGCCGAAAGAGAGCGTCATCGACGACGCCCTTGCCGAAAAGCTGGGCCTGGAAAGCATCGACAAGCTGCGCGAGGCGATCCGCACTCAGATGGAGCAGGCCTACTCGTCAGCGAGCCGGCAAAAAGCCAAGCGCGCGCTCCTCGACGCACTCGACGAAAAGTTCCAGTTCGACCTGCCGCAAAAGCTCGTGGAGAGCGAGTTTGAAACCATTTGGCGCCAGGTGGTGGCCGAGATGGAGCGCAACGAGAAAGAGTTCGCCGCCGAGGGCGAGGAAAGCGAAGCGGAAATGCGCGCCGAGTATGGCCGCATTGCCGAGCGGCGCGTGCGCCTTGGCCTTCTCCTGTCCGACATTGGCACCAACGCCAAGGTCGAGGTAACCGACGAGGAGGTGCAGCGCGCCCTCCAAGAGCGGATCCGCCAATTCCCCGGCCAGGAACGGGAAGTGTTCGAGTACTATAAGAACACGCCTCAGGCCGTCGCGGCCCTGCGCGCCCCCATCTTTGAAGACAAGGTGGTGGACTACATCCTGGAGCTCGTCACGGTGACCGACAAACCGGTGACCAAGGAAGAGCTTTTAAAGCCCGACGACGACGACCTCCCCGGCGAAGGCGGGTCGGACGACGACACGCCCGCCACCGAAGCCAACCAGTAAGAAGAGCGTGCCATGAGAGACCCGGTCGATTACACCATGAACGCTCTAGTGCCGATGGTGGTGGAGCAGACCAATCGTGGCGAGCGCGCCTACGACATCTTCTCCCGGCTGCTCGGCGAGCGAATCATTTTTATCACCGGCCCCATCGAGGACACGGTGGCAACGCTGGTGTGCGCGCAACTTTTGTATCTGGAGGCTGACAACCCCAACAAAGAGATCAGCCTCTATATTAACTCGCCGGGTGGCGTGGTGACGTCGGGTCTTGCGATCTATGACACCATGCAGTTCATCCGCCCGACCATCGCGACACTATGCATCGGCCAGAGTGCATCCATGGGCTCGCTGCTGATGGCGGCGGGGGAAAAGGGGATGCGCTTCTCGCTCCCCAACGCGCGCATCATGGTTCACCAGCCGTCGGGCGGTTTCCGCGGAACGGCTGCCGATATCAAGCTGCAGGCTGAGGAAATCCTCACCCTCAAGCGCCGTCTCAACGAGATTTACCAGCGTCATACCGGCCAGGATCTCGAAGTCATCGAGAAGGCCCTGGAGCGTGACAACTACATGGCCCCAGAGGCGGCGAAGGAGTTCGGCATTATCGATCAGGTGATCGAGAGCCGGGCCGCGCTGGACAATTCATAGTTGCAGAGTTTGGATCCCACTGGTTATCGTCGCTTAGGAAAGTTAGCCGTTGTTCGGCGGCCACAACGCCTTGTGGATTTCTGTTTAGCGTTCGGCAAGGGGTGTTGACTGACCATACTCGTGGTTTGCATCGGCGTGGCCGGGAGGCCATGGTGGCTAGAGCGTTAGGGCAGGGCTCAAGAGTACGGGGCCAAGCCGCAGTGAGAGGACGGGCATTATGAGCAAGAGCGCTTCAGGCAGCGGCGGCGAGAGCCGCAACAACACGCTCTACTGCTCGTTCTGCGGCAAGAGCCAGCACGAGGTTCGCAAGCTCATCGCCGGCCCGACCGTGTTCATCTGCGATGAATGCGTTGAGCTGTGCATGGATATCATCCGCGAGGAGAACAAATCCTCGCTGGTGAAGGCGCGGGACGGTATCCCGACACCGTTCGAAATCCGCAAAGTCCTTGACGATTATGTGATCGGTCAGCGGGACGCGAAGAAGATCCTCTCGGTTGCGGTCCACAACCACTACAAGCGGCTGAACCACGCGCAAAAGTCGAACGACGTCGAGCTCGCCAAATCCAACATCTTGCTGATCGGCCCCACCGGCTGCGGCAAGACGCTGCTGGCGCAGACGTTGGCGCGCATCCTTGATGTGCCGTTCACGATGGCGGACGCCACCACGCTGACCGAAGCCGGCTACGTGGGCGAGGATGTGGAAAACATCATCCTGAAGCTTCTTCAGGCGGCTGACTACAATGTGGAGCGGGCCCAGCGCGGCATCGTCTACATCGACGAGGTCGATAAGATTTCCCGCAAGTCCGACAACCCGTCGATCACGCGCGATGTGTCGGGTGAGGGCGTGCAGCAAGCCCTTCTGAAGATCATGGAAGGCACCGTCGCCTCCGTGCCGCCCCAGGGTGGGCGCAAGCATCCCCAGCAGGAGTTCCTGCAGGTGGACACCACCAACATCCTGTTCATCTGTGGCGGGGCGTTTGCGGGGCTGGAGAAAATCATCTCCGACCGTGGCCGCGGCACGTCCATCGGCTTCCAGGCCCAGGTGTTCGCGCCCGAAGATCGCCGCACGGGTGAGCTGTTCCGGGATGTGGAGCCAGAGGACCTCTTGAAGTTCGGGCTGATCCCGGAGTTCGTCGGCCGCCTTCCGGTGCTCGCAACGCTGGAAGACCTCGACGAAGAGGCGCTGGTGGAGATCCTCTCCGAGCCGAAAAACGCACTTGTGAAGCAGTATCAGCGGCTGTTTGAGATGGAGGGCGTCGAGCTCACCTTCCACGCCGACGCGCTGAAGGCTGTGGCGCGCAAGGCCATCGAGCGCAAAACCGGTGCGCGGGGTCTTCGCTCGATCCTGGAGAGCATCCTCCTCGACACCATGTACGAGCTGCCAGGGCTCGACGGGGTGAAGGAAGTGGTGATCTCCGAAGAGGTCGTCGGGGGCACGGCACGCCCGCTCTACATCTACGACGACCGGGCGAGCGACACGCGAACATCGGCCTGAGGCCATCCGAGCGGGATCAGCCAGCCAAGGCTGACCCCAGCACATCGCCTCATAAACGCTGCCGTGCACCGGCGGCTTTTATGCTGTTGTGCGCCCCGCAACCGGCAAAAACTTCAATTCATTGTGGGCTGCGGTGATGTGACCGCTCGCAACTTGTGGAAGCCGGGGACAGGCTGGTGTGTCGCTGGCTCCCACCCATGCGCCGCACTTGAAGTCAGTTGCTGCAGGGTCCAATTTCGTTCGGCGGTCGGTGTTGGCCGTTGGCGTTTGACCGATGGGTGAGCGCCACAGGGCTGGGCTAGCCCGAAACTTGCAAAGCGCTTCCCCGTGCAACTTGGCGGACTCTTGGAAGCTGAAAGGTCACCATGGCTCAATCCGACGACCCGAAACCTAAGGCTCAGAAAACCGCATCCCGGCGCAAGCCTGCTGCGGCCACGCCACCCGAAGAGGGCGTGTTTCCGGTTCTTCCGCTGCGTGACATCGTTGTGTTCCCGCACATGGTCGTCCCGCTCTTTGTGGGGCGTGACAAGTCGATCCGCGCCCTCGAAGAGGTGATGCGCGCCGACAATCAAATTCTCCTGCTGACCCAGCGCGAAGCGTCAGACGACGATCCCAAACCCGATGCGTTGTTTGAGATCGGCACGCTCGCGACCGTGCTTCAACTCCTGAAATTACCGGACGGCACCGTGAAGGTCCTCGTGGAGGGGACCACCCGCGCGGCTGTCACCGAATTCACGTCCCGGGACGAGTATTTCGAGGCGGAAGTCTCGCTGATCGATGAGCCCGATTACGACCAGACCGAGGCTCAGGCGCTCGCCCGGTCGGTGACGGCTGAGTTCGAAAACTACGTGAAGCTCAACAAGAAGATCAGCCCCGAGGTGATCTCTGCGGTGAGCCAGATCGACGATGACGCCAAGCTTGCCGATACCGTGGCGAGCCATCTGGTGGTGAAAATCCCTGTGAAGCAGGAGATTTTGGCCACCCCGTCAGTGCTCGAGCGATTTGAGAAAATCCTCGGCATCATGAATGGCGAGATTTCCGTTCTCCAAGTGGAAAAGCGCATCCGCAGCCGCGTGAAGCGTCAGATGGAGAAGACCCAGCGCGAATATTATCTCAACGAGCAGATGCGCGCGATCCAGAAGGAGCTGGGCGACGGCGAGGACGGTAAGGACGAGCTCGCGGAGCTGGAAGAGCGGATCAAAACGACGAAGCTTTCCAAGGAAGCCCGCGACAAGGCTGAGGCGGAGCTGAAGAAGCTGCGTCAGATGAGCCCCATGTCCGCCGAAGCCACCGTGGTGCGCAACTATCTGGACTGGATGCTCTCCATCCCCTGGAAGAACGCCAGCCGGGTGAAGAAGGATCTGGAGCACGCTGAAAACGTGCTCGATACCGATCACTATGGCCTGGAGAAGGTGAAGGAGCGGATCGTCGAGTACCTCGCGGTCCAGGCGCGCTCCAACAAGCTGCGTGGCCCGATCCTGTGCCTTGTGGGCCCGCCGGGCGTCGGTAAGACGTCGCTGGGCAAGTCCATCGCGAAGGCGACGGGGCGCGAGTTTGTGCGCATGTCGCTGGGCGGTGTGCGCGACGAGGCTGAAATCCGCGGTCACCGGCGCACCTACATTGGCTCGATGCCCGGCAAGGTCATCCAGTCGATGAAGAAGGCGAAAAAGTCCAACCCGCTCTTCCTGCTCGACGAGATCGACAAGATGGGCATGGACTTCCGCGGCGATCCGTCGTCAGCGCTCCTGGAGGTGCTCGATCCAGAGCAAAACGGCACGTTCATGGACCACTATCTGGAGGTCGAGTACGACCTCTCGAACGTGATGTTCGTGACGACGTCGAACACGCTCAACATCCCGCCGGCGCTTCTCGACCGGATGGAGGTGATTCGCATCGCCGGCTACACCGAGGACGAAAAGGTCGAGATCGCGCGGCGGCACCTCATCGCCAAAGCTGAGGCCGACCACGGCCTTAAGAGCAATGAGTTTTCCATCGACGACGACGCTTTGCGGCTCGTGATTCGCCGCTACACCCGCGAGGCGGGCGTGCGGAACTTGGAGCGGGAAATCGCGACACTTGCCCGTAAGGCGGTGAAGGAAATCCTGATCTCCAAGGGCGAGGTTACGACTGTCGCTGTGACGCCGGAGATGGTGGAAGAGTATCTGGGCGTGCCGCGTTACCGGTTCGGTCAGGCAGAGCTCGAGGACCAGGTGGGCGTGTCCACCGGTCTTGCGTGGACCGAGGTGGGTGGTGAGCTTCTCACCATCGAGGGGCTCATCATGCCGGGTAAGGGCAAGATGACCGTCACCGGCAACCTGAAGGACGTGATGAAGGAGAGCATCTCCGCCGC
>ERZ1740058.677-NODE-677-length-22791-cov-5.860705_pt1 | contig 22791 bp, 13 predicted proteins | sample MGYA00581745_ERZ1740058 | MGnify/ENA primary metagenome ERZ1740058 (study PRJEB43018, sample SAMN04849742) | marine metagenome | isolation source: floating plastic debris | place: Pacific Ocean | collected 2008-08-30 | study: EMG produced TPA metagenomics assembly... | reverse complement strand
CAGAAATATTGATTCTGAGACCTCGTATCTGCCTTCTTAATATTCCCCTTGTGCCGTTCCAGTCATACTAGGGGGTAAGATTACAGCGTCAATCACGTGTACAACTCCGTTAGAAGCTTCTACATCGGCGGCTACAACTTTAGCACCTTCAATCATCGCCTCTCCGCCTTTCAGCATCACCTTAGCGTTACTGCCTTCTACAGTAGTAGCTTCCATACCATCAGATAAATCAGTAGAAAGAACCTTGCCTGATACTACGTGGTAAGTTAATACTGCTGCTAACTTATCTTTGTTTTCTGGCTTCAGTAAGCTTTCTAAAGTTCCCTCCGGAAGAGCCGCAAAAGCCTCATTGGTAGGGGCAAATACGGTGAAAGGACCATCACTTTGTAGAGTTTCAACCAAATCAGCCGCTTTTACAGCCATTACCAAAGTAGATAGGTTATCCTGCTCAATCGCCAAGGCTACAATGTCCTTATCTTGGGCGAAAGTCAATGTGGTCATGAATAGACCCACAAAAAAGATAATGAATGCGTTCGTTTTCATAGTCATGTTCGTTTAAGTAATAAAATTTACTAACACATAACTGAGGGGTACCAACATTGTTTTGTTTAAATTAATTTTAAGAAAATTTAACAAAAAATTAACATCAAAGAACAAAGCATATTTTACAATATCCTGAAGTACAGCATTTTATAGATATTGTAAAATCTTTAGAATTTTAAGAACTGCTTAAATAACGTTTAAACATTTTAAACAGCCTCTAACTACACTAGAAAGTAGAATTTCAAACTTTTATGGGAGAACGTTATGCCCGTAGTAGCCAAATGAAGAACTAGCCGGCGTACATCAGCCACAGCATAATGGCTAATACAATGAGTAATAGAACTAACCAGGGCCAAACTGGTTTTTTACGAGTTTTGCGTTCAAGATACCTAGCAGCCATAACGGAGAGTCAATCAGTGAGATTTGAGATTGAGAACTTCTGAAAAAAATATCAGTACTCAAATTTATAACATGAAAACCATAGTAAGGATACAAATAGTGTCATTTTGTCTTAATTTTAGCGAAAAACGCTACTTTTCACGCCATAATGACGCAAAAAATTGTGTAAAAGGCTTTGGTCATAGTTTTGATATATCGAGGTAAAGAACATCATATACGTAAAGGAGGATAGAACATGAACTTAGATAACTACACTATAAAATCGCAGGAGGCGATACAAAAGGCCGCAGAGATTGCCAATGGTAATCAGCAACAGGCTATTGAGCCCGGGCATCTACTGAAAGCGGTGCTCCAAGCCGACGAAAATATGATATCGTTTGTGCTGAACAAACTGAGCATCAATCGCACTCAACTAGAAAACGGATTGGATGCTATTGTTCAGTCATACCCCAAGGTAAGCGGACAGCAGCCTTATTTGTCTAACGATAGCGCGGCGGCACTCAGAAAAGCTGAATCCTACTTAAAAGAACTTCAGGATGAGTTTATCGCCATTGAGCACATCCTCTTAGGATTGCTAAGCGGTAAAGACAAAGTTGCTTCGCTTATGAAGCAGTCGGGCTTTGCCGAAAAAGAACTCAAAGCTGCTATGCAGGAGCTACGCGGAGGCAACCGGGTAACCGACCAAAATGCCGAAGCTAAGTATAAGTCGCTGGAACGATACTCCAAGAATCTAAATCAACTAGCCAAAGCTGGTAAGATTGATCCAGTGATTGGCCGGGACGAGGAAATCCGCCGGGTACTACAAATTCTGGCTCGCCGCACGAAGAACAACCCTATTTTGTTAGGTGAACCCGGAGTGGGTAAAACCGCCATTGTAGAAGGTTTAGCCCAACGGATTGTAGACGGTGATGTGCCCGAAAACCTGAAGACCAAAACTATTGTGGCGTTGGACATGGGCTTGCTCGTAGCGGGGGCCAAGTATAAAGGTGAGTTCGAGGAGCGATTGAAATCAGTCATTAAGGAAGTAACCGATTCTGACGGACAGATCATTCTGTTCATTGACGAAATTCATACGCTAATCGGTGCTGGTGGCGGTGGCGAAGGGGCCATGGATGCTGCTAATTTGCTAAAGCCCGCATTGGCCCGTGGCGAATTGCATGCAATTGGTGCTACCACCCTGAAAGAATATCAGAAGTACATTGAGAAAGATAAAGCACTGGAACGCCGCTTTCAGTCGGTGATGGTGAACGAACCGGACGTAGCTGATGCCATCTCCATCTTGCGGGGTATTAAAGATCGCTACGAGTTACACCACGGAGTACAAATTAAAGATGATGCCGTAATCTCCGCAGTGGAACTCTCTAACCGCTACATCAGCGATCGATTCTTACCCGATAAAGCCATTGACCTGATGGATGAAGCCGCCGCTCGCCTACGGATGGAGATTGACTCCTTACCCGAAGAGTTGGATGAACTGAATCGTAAAATTATGCAGCTGGAGATTGAGCGGGAAGCCATTCGCCGGGAGAAGGACAAAGAGAAAGAGGCTCAGCTTAATAAGGAAATCTCCGAGTTGGAAGACCAGCGTAAGGGTGTAAAGGCTAAGTGGGAGAACGAAAAGTCGGTGATCAAAGGCATTCAGGAAGAGAAGGAGAAGATTGATCGCTATAAAGTAGAAGCCGAGCAGGCCGAACGGGCGGGCGACTACGGAAGAGTAGCCGAAATCCGCTACGGTAAGGTAGGCCAAAGTGAGCAGAAGCTAACCGAGCTTCAGCAGAAACTAGCTGAAATGCAGCAAGGCAGTTCACTGTTGAAAGAAGAAGTAGATGCCGAAGACATAGCCGAAGTAGTAGCGAAGTGGACGGGGATTCCGGTATCTAAAATGCTACAAAGCGAACGCGAAAAGCTACTGCACCTGGAAGACGAACTAAGCCGTCGCGTAGCCGGTCAAGGTGAAGCCATTGAAGCTTTATCAGATGCAGTACGCCGCAGCCGGGCCGGTTTGCAAGACCCCAAACGGCCTATTGGTTCCTTCATCTTTTTGGGAACTACGGGTGTAGGTAAAACCGAGCTCGCCAAAGCGTTAGCCGAGTTTCTCTTTGACGATGAAAACAGCATGGTGCGGATTGATATGTCGGAGTACCAGGAGCGCCACGCAGTGAGCCGCCTGATTGGAGCGCCTCCCGGCTACGTGGGTTACGATGAAGGCGGACAGTTAACCGAAGCGGTGCGTCGTAAGCCCTATTCGGTGATCTTGCTGGACGAGATTGAGAAAGCGCACCCAGATGTGTTTAACATCTTGCTGCAAGTGCTGGATGATGGCCGTCTTACCGATAATAAAGGACGAGTAGCTAACTTTAAAAATACCATTATCATCATGACGACCAATATTGGATCAGGCTTGATTCAGGAGCGATTCCAGGATATTAACCCGTTCAACGAAGACGAAATTCTGGAAGATACCAAGCGAGAAGTGTTTGAACTGTTAAAAAAGTCGGTACGACCGGAGTTTCTGAACCGGATAGACGAAACAATTATGTTCCGACCGCTGTCGCAGAAGGATATGCGGAAGATTGTAGAAATTCAGTTCAATCTAATTAAGCGTCGTCTGGAAGAGAACGGAATCAAGATTGAGGCCACCAGCGATGTACTGGATCACTTAGCGAATATTGGATTTGATCCGCAGTTTGGTGCCCGTCCGCTGAAGCGAGTGCTGCAACGCGAGGTATTGAATCAATTGTCTAAGGAGATTCTAGCCGGAAATATCAGCCGCGATTCAATAGTTGGTATTGAGTTAAGTGACGATAAGCAGATCAAATTTATCAATCTGGATGAGGTTCAAATATAAATTGTTTTAGTTAGGGAACCACAAAAAAGCAGAGGTGCCACATCTCTGCTTTTTGTTTTTATAATCTAAAGCCTACCACCAGTACGTCGTCGGTCTGAATTTGTTCGCCTTGCCATTGACAGAATGTTTCTTTTATCTGCTGGTACTGTTCTTCCGTAGGCAAATCCTGGATACTAGATAACAATTTACAAAACTGCCCCCGCATAAATTTTTTGTCCCGAGGGCCACCAAACTGATCCTGATAACCGTCGGAGGCAAGATAAAGCATATCGCCCCGTTGTAGCGGTTGGCACTGGTTGGTGAAGTACTTATCTTTTACTCGTCCTCCCCCGATAAAGTAGCGGCTAGGTTTCAGCTTATTTAATTTACCCTGATGGGTATAATACAGCGGAATATGCGCTCCGCTATAGCAGACCTCGCTAGTTTGCCGGCTAATCATACAAATTGCTATATCCAGCCCGTCGGTATTAGTATCTTCCGCTTCGCTTTGGCGCAGTGCTTCCCGGATGTGGGTATCCATAATTGAGAGTATGTTATTCGGAGAAGTAACCTTATTCTCCTGTACTACCTGGTTTAGCACCGAATTTGCCAGAACAGTCATAAAGGCTCCTGGCACCCCGTGCCCCGTACAGTCCAGTACGGCAATGAGGATAATGTCTTCCGTTTTGTGCACCCAATAAAAGTCACCACTCACAATATCTTTCGGTTGATGGAACACAAAAGAATCGGGGAACAAATGTTTAAGCTCGTCTTTTTCAGACAAAAGAGATAGCTGAATACGACGGGCGTACTCAATACTATCCTTAATATCCCGACTACTTTCTTCTAACAGCTTACTTTTGTGAGTAATCTCGTCACGCTGCTTCTCTATTTTTTGCTTCTGTACTTCTAACTTCTGGTTGGCACGAGCCTTCACCCGGTATTTGCTAAATAGCAGCACCCCTACTCCAAAAAGTACCAGTAGCCCTACTACCAGAAAAAGTGTAATTAGCTTACGTTCGCTAGCCTCTAGTTTCTGATTCTGATTTTCAAGCTGAAGTAATTCTATCTGAGTGTCCTTATCCTTCGTTTCATAAAATGCAGACATTTCGGCAAATAATCGAGCAGATTCAATCTGGTAAGCTAATTCCTGTTGGTATTTATGTAATCCCAGGTATACTATGGCATTTTCTAAATCCCCTACCCTATTGTAGTACTTAGCTAGTTCGTTATAGCACTCCATTAGTACCTCGTTGCTTCCTTTAACATTACGAGGGGCTTGCGACTGACACTGGTTTAAGTAGTTTAAACACTGCTCCAGATCACCTAACTCATAGTACACTTTTCCCAGTTCTAGCAAAGATTTAGCCTGCAACAGCCGGTTTTCGTACCTTTCTCCAAGGTTTATGGCCTCCTCCAGCAGCGGAATAGCTTGTTTAGGCTGCTCTTGCAGAAGATAAGTTCTACCAATATTGTAGTACGCATACGCTATTTCGGCTCCTTCCCTATTCTGGTTTAAACCCAGTACCCTTTTAAAGTTATCCAAAGCAGCATCGTAATTCTCAGTTTCGATATTTACCTCGCCAATACCAATATAAGTGGCCGATAAAGTAGCGGTATCCTCTGACGCTTGGGCAAAGTCTACTGCCTGTAGTAAATAATCGCGCGCGGTGGTATAGTTCTGGGCATCCAGATTAATAATACCAATTGTCTTGCTAAGTGGGCCTTTCTGCGATTCAATCTGTAGCTCGTTAAAGATATCCATCGCTTCTCTACAGTGATTCAGCGCAATTACGTTATTACCCCGCCGATTCTGAATTTCGCATAACAACGAAAGTGTTTCGGCCAAGGCTCGGCGATTGTTTCGCTGCTGGAAGATTTCCTTAGCACTGGTTACATACTGAAAGGCAATAGGATAAAAGTCGGCATGAAAAGCAGTGCGCCCTACCTGCGCGTACGCTTGAGCGACTTGGGTGGAATCGCCTACTTCCTTGTAGATAGTGATTGCCTGCTCTAAAAAGCGATGGAGGCTATCGGGTTTATAACGTCTGTAGTGCGAATAGTAGGAAGCAAAACGAACGTAGGCATCAGCCCGGCCAATACTATAATCGGCTTTCTCGGCTGCATCTAGTGCCTGCTGTATGAAATAGTAGGTAGTATCAAGATTGCGGTACTCATAGTAGTCGGCCAACTGAATCCATGCCTGCGATTCTTCTTCCAGTGAGCTTGATTCTTCCAGTACAATCTGTAGACTATCGGGCACCGGCAATTGGGCTAAAGACAAACCTGCCCAGCATCCGCAACAGACAAATAACCCCCACCGAACTATGTTTACTAAGGACACCACTGATTCCTATTTACAGTACGCAAATCGCAAATGAATCACCCCAATTTAGGGTTTCAATAGCATAAATTCAAACCCGTTTCATTAAGCTAAGATATTAATCTATCTCTATCGGAAATTCTACCCACATAGAGTCGGTACTGAAGTAATGCTCAATAACTAAAGGAAACAAATCAAGCTGATAATCAGCTGCATAGCTTCGTACTTTTTCATTAACCTGAGTTGGAGTAGGGCGTACTACCGGATGCCCATATAGCCGCACCCGCAGATAGTCTCCCTTCGGTAAAGTATCTACAGTTTGCCCGAATGGGAATGTGCCGGAGGTACGCTCCTTCAATACGCCAATAAGTTGATTGACTTCTTTCGTAACCGCCAGTGAATCGTAGTTCACTACCACCAAATTTCCCAGACCCGGATTTTCTTCTAAGTACCGCTGCGTAGTCACAAAAATTTTCCGAAGCTCCAAATCGCCATAGGCCCCCTGGTAGGAAGTTCCGGTTACGATACGGGCGCCGTGCGAAACTCTTTCAATCTGCTCACCCCGAAAACCGCCTAACCAGACGTAGACAGCTACCGCAACTGTAATTGTTAAAACTACTCCACCCAACACTATTTTTCTTATCATTGGCAGCCTTTACTACGAGTTGAATTTGGCCGAAATCTAATAAATAATTTACTCCACATGTAATGAAAATTGCAAAATACAAACAAGATTTTTTAGTTTAGCGGCCGTGCCCGTCGTTATACAGCGGGTATTATCCTTTGGGAAGCGTTCATTCTACTATAAGTCAAATCACGACTTTGTTAAATTCTAATTCTGGACGCGATTAACTCACTCACCAAGATAAGTATCGGATAACCAGTAATTTCTAACATCTGATACTTTTGTAGTTAATTGCGAATCACATTTCGGGCTATATGTGTAAACTTGCAGCCCGATTAATAACTACAACCTACTGGTATGTTTGCTTACATTCAAGGAACCCTAGCCCACAAAGAACCGACCTTCGTGGTGATTGATGTGCAGGGAATAGGATACGAGATAAGAATTTCGCTCAATACCTACGATGCGCTTGAAAGCGCAAAAACCTACAAGTTACACACGTATCTGCACGTGAAGGAAGATGCCCAAACTCTATTCGGGTTTGCTCAGCCTACCGAAAAAAAGCTCTTTCTGGATTTGCTGTCTATTTCGGGAGTAGGCCCTAGCCTGGCGCTTACCTTACTATCTTCTATGCAGGTAAACGAGTTGAAAGCGGCTATCGCCAACGAAGATGCCAAAACGGTACAGCGGGTGAAAGGTATTGGGGCTAAAACTGCTCAGAGAATAGTGTTAGAGTTAGCGGATAAAATCCGCAAGGAAGGTGTTGCTACCGGCACTACCGAAAAGGTACACGGACTTCCGGCAGCATCATACAATACCTTACGCGCCGAAGCGTTATCTGCTTTAACAACGCTCGGCTTCACCCGGGCAGCCGCTGAAAAAAGTGTTGATAAAGTAATAGCCGACTGGCAAAAGAGTAAGCAGAAGGAAGAGCTACGTTTGGAAGATGTAATCAAACTGGCGCTCAAAACCACATAAATTATCGCAATCTTGCTACTTAAGGTTTCACGATATATTTCAGGGGTGAGTAAGGTAAGGTACGGCTATCGAGCACTGTTGATAGTAGCCGGAGTTATTCTGTTCACCGTAACAACATCACTAGCGCAGGACATCCCCCCTACCACTACTCCGGCTGATACAGTAGCCCGTGACACAGTTCCGGTTGATACCACTGATCCGCCTACAATTTCCAACGAGCCTTACGAGCCTTCCACCCGTCCGCAATCCGGAACGCCCGACCGCTACGGCGACCCATTTTCTAACCGGACACCTCGCTCACCGCTTTATCTGCAAGATCCAACGCAACTGGATTTTGGTATTGATCTCGATACCTCCATCAACTACTCTATCTACGAGCGCATTAACGGATTAGATTATCGAGCACCTTCCTATCTGAACTTCGATCAGTACGAGCAGATTCAAAACCAGCGCATTCTCCGAGACTACTGGCGTAGTCGCTCTTCGGCGCTAGACGGAGAAAGTGCCGTAAGCGGCCGACGGCTGATTCCCCCGATTTACACTACCCCGGCCTTTGACCGCTTGTTTGGTGGCTCGTACGTAGATATTCGACCTAATGGTTTTGTAACACTTGATTTTGGTGGCCGCTTTCAGCGGATATTTAACCCCCAATTACCAATTCGCCAGCAACGTAATGGAAATTTTGAGTTCGATCAGCAGATCAGCCTGAACGTAGTGGGAACCATCGGCGATAAGCTACAGGTTACAGCCAACTTCGATAATAACAACTCCTTCGATTTTCAGAACAACATTAAGGTAGAGTATACCGGCTACGAGCACGAGATTATCAAAAAGATTGAACTCGGTACAGTGAGCATGCCCGTGAGTAACAGTCTGATTACCGGCTCACAAAGCTTATTCGGTCTTAAAACTCAGTTGCAATTTGGCCGCCTGTTTGTAGCCAGTGTGGCTTCCGTACAGCGGGGCCGTAGCGATGCCGTTACCATTGAGAGTGGTACGCAAACCCGCGATTTTGAGATAATAGGATCGGAATACGACGAAAACCGCCACTTCTTTCTAAACCACTTCTTCCGCTCAAATTACGAAAACTGGTTACGCTCTTTACCCCAGGTGTATTCTCAGATGAACGTAACCCGGGTGGAAGTCTACATTCTTAACCGGAATAACGACACTGAAACGTTGCGAGGGGTTGCTGGCTTTATGGATTTAGGGGAAGGCGAAGTAATTTTCCGCAATGATAACCCCCAAGTAGGTGAAGGACAGGGTGGGCCCGCCCGAAACGATGCTAATCAACTTTTTGCCAGCCTTCAGTCTCAGAGTGGTTTGCGCGATATTAACCAAACCTCATCTATTCTGGAAACTGATTTTAATTTCGTAAAGGCCACTGATTTTGAAGTAATTACCTCGGCTCGTAAGCTAACCGAACGAGAGTATACTTTCAATAGTCAGTTGGGCTACCTTAGCCTGAACCGCCGCCTGCAAAACGACGAAATGCTGGCGGTGGCTTACGAGTACACTTACAACGGACAACGCTACCAGGTGGGTGAACTAACCGAAGATTACCAGAATCTTGCCGAAGATCAGGTAATCTATTTAAAGATGCTGCGCCCTACCAAAATCAATACCGAGGTACCCACCTGGGATCTGATGATGAAAAACGTCTACTCTCTCAACTCCAGCCAGGTTAGCCGCGAAGGTTTCCAGTTACGAGTAGTATACCGCGATGACCGCACCGGCATTGATAATCCTAGCCTGCACGAAGGACAAAACACCCGCGACGTTCAGTTAGTACAACTATTCAACCTGGATAACTTAAACCAGAACAATGACCCCCAACCCGACGGTAATTTTGACTTTGTGGAGGGTATTACCGTCCAACCCAATCAGGGTTTTATCATTTTTCCAGTGCTGGAGCCCTTCGGAAGTCACCTGGAAGCACAATTTGTAGAAGGAGAAGAGAATCTGGTAGACCGCTACGTTTACAATTCACTGTACGAAACCACCAAGGCCGATGCCGAGCTGAATACTAATAAGAATAAGTTCTTTATCAACGGTAGCTTTGTATCGGGCTCGGCTAACGAAATTATGCTACCTGGTATTGGAATCAAAGAAGGATCGGTTCAGGTAATCGCTGGTAATACTCCACTATCTGAAGGGGTAGACTTCACAGTTGATTATAACCTCGGGCGAGTCACCATCCTCAATGAAGGGGTACTTAGTTCCGGGAAGCGGATTCAGATTCAGTTCGAGAAAGCTGATATGTTCAACTTCCAGCAGCGCTCTCTCTTCGGCACCCGGCTGGAGTACCGGGTGAATGATGATATCAGTATCGGCGGTACCATCTTGCGCCTCACCGAGCGCCCTATTATCACTCGGGTGAACATCGGCGATGAACCTACCAGGAATACCAAGTACGGCTTCGACGTGAACTACCGCAAAGAATCCCGCTTCATTACCAAAATGGTAGATGCGCTACCGCTTATTCAAACGAAGGAGCCTTCCAGTGTTACATTTAATGCGGAGGTTGCCCAGTTGCTACCGGGCACATCGAATATTGTAGATGGCGATGGTACTTCCTACGTAGATGATTTTGAAAATACCGTAAAACCCTTCAGCATCAGCGGTTGGCAGGAGTGGACACTGGCCTCTACCCCGGTAACCGATGACCAGAGCCTTGTAGAAAGCTCTACCGGACTGGGTAGAAATTACCGCCGGGCAAAGTTGGCCTGGTACACCGTAGATAATACCGCCTTTTACACCAGCCGGGGTAATCTGGTGAGCGGTATACCCATCGCGGATGATATCACCAACCACTACGAGCGAGGCGTTCCTCCGCAAGAGGTATTTCCTTTTCAGGACGAACAGGTGATTAATTTTAATCTCCCGATTTTCGACATTGCTTACTTCCCCGAGGAACGAGGGCCATACAACTACAACCCCAATCTGACCGACGAAGGGCTACTGCCCAACCCGGAACAAAATTGGGGGGGTATTACGCGGGCAATTACGTCAGACGTAGATTTTGATAAGGTGAATGTGGAGTACATTGAGTTTTGGATGCTAGACCCGTTTTTAGGTGGTAATAATGGAACTGTACAAGATGGTAGAGTCAACCAGCCAAACTCAACTGGTGGAAAGCTGGTATTTAACCTAGGTAGTATTTCCGAAGACGTCATTCCTGACGATCGGCACTTTTTCGAGAATGGTTTACCCGAAGACTATGATTCGCCGGATGTTAATGTAACCGAACTTGGTCGTACTCCCAGCGGGCAGTTTTTAGTAGATAATTTCAGTAATACCTCCCAGGAAATTAGGAACAACCAGGATGTAGGATTTGAGGGAGTGCGTAACGATGATGAAGCCAGCTTTTTTGCCGAAGATTTTATCGACCGGCTTTCTCCGGCGGCCCGGGAAGCAGTAGCTGATGACCCTTCCGCCGACAATTTTGGCTTCTACCTCGGTAGCGATCTGGACAGTGAGGGAATTGAGATTGTAGAGCGATACAAAAACTTCAACAACCCAGAAAATAACACTCCTATCAATACCAACGAAAACAATCGGTTTGTAGCTTCTAGTAGTCCACGACCTGAAAACGAAGACTTAAACCGAGACAATACGTTGAGCGACCTGGAAGAATACTACGAGTACGAAGTAGACCTGCGGCCCGGACTGGAAGTAGGCCAGAAGTACATCGTAGACAAAGTAACAGCTCCCACTAACTCGGGAGAGAATGTCGATTGGTATTTGTTTCGAATTCCTATCCGGCAGCCCGACCGGCGGCAAGGAAATATTCAGGGCTTTAAGTCTATTCGTTACGTACGCACGTACCTGACCGGGTTTAGCCAACCAGTAGTACTGCGTTTTGCCCGCTTCCAATTAGTGGGTAGCCAGTGGCGACGATTCCTAGAGGATCTAAGCGAGAAGCAGATTCGGGAGTACCCCGAAAGCTACGATCCTGAATTCTTCATTTCGGCGGTGAATATTGAGGAGAATGGAGCTCCCACTGAAATAGGCTCGTCCTACACGTTGCCCCCAGGCTTTATTCGCGACCGGGATAATACCTCACCCATTGAGCGGCGGGTCAACGAGCAATCATTGCAGTTGTGTATTGAGAATTTACGGGATGGTGATTCCCAGGCGGCGTACAAAAATATGACGCTGGATCTAATCAACTACGGCAGCATCCGGATGTTTTTCCACGCCGAAAGCCAAACTGCCCAGGACAGTACTGTAACCGGTTTTCTCCGATTAGGTACCGACTTCACCGAAAACTACTACGAGGTGGAAGTTCCCCTAGTGATGTCGCCCGATGGCTCGGGTGGAGAAGGACAAGAGCGTTTGGTGTGGCCGGAAGAAAACGATATAGACATTGCCTTAGGCTGGCTTAGCGAGGTAAAATCAGGACGCAACCGAACGGGCATGCCTATTACGCTTCCCTTCAGCCGGAGACGCGGTAAATACAATATTACCGTAGTAGGCCGCCCTGAGCTTAGTACGGTGCAAACCGTCATGATCGGGGTGCGTAACCCCACTTCGGACGACCGGGCACCTAAATCATTGTGTGTGTGGGCTAATGAGCTACGAGTAGGTGATTTTGACCGTACCAGCGGTTGGGCCGCCAACGCTCGACTAAATACCAAGCTAGCTGACTTTGCTAACGTAACCGGATCGGTACGGCATTCTACCTTCGGGTTTGGCGCTTTACAGTCGCGCATTTCGGAACGAACTCGGGAAGAAGCTACCGAGTACGATATATCGGCTAATGTCAATTTAGATAAATTCTTCCCCCAAAGCTTCGGGTTGCAGATTCCGATGTACGCCAGCTACGAACGCGGCGTAATCACTCCCCAGTTTGATCCCAAAGATCCGGATATTCCGCTGGATGCAGCCCTCAACACTTTTGAAACTCCGCAGGAGCGAGCAGCGTACTTGGATATTGTCACTGATCAGTCTACCCGTCGTAGCTTAAACTTTACCAATGTTCGTAAGAACAAAGTGCGAGAAGATGCTCGGAATCACTTTTTTGATATTTCGAACTTTACCTTCTCTTATTCCTACAGTGATTTGATTAGAAGCAACTTTAACACGGCTTCCTACGAGCAGCGGCTGGTTCGGGGCGGAGTAGGATATAATTACAGTTTTCCGCAGGTATCGTTTGAACCATTTCAGAACGTAAGCTTTCTTCAGTCACCCTGGTTTACATTAATTCGCGACTTCAACTTTTCGCCGGTGCCCAGCAGTTTTAGCTTCCGGGGTGATCTGCAGCGCAACTTTGTGAAAACGCAGTACCGCGACGAAAACCTACTAAGCCTGGAGCCACTGTACGAAAAAGCTTTCACCTTCAACCGTATCTACGATTTACAGTGGAACCTGACCCGAAACCTCGCACTTGATTATAGTGCCCGAGCCTTCGCGATTATTGATGAACCCGATGGGGCTTTGGATACTGAAGAAAAAAGAAATACTGTGCTGGAAAACCTGAAGAAGTTGGGACGGATGAAGAACTACACCCAGGCAATTACCGGTACTTACACTATTCCTTTCGACAAAATACCAATTACCGATTGGATCAGTGCCGACGCCCGCTACCAGGCCGGTTACTCCTGGCAGGCTGGACCTTACGATCCTACTACCATCACCAACACCTTTGAAGACATCGGAAATACTCTTCAGAACAACCGCGACCGAAGTGTTACTGGACGGTTGAATATGGTTGATCTTTACAATAAAGTGAAGTTTCTGAAGGGAATTAACGATGGAAATCGGCAGCGCCCTACCCCACCCCGCCGCAATCCGCAGGACACTACTCAGCAGGAAGTAAAACCGAAGCCGGACTTGAAGGCACTAAAAGGGCTATTCCGATTGATTATGGCGTTAAGAACTATTAATGTAAACTACAGCCTGAATGAGGGCACTATGCTGCCCGGCTACATTCTTACTCCTTATCTGTTTGGTTTTGATGATACCTTTGAATCTCCGGGTCTTCCGTTTCTGCTTGGTAGCCAAGACCCTAGCGTCCGATTTGAAGCCGCCCGAAGAGGTTGGCTTTCCCCATCGCAGTTGCTCACAATGCCTTTTCAGCAGTCGCAGGTAGAGAACTACAGCGTGCGAGCCGACATTGAGCCGTTCCGGGATTTCCGTATCCAGGTTGATTTTACGAAGAGTGTTACGAATACCTATCAGGAGATTTTTCGGCGGGATTCTCTGGGAGGTTATAGCTCGTTTAATCCGGCTCGCTCAGGTACCTACAATCTTTCGTACCTTACCATCCAAACCGCATTTTCGCGGGATGGTGCGGATAACGTTTCCGAGGTGTTCGAGCAGTTTGTAGCCAACCGGGAGATCATTCGCGACCGTATGCGAGAAGAGAACCCTAACAAGGAAGCTATTTATGAGCTTAACTCCCAAGACGTGCTGATTCCTGCTTTCCTGGCTGCTTACTCTAATCAAAGTGCTGAAGATGCACGGTTATCCCCTTTCCCCAGAATACCCTTGCCCAACTGGCGGATCGATTATTCCGGTCTACCCCGGTTATTCTCGGGAGTAGGCGATGTGTTCTCACAGTTTGCCATTAGTCACGCTTATCAATCAATATACAGCGTAAATAACTTTACAAATTCACTTCAGTATACCCTGGAAGAAGCTCAGTTGGAGTTAACTACCCCCATTGAGCAGTATGACCCTACGCAACTAACCCAGGTAAGAGAAGTACAAGACGAAAATGGTGTGACTAGCAATGTGTTTGTGCCACTATACGTAATTCAACAGGTGGCCGTTACTGAACGCTTTGCCCCGCTCATTGGTATCAACATACGTACCAAAGGACGCTTCACTAGCCGAGTTTCCTACGACCGAGAACGTAGCCTGTCTCTTAACCTATCAAATACCCAGGTAACCGAGATGACTACCCAAGGGGTTACTTTTACTTTAGGATTCACTCAAGATAAGTTCAAGCTACCATTCCGCATGAAGGGCCGCACGGTTACACTGGAGAACGACATTACCTTCAACATGGCTATGTCGTTCAAGAATACTAAAACTGTACAGCGGAAAATTGACAGTGACAACACAATCACCAATGGTAATATCAACTTCCAGGCCCGTCCTACTTTAGACTACCGGGTTAACGAACGGCTGAATCTCCAACTCTACTTTGCCCGTACCATCAACGAACCATTGGTTACCACTTCCTTCCGTCGCACAACCACCGAATTTGGTACGCAGGTACGTTTCAACCTCGCACAATAAAATAGCAGCCTTTCTTTTTCTAAATACAGAAAAGAACGTACTTTTGACCGCATAGGCTTACTAAGGCTGTTTAATAAATTTTACAACTTTTCTTGTACTGATTATTTAACTCATGAACGTTCCTGATTCGCTAAAATATACTGAAGACCACGAGTGGATTCGCCTGGAAGGAAACGAAGCCTATATTGGCATTACCGATTTCGCCCAGCAGGAACTTGGCGATATTGTTTATGTGGAAATTGAAACCGAAGGACAAGAGCTTACTCAAGGAGAGGTGTTCGGCACGGTTGAGGCGGTAAAGACTGTATCTGATCTTTTCATGCCAGTGGCTGGCACGGTGCTGGAAATTAATTCAGCGTTAGAGTCATCTCCGGAGTTAGTGAATGAAGATCCATACGACAAGGGTTGGATGATTAAAATTCAGCTAAGCGATTCGGCCAATGTAGATGCCTTGTTGGGATACGATGCCTATCAGGAAGTTATTGGGCAGTAACCCGCTTTTATCCGGCAGATAAGCATGTTCTGGCGCTTTAATTTTTACACGCTGGTCTGGATGCTGATTATTTTAGCACTCATTCTGCTGCCTGGGCGGCAAATGCCACAACTAGGTACCAGCTTACTCAGTCCTGACAAAATTGCGCACACAGCGGTATTCGCAATACTGGTTTTGCTAATGATTATTGGCTTCGCCAAACAGCAGACTTACCCTAGGCTACGCAACATGGCAGCATCTTATGCGTTAATACTATCAGTAGGGTACGCTTCCGTTTTGGAAGGTACGCAAATATTTTCTGAAGGAAGGACTATTGATATCTACGATATAGTAGCGAATACTTTGGGATGTGGATTAGGTTATGGTTTATTTCTAGCGATCTACAAGTGGTAGTCAAAATAAATCTTGAAAAAATCCATATTTAAAGTTTGAGCGACTCATTTCTTTTTTGTAACTTGTGGCTTAATATTACAGTGTAATCACAATACACAAATTGTATGGAACCAAAAAAAACACCGAAAGCAGACTTAAATCAAAAAACAGGCCTGCACCTAGCCATCGGGCTAGTAGTTAGTTTAGCACTAGTGACCTTAGCCTTCGAGTGGAAGGACTATGATGGCAACCAGTTGGTTGACCTAGGGCAGGTAGATGATAGCTTTGAAGACGTAATGGAGATTCCTCCTACCGAACAACCACCGCCACCACCACCGAAAATTCAGCAGCCAGAAATTATAGAGGTTCCCGATGAGGAAGAGATTGAGGAAGAGATTGAGATCGATCTTGATGTAGAAATCACTGAGGATACTGAAATTGAGGAAATGGTATTTGAAGAAGCCCCCGAAGAAGAGGAGACCGACCAAATCTTTATGGTTGTGGAAGATCAGCCAGAACCTCAGGGTGGAATGACTGCCTTCTATCAGTTTGTTCAGAAGAATATGAAGTACCCTTCTCAGGCTCGCCGTATGGGTATTGAAGGAAAAGTTTTCGTTCAATTCGTAGTGGACAAAGATGGTTCATTATCTGACGTACAGGCTATTAAAGGTATTGGAGCTGGCTGCGATGAAGAAGCCGTTCGGGTAGTGAAAGGAGCTCCTAAGTGGAAGCCTGGAAAGCAAAGAGGTAAGCCAGTTCGGGTGCGAATGGTACTTCCTATTACCTTTAAGCTTGGCTAGTACCTACAATGATTTAATTTAGATTTGTTAATATTTTGATTAGTAGAAGCCGGTTACGCAATGCGTTTCCGGCTTTTTGTATTTAGAGCTATCGCTCCGAAGATGCTCATGGAGGACAAAAACCTAGTACTAGCTAATTTACTGGTTGCAGCCATTCTTACTGGGCTGATCTGGACGATTCAGCTAGTACATTATCCTAGCTTCCGACATGTGGGGGTCGCTCACTTTGTTGAATTCCAACACCGGCACATGCGTAATATTTTGTACTTGGTTGCACCATTAATGCTAATTGAGATCTTTTTAGCAGTATGTTTGCAAGTTAGTGTAACCGAAAAAAGTACAATACTAGAAGTTACCTTCGCGAGTGGGCTACTTTTCCTTATTTGGGTGGTAACATTTGCTATTTCCTCTCCGATTCACGGACAACTTGCTACGCAGGGTTTTGACGACGCTTTAATCAGCAAATTAGTTACTACTAACTGGATTAGAACAATAGCTTGGACATTCCGAACCGTACTATTGACGGTAATAATGTTTAAGGTGTGGAATTAATTACTCACTTTCTACTCTTTAGATTAATACTGGAAGATATATCTCTACTAAAAAAATATCAACGTAGCATAATTCAGAAAGTGTAGAAAAGATATAATGTGGATATAATTCAGGGGAACAACGAAATATTTAAATTATGTAAGTATTATCTGAGAATTTAATAATAAAACAGTCTCGAAAATTGACTTTTTATCAAAACAAGGTGTTAATTTTGCAATTATTGAGTTAATACTTATTATATTACTATAAACCAAATTACGCTACCAGTGAAAGCTCAGTCTGATATTCAACATACTGTAAAGCAAATCAAGTCTAACATAGATGCCATTGCTTCTGAAACGAAAAACATGAAGAATGGAGAACGCTTCTCAAAAATCCAACGGATGAATGAGCTAAGACAAATTGCTACTACGCTTGAGGACATTGATAATTCGGTAAATACTCTCATGGAAGAGCAATCTCGAAAAAAATCTGATCCAGCTAAATAATAATTTTTTAATATTATACTGATTCCGTATCTTCCATAGGTTAATATTTCAACACCCTATGGACTACAGCAACTCATCTTCTAATCTCTCCCGCAGAAAATTTATTGGAATCTCAGCCACTACCTTAGCGAGCATAGCCATTGTGCCCCGACATGTTTTGGGAGGGACTGGTCATACTGCTCCTAGTGATCAAATCACCTTAGGCTATATTGGTACCGGTAAGCAAGGTCGTGGAGCATTATTCAGGAAGTTTATTGAGATTCCTGAAGTTCGGATAGTTGCTGCCAGCGATGTAGATGCTGAAAAGCTGGCCGATTTTCAGAGGATGACTTCGGATTACTACGCTCAGCAGAAAGGCAATAGCTCCTACCAAGGAGTTGAGGGCTACCCTGATCCTCGTGGATTGTTAGCCAGCGATGATGTGGATGCCGTAATCATTGCTACTCCAGATCACTGGCACGCTATGGCCTCCATTATGGCCTGTGAAGCTGGTAAAGATGTTTACTGCGAAAAGCCGCTTTCACTCACAGTGAAAGAGGGGCGAGCTATGGTGAAAGCAACCCGCAAGCATAACCGCGTCTTTCAGACCGGGAGTATGCAACGCTCTTGGGATGACTTTCATCGGGCAGCCGAATTGGTGATAAACGGATATATCGGTGATATAAAGAAAGTAATCGTAAGCGTAGGCGGCCCACCCGACGCCTGCGACCAACCGGCTGAAGCCAGACCTGATGCGCTAAATTGGAACCTATGGCAGGGCCCTGCTCCTCAGCGAGCGTATAGTTCATTTTTTGCTCCTCCCATTACTTGGGACGGGTGGCCCCGCTGGCGATACTGCAAGCATTATGGAGGGGGTGGCATGACTGACTGGGGTGCCCATATGTTTGATATTGCTCAGTGGGCTTTGGGTATGGATGATAGTGGCCCGGTAGAAGTTATTCCGCCCGATGGAAAAGACTACCCCGTACTTACTTATCGCTACGATAGTGGCGTTCCGATGGTACGGGAGGACTTTGGTAAAGGAAACGCTATTCGTTTTGAAGGTTCGGAAGGAGCCATTGAGGTAAGCCGTCAATTTTTGAACGTTCCCGAAAAACTCATCAATCAAAAAATAGGTGAAAACGAGATTCGCCTATACAAAAGTACGGATCATTATCGCGATTGGCTAAATGCGATTCGACAGCGTACCCGACCAATCTGTGATGTAGAAGTAGGCCATCGTACCGCCACGGTATGTACTATCGGTAATATTGCCTACGAGCTAAATCGGCCATTACGATGGAATCCTAAAAAAGAAAAATTTAAAGGTGACCGGGAGGCTAACAATATGCTAGGCTATGAGCCACGCAATTTCTGGAACGGTAACGCTTCCTAATATTTTTAGGATTAGCCTCCCTAGAAATTATCTAGGTTGCCTAGATGAAAAGGGTAACAAAATTCAATCACAAAGAAGTGGCAAATCCTCTAAAAGTTATCCTTTTTTGCAATTGTGTGACATAAATTGGAGCGCAGACTTTCCGCACTGCTAGACTATGTGGATTTTCAGATACCTATGCATCATCCCAGTAGCTGGTCTTTTGATTGGTTACTGGGATTCTTGCTTTGAGTCCAGTCAGTTCCAGTCTGACGTAGCTTCAAATTCTGCCGAAGCCACCTTATACAAGAAAACGCTCATTCCAACCGAGTTCCTGCTATCCAATGATAGCCTCACCTTTGGAGGTGACATACGTATAGGTGACCTAACCGGTAATGGTCAGGTTGATTTTCTAGTGTACCGCTCCGAAGATGATGCCCATGACGGTGGAGGTATGAAGCCTTGTTTCTGGGGTGCTTTCTCACAAGATGGGGAGATAATTTGGCAGAGAGGAAAAGGTGGTGAACAGCCCTCACGACCTGGCCCGGTTGCTATTTTCGATATAGATCAGGATGGAGCATCGGAGGTAATCACCTTTGCCCATCAACCTGACGTAGAAGCGCCCTATGGTAGCTTGAAAGATGTGGAAATACTGATTATGGACGGAGCTAAAGGGACTATTGAAATACAAGCCAAACCAGCTATTTTTTCTCAGATCCAGGGGGAAGGTGCCAATTGGGTACACCAGCGTATCCTTATCGCTAACCTTCGGGGATTAGCCACCCCGCAAGATTTTATTATCAAAACCGGCACTCATGTACTAGCGTTTGACAATGAGTTGAATCTGCTATGGTCGTATAAGAATGAATGGAAAGAGTACAGTAGAGTTCCTGCTTATGTACCCGCTATTGGTGATGTTGATAGTGACGGAAAGGATGAAGTGAACGGAGGCTACTTTCTGATAGATGATGACGGGCAGATACTATGGGAAAAGATGCTGGGACAGCACATGGACGCAGTAGTGGTCGACTACTGGGATCATCCCACTAAAAAGCGGGCTTTTGCTTCCGGATTTGGCCATATTTTAGATGAGCAGGGAAACGTCATTCTCAGATTAGGTGAAGATATTGTACCTCACGGACAAGAACTACGAGTCGCCTATTTTGACAATCAAGTACCCGGTCCACAGATGATGATACGCTACAATGGGCATCATCCGGATGTTATGTTAGTCAGTCGGCAAGGCGAAGTACTACGCCAGTTTCAACTGAACGAATCACCGAACAATACCGGCATGGAAGCGGTCTATTGGCAGGGCTTCAATCAACCAGCAATGCTATATAACGGTGGGCAATTATGGAGTGGACAGGGCGAACTCGCAATTACTTTTAAGGAATTACCTCCCCCCCGAGGTAGTAAACGGCAGGGATGGTATCATTGCAATCCGGCCTACGTATGTGGTGACGCTCGAGAGGAGGTGATTCTATACAATCCCTGGGATACTGCCGTTTATATCTACACCTCATCTCCACTCAATGAGAATGCCTTCGCTGGTTATCAACCACAACCCCGCCAGTATAACGTTCGCTTAATGGACTAATTAGGTCATTTCCCAGTCTTGGCGTACTGGTTCCTTGATAAACTTATCGGCTTCAGGTAATCCTTTTGCTTTCATCAGCTCGGCATCCCAGTAAATAGGCTGCCCACCCATTCGCAGCGATAGCACGCCCAGCAGCGTAATCTCGGTTAGACGCGCACCGTACTCAAAGTTAGCACTAGCGGCCGGGCCACCTTTAATTGCATCAATCCAGTCGCGGAAGTGACCGTTAGAACGGGGTATGCTGGGCTTAGGCGGATCAAAGGCTTCGGCTACTGATTCAGGATAGATTTTAGGTATTCGCTGTCCTCCGTCATTCAAAATAACTCCCTTCTCGCCAACGAACATTGTACCTCGGCGAGGTAGATCTACACCTTGCGGAAGCATTTCGGGCTCTTTAGGTCGCAATCCGCCTGAATACCAGGTAAGCTTTAGAGGCAATTGATCACCCTGGGCAGGAAAATCATAATAACCAATTTCACCGTAGGGAGCAATATCAGCATTGCTGAAACCCGCTGGAAGAATTTCAACCCGTTCAGGTGCCGACAGATTAAACGCCCATACGGTCGCGTCCATATCATGACACCCAAAATCACCCAGTGCACCACAGCCAAAGTCCCAGAAGTCGCGCCAAGTTACTGGTACGTAGTGCTCATGAAATGGGCGAGGCTCCCGGGGACCTAACCATAAATCCCACTCGAAGTTGATTGGCATGGTGGATTCGCCCTTAGGAAGTCCCCGTAAGCTAGGTACCCAGCGGGTAGCCGGAACCCAAGCATGCACTTCGTTTACTTTACCAATGGCTCCCGCACGTAGATATTCTACTGTTTGTCGGATACCATCAGCACTATGTCCGCTGTTTCCCATTTGCGTAGCCAAACCAGTTTCTGCGGCCACTTTCTGCACCTGACGAGCTTCCCAAATATTATGGGGCAAAGGTTTTTCACAGTACACATGTTTACCCGCCCGCATAGCCAGCAGTGATATATAAGCGTGAGTATGATCGGGAGTTGAACAGACAATCCCATCCAAGTCTTCTTTCTCGAGCATCTCACGGAAGTCATTATATTCAGCTACCTGAAAGGAAGTATCCTGGGCTTGATGCTTTTCTTCTACTATATCTTTCACCGGACCGCGACCCGCTTCGGAGCGGTAGTAAAAGTCAGCCAGGTTCCAGTAGTAAGCCGGGTCAGCTATCGCCACCACTCGAGTGTCATCTAATGCCAAAAAAGCTTCAGTATTCTTTCGCCCCTTTCCTCCAGCCCCAACAATACCCAGGGTAACGGTATCACTTGGAGCCACGAAGCCTTGACCCCCTAACACGCGACGAGGAACAATCATAAATCCGGCAGCAGAATAGGCAGTTCCTATAATAAAATTTCTTCGGGATTGATTTGGGAGGTAGTTGCTCATAGCTAAAAGTAAAAATTGATTAACTCCAGTAATTTACGAAGTTTTCGCCTTTATCTCCTCAAATCAATACGAATGGTCTCTTCCTGGTCGGTTGCAATAATACTATTTCCACTGAATACTCCAGCAATTCCAGCACTTACCGATTGGTTATATAGTACAGATTTTTATTTACATTTGAATTTACGGAAATATTGGCTGCATGAAAGTTCGCATTCTTTACATAATTGGTCTGCACATTCTCTTCTCAGGAATGTACTTAGAGGGCTTCGCTCAAGATAAGATTACGTTTAATCAACACATCGCTCCCATTGTTCATACCAACTGTACACCTTGCCACCGACCTGGCGAAGCAGGGCCCTTCTCCCTGATTACCTACGAAGATGTTGCCAAACGGGCTGAATTTATCAAAAAGGTTACTCAGAGCCGCTATATGCCCCCCTGGCACGCTGATCCTGGATTTAGCCATTTTCTGAACGAACGAATCCTTACTCGACGGGAGATTAATCTTATTACAATGTGGGTTGACCAAGGTGCCCAAGAAGGTAAGAAACGGCACCGTCCAGAACTTCCCACCTATGAGTCTGGTAGCCACTTAAGAGCAAAACCAGATTTGATTCTAACTATGAATCAACCTTTTCAAATTCCTGATACCGGTACGGAGGAATTCAGGTTTTTCAACATACCTACTGAACTTCCTGAAGATAAATGGATTAAGGCTATTGAATTTCGCCCAGGGAATCGGCGCTACGTACACCATAGCCGTATTATGGTAGATACCA